>Ga0163151_10004442_pt1 | contig 18834 bp, 16 predicted proteins | sample OliLakLV19MP5IB2_FD_145596 | JGI IMG/M metagenome (GOLD analysis project Ga0163151, IMG submission 145596) | Freshwater microbial mat bacterial communities from Lake Vanda, McMurdo Dry Valleys, Antarctica - Oligotrophic Lake LV.19.MP5.IB-2 | ecosystem: Environmental > Aquatic > Freshwater >... | reverse complement strand
TTCTTCTGTCGAGTTCCGAGGAGTGGCAGGAGGTGCTCGAAGGCGTTGCGTCCGCCGCCGAAGCGGGCGGTGTAGACGCGACCGTTGTCGGTCAGGGTTGAGGCGGGGATGCCGTGCTCTTCGGCGGTCGTCAGGAATGTTGTCACCACATGGTCTCCGGTCACCGGGGTGTGGGCGGTGCAGGAGAGCAGGTAGCGGGAGTGATCGTCGAGCCAGTTCAGGATCTCGACATCGGTGCTGTTGGCGAGGCGCCAGTGGGTGAAGTCGGATTGCCAGGTCTCGTTGGGTTGCGCGGCTTCGAAGCGGATGTAGGACGACTTGGGTCGCTTTCGGGGTTCCGGGGTCACCAGACCTGCGGCGTGCAGTGTTCGTCTGATGGTGGATGTTGATGGTGGGGTGTGTCCCTCGCGTTCGAGGTGCCAAGCGATCGTCATGGGCCCGGCATCAAATCCTTGACCGGTCAGCTGCTGCCGCAGGCTGATGATCCGGTCGCGGATCACATCAGGGGTGGCCGCGGGGTTTGTTCTCGGCCGTCGTGATCGTGGCTCGACCGCTTCGAGGCCTTCGGTGTGGTACCGGGCCAAGAGCCGATGCAAATGCCGCCGAGAGATCCCGTACTCAGCTGCCGCTTCCGCAACACTGAGCTGGTGGGCGACGATTTTCAGGACCACAACGCGATGCTTTGACATGCATCCGAATGTGACCTATGTCGCGACTCATCAGGGACCCATCACCTGTGACCTATGTCACGAACTCAGACACCTCCAGGGGCACCATCGATTCGCCGCAGAATCCTTTATAAACACTGGGATGCAGTGGCTTTCGCGTCTATCAAGAACCGGTCCTGCCCACATTTTGCCCACATTCGACAGCGATCGTTCGTGACGAGGGAACTTCTTCGGCAACGGCTCGATCAATCAACACGGGGCGCAGCTCTTAGAATGACGGCGTGCCCAAAGCCGACATCACTTCATACTCAGTTCTCGATCTGCTGTCGTGGCAGGAATCGGGAGGTCTGCGAATAACCCCGAAGTTCCAACGACGAGGAGTGTGGGGAACCGCCGCGAAGGGACATCTGATTGATTCAATCCTCCTAGAGTATCCAGTGCCGCCCATTCACATTCGGCTCGCCGATGACTCAGCGGGTCGAATGATTCGAGAGGTCATTGACGGGCAGCAGCGAATACGCGCTGTCTTCGAATTCATAGCTGGCTCCTACCGTATTCCCCCCTCAGTGTCCCGTGAGTTTGGCGGGATGGGTTTCGATGAACTCCCTGACGAGTTTCGCGAGCAACTCAGACTCTTTTCCTTCGTTGTGTATCAATACAAGAAGTTGAGCGACGCGGACGTGCTGGATATGTTCGCGCGGCTGAACATGTACTCGGTGAGTCTGAACTCACAGGAATTGAGGAACGGCAAGTGGTTCGGTGAGTTTAAGCGACTTAGCTATTCGCTGGCGACCGAGTCGCTAGAGTTCTGGCGACGCCAGCGTGTGCTCAGCGAGTCGCAAATAGCCCGAATGCGCGATGCCGAGTTGGTAGGCGAACTCCTGATATGCCAAATGGATGGCCTGCAGGACAAGAAAAAGTCTTTGGACGTGTTCTACGAGCGGCTCGATGAAGAGTGGGGCCCAAATCCTTGGACGTGGCCTGCAGGTAGAGGAACTACTGAGCGAGCTCAGCCTGCTCGCTATCTCAGTTCCGTTGAGGCAGCGGGACGATATGAGCAGACGCTCGGAGCCGTGGACGGTGCGCTCGGTGAATCGCTCGCATTAGGCCCCTTACGACGGCCCGCACTCTTCTACACGCTGTTCGGTGCGGTGCACCACATCATTTACGGACTGCCACGATACGAGCAGCTACCTCTGGCGGCAGCGGGGTTGGATGGTGCACTACGGCAGTCGCTGCAGCGAACCGCAGGAGAACTTTCCGAGGTGTTCATCGCCAAAGGCAGGACGCGCAATCCAAAGATGGAGGAGTTCTATCGTGCGTCTACTCAACAGACAGACAATTTGGAGCCTCGCGAGGTCCGACTGAAGATGCTGCTCGAACTCGTTTACGACGCACGCTAGGTCCGTCCAAAATGGCGGACTTGGGGAATGCGCGCCGACTTTTTGATCGAAGGGTATCAGAGAGCGAGAGGACAGTTTCGAGTGTGGAAGCGCTCTGGCAGACAGCGCCACGGGAGTCTATCGTCCGACGCCAAATCAACGAAGATCAGTTAGCTGCGCTTTACGAGATGGCCTATCTGTCTGTATTTGGACACTGGGAGAACTTCATCGAGGATTGCCTGGTGAGGATGCTTGCAGGGCAGCGATGTGCTGGATATGTTCCCGTGATCATTTCCCCACCAAGATCTGCATCTCTACGTGATTCGAGACTGCGTGTCCTCGACGGACGGAGGTTTCGACTTTGGTACGACCCGACGAAGTCTGCGGACGTTATTGCGACGCACGTGACCGGCTCCCCGCTAGAAACGGTTCTTCGGACGTCCAGTACGAATATCGGCGAGATGGCTTCGGTGCGACATGCGATCGCTCACCGGTCTGATGACGCGATGTCCTCTTTCAGGGCCTCCTCACTGACAATGACGGGCGTCGGTCACGGCAGACCTGGCCAACTTCTTCGTGCCCAAGACCATACCGATCCACTCAATCCCGTCAGATGGATACGCAAATTCACCACAGAGCTCCGAGAGCTTGCAGTACTGTCGACTCCTTAGCGCTCATCCTTCGAGGACCAGAAGCGGTAAGCCGGGATCAGCGCTCCCTGCCCGTGGCTAACTTGGCAACATCGAGCGCGACGGCGACCGCATCTAGGTCGTCGTCGAACAGGTCCGCGTAGGTGTCGAGCGTCATCGCGGCTGGCGCGTGCCCGAGCATTCGCTGTACTGCCTTGACGTTGGCGCCAGCGGAGATCGCTAGAGAAGCCGCAGTGTGCCGCAGGTCGTGAAGCGTGAGCTTCGGAGGGAACTGAGCATCCGAAGCGCAGGCACGCTTGCGCGCACCATAGAACCAGCCATTGTTAGGGGTGGGGGTCGGCAGGTACGCGTCACCATTGCCGAACTTCAGTTGCTCGCGCGTTTTGCCTTCACATTGCTGCGCGAGCGGTTCGGCGAGGAACGCTGGGAAGGGAACGCTGCGTGCCTCGTGACTCTTCGGCGATCCGGGAATGATCGTGCCACGGACGTTGATTGCGTTCGCCTGTACGAGCACGCGTCGGGGCAGCATGTCGACGCTCCGCATTCGAAGCCCGACCGCTTCGCCCCACCTCAGCCCGGTGTAGGCGAGGAACAGTACGAGGGTCGCGTTGTAGCGTGACTCGTCGGTGAGTAGCTGAACTTGTTGGTGCGTGAGGTAGTGGCGTTCTGTTCCCGTCTTCCGCGGAAGGTTCGCGCCACGAGCCGGATTCGATGGAAGCCTGCGATCCTTGACTGCGACATCCATGATGCCCGCAAGGACGCCCAAGTGACTAGCGCAGCATCGGCCGGATGCCACCGGCTCATTCGGGAGTGCGGGGCGGCGGTCATCACGAACGCGGACGAGGCAGCGCAACTTTGAAAATCTGCTGGCGGCCCTCGGGTCGCCAGCCACCCGCGGACCGTTTACGGGAGTGTCGGAAGAAACCGTTCGGCGGCGAGCCACCACTGTCGCCGCAACCGAATATGGTTGAAGCCTTGTGGAGAGGGAACAAAACGTGACCAATGATGACAGGGCGCTTGTGCCCGTCTGGACACTCGCGACGGAACCAGTGAGTGCCCAGAATTTGGAGAGCGTTTTCGGTGATGGGGGCATGACGCCCGATCGTCTCGCAGATCTGAGAACAGTTCTAGCGTCAATGGCGGATTCGCCAATCGCCACCCTCGAAGCCCACCGGATCTTCACCAAACGCGATCCGAGCGGCGGCATTGCCCTTCATTCAGCAAGTCCACTCGCTCAACAGTTGTCAAAACTCGTAGCGGAGACAAGTAAGTCAGCGCCACCGAACCTGAACGTAGCCGCTTCCGGGGAGGTCCTTTACCGCATGGTGGTTCCAGCGAAAGTCGCTGCACAGTTCGGCAAAGGACTTGTGCGGCCTATGGCTTCGAAAGTCGCTGCGGGAGGTGTTTACAGCGCACTGCGCAACTCCACCGGCGTTGTAGCCAACGCAACGTTTGTGCCGGTTGCTGGCAAGGCGGCTGTTGCCGGTGCCGCAACTGGCTCGGCTGCGACAGCAGGTGTCGCCGTGGCCAGCGCCGGAGCGTTGACAGTGGCTGCACCGCTCGTACTGATGGCCGTCGCGATCGGCGTCAGCGCCTATGCAGATCACCAACGCCAGATAGCGATTGAGCGAATAACCGATCTCCTAGAGCAGTTGCATGAAGAGAACCTCGAGAAGGAGCGCAATGAGTTGGACGGCTGTCGTGATGCGATCGACAAGGCGACCTCGATTCTCTTAGACCAGGGACGCATTGGCCTCTCGCTAGGACTAGATTCCTCGTCCTACGCGATCAGCAAGGCGATCGAGCAGGCTCAGCGTCGGCTCACGAAATGGCAGGATGGGCTTGCCCTATTGCCCGACGGGCCCGTTCCGCTGGGGGCACTGACGAAGACATTTCGAGGAGTCGGTAACCTAGGAGGTGCCTTTAGGGCACACCTTGAAATTGCGCGCCTTGCCGTCGCCCTCAAGCGCCGGGTACTGGTGCTTCAAGCCGTTGAACATGCTCAGCTCGACGGAACAAACAATCCGTTCAGGAGCTTCATCGGGACGTTGAAGGAAGACGAGCGAAGCGTCAGCAAGTTGGAATCGGGCATTGACTCGGTTCTGCTCCGACTGTCGAGTCTCGAGCTAAAGCGCCAGGGCGGTTTGCGAAGCCCCGTATTCACGCAGCATGAGGTCGATAGCCTGCTCAAAGCCGTCTACCACCTCCGCGCTTTGAGCGACGGACTGCCAACGGGAAGCCATCAAGCCGACGTGGCCATCGAGATCGAACGAAGCAGCGACGGCTCGATCGTAGTCTTCCCCGCGGTCGAGGCCTAACGAAGCGCACTCCGCAATACTTTCGCAGGACCGGGGGACTGGCGGTTTTCCCGAACTGCCAATCGTGAACAGAAGGAGCCGCTTGATGGCGGCGCTGTAATGCTCGGTGGCATCGAGTCGCACGTGACCAAGGATGCAGAGTCGGCAGACATCGAGCCAGAAGTCGAGGACGTCGACGAGTAGGCGTTAGCAGCGGCGGCCTCCGACGTGGGGCTGGAGGCCATCGCCGTGCCGGCGGTGAGGGACGCTCGCCGCCCCCGCCCACTCCCCAGGCTGGCAACATGCGCGGCGCTTCGCCGCCGCAATTGGAGCGCCTGCGGCGCGCTGCAGTTGGTACAGGCTTCTGCCCTCCGCTCCCTTCGATCGTTCACGTCCATTCCCCCGAGCTCAACGGCTTTCGCGGCATATCCTCCAGCCGCTAACGCTCCGTCCGGTATTCCACGGTCCGTTGCCCTTTCCTCCTGAACGCTTCTTTTCTGTGGGTGCCGGACGGCAGAAAGTAAACGTCAATCAAAGGAGAAACACCATGTCAGACACCATCACCATCACAGGGCTTGTGGCCACCACCCCGCGCCACATCGTGACCAGCGAAGGGCTTGCGATCAGTTCATTCCGCCTCGCCTCAACACAGCGCAGGTACGACACAGCAGCTGAGAAGTGGATCGACGGAGACACCAACTGGTACACCGTCACGTGCTTCCGCCACCTCGCAACCCACGTTGCCGAATCCGTGAACAAGGCTGACCGGGCCATCGTCGTCGGCAAGCTTCGGATTCGCAAATGGGAGACCGAGGAGCGCGTAGGTATGAGCATCGAGGTTGAGGCCGACGCCATCGGACAGGACTTGACATGGGGCAGCGGCGTGTTCACGCGGACTCCGTCTGGTACGTCTTCCACCGAGGCTGAACCGCCGGCAGTCGAAGGCGATCGAGCAACGGCAAACGAAGTGCAGGCATAAGCGGAGGTTCCCCGGCCGAGACCGGTCGGGGAACCACCCACCTGAACCAACCGAATGGAAGAACCTCATGACAAGCAGCATCAGACGCCCACAGCCCGGCGACTGAGTGCGCAGGCTCGCCAACACCCACGGCACCGATTTTGCGTGGTTCACCGTTGGTCGGGTCGCATTCAACCCGACCAGCGACCATCGGCACGTTCTTGCGCTCGAGTACGGCCACGACGTGGATGGCGTCCCCTGTTTCCACTCGACGACCGCGGCACTGAACGATCAGCACGGCGACGGGCACGGCTATGTCTTCGGATACGAGGAGGTCAGCGCGTTCCGCTAGATCGCTTCTTGCCAGATCGAGCCCGTGTCTTTAGTTCCCGATAGATTGGGGACGATATTCGGCCGAGAGGAGTCGCGTTGGCGCGCATTCACGAGCTGCTTAGGCAGTTGCGGTTCAACAATCCGGCAATGGCGGACGACATCGAGCGCGAAGTCGACGTTCTAGGTGCCCGACGCGCCTTTGGGCTCAACTTTGAGCGCCACACTCCAGAGGCGGTTGAGCTGCCGGGGCGACCAGTTCGTACTGGGGACAAAGTGCATATTCTGCCCCCTCGTGGGGAGACCCCGAAGGCGGCAAACTCGAAGCTTTGGCGAGTCGTTACGATCCAGAGTGAAGGCGACGACCGAACCGCGATTCTTGAGCCGCAGCCGAGGGGTGAAACGGCCGAGATGATGACCATAGGTGTGACCGACTTGGTGGTCGTGGCTGAGTTTCGTGACCCGATCTACCCAGGTCTCATGTCGACGGGAACGGTCGAACGGGGCGAGGACCGACCGTTTCACATAGTGATTAATGGAGAGAACTACCACGCCCTCCAGACCCTGTTGTTTGCCCATCGCGGCAACGTCGACGCGATATATATCGACCCGCCGTACAACACTGGCGCCAAGGACTGGAAATACAACAACGACTATGTCGAGTCGGACGATCTTTATCGCCACTCGAAGTGGCTCGCGTTCATGGAGCGGCGATTGCTTCTCGCGAAAGAACTCCTCAATCCGGACGACTCCGTTCTGATTGTGACAATCGATGAGAAGGAGTACCTGCGATTGGGAATGCTCCTAGAGCAGGTATTCCCGGAATCAGAGATGGAGATGGTCACCTCCGTGATCAGCGGAAAGGGTGTTGCGCGAATTGGCCAGTTCTCGCGCGTGGAAGAGTATATTTTCACGGTACGTCTGGGAGCGCAGAGCGTTGGCCTAGCGGAATCTAATATGCTCGATTCGTCGCGTTCAGCATCTGCCAAAGTCGGCGCTTCCGTCGATTGGCTCGGCCTCCGTCGCCGGGAGCCAACTGCTCGGAGAGGTGCACGACCACGGCAGTTCTATCCAGTCTTCGTAGGTAGCGAATCGGGTTCCGTTCAGTCGATCGGTGACGAGATCGCTAGCGGAGTTGATCGAAGTTCAATCCCCGCTCCAGACGGCTCCTTCGCCGTCTGGCCGCTCTTGCCGGACGGCACGGAAGGTCTGTGGGGAATCACCCCTGACACGGCCCGTAACTATCTGGCTGGTGGATACCTGCGCGGTCGAAACTACAAGCCTGACACTGGATACGTCGCAATTCAGTACCTACCGAGTGGCACCGTAGCAGCGATCGAAGCCGGGGGAATCGAGGTGTTTGCCCGAGAGCCCGATGGATCCGTCATCGCCGAGTACACGACTGCGAAAGGAGTGATACCGAAGCGGGTTTGGAATACGGCTTCACACAATGCTGAGTCTGGTGGGACAGTGCTTCTATCACGGTTACTGCCGAATCGGCGCTTCCCCTTTCCAAAATCGCTGTTCGCAGTCGAGGATGCACTGCGTTTTTTCGTAGAGACCAAACCGACAGCAACTGTCGTCGATTTCTTTTCTGGCTCGGGGACGACAGCCCATGCAGTCATGCGCCTGAACAAGCAGGACGGAGGGCGGAGAGTCTCGATCTCTATTACCAACAATGAAGTGTCCGCCGGCGAGCAGGCCGGACTCCGGGTGAATGGCCTGCGCCCCGGAGACCCAGGCTGGGAGGAGTGGGGCATTTGTGAGTACGTCACTAAGCCCCGGATCCGAGCCGCAATCACGGGGAAAACACCATCGGGAGATGCCATAAGAGGCGACTACAAGTTTACGGATGAGTTCCCGATGGCGGACGGGTTTGAGGAGAACGTCGAGTTCTTCACACTGACATACGAGGCCCCGCTGCGACTCCGAGCGAATCGCGACTTCGAGCGGGTCTCGCCCCTGCTCTGGTTACGCGCGGGCTCCCGCGGTCGGCGAATAGAGTCGATGCAGCATGGTTGGGATGTGGCCGAAGCGTATGGCGTGATAGCCGACCTCGACAAGACCGACGAGTTCTTGCGGGCGTTGAGGGCTGCTCCGATCGCGTCGATCGCATTCGTGATCACCGATGACGACTCGCTGTTCGAGGCAGTTGCACTTAGTCTGCCCGAGACCGTCGAGCCCGTGCGCCTATATGACGCTTATCTGCGCAATTTCGAAATCGACGCGTTGCGGGGTGTGCGGTGAAGTTCAAACTCAAGGACTACCAACATGACGCCGTCGTGCAGGTGCTTGACAATCTGAGTCGCGCACGCAAGTCGTATCATGTCGACCACAAGGAGACGTCGTTTGCGCTGACCGCGACGACTGGCGCAGGTAAGACGGTCATGGCCGCGGCCGCGATCGAAGCGCTCTTTTACGGCAACGACGAACTCGACTTTGACCCTGACCCGGGGGCTGTCGTCATCTGGTTCTCGGACGATCCGAACCTGAACGACCAGACGCGGATGCGGCTGATGCAATCGTCCGACAAGCTGACCCACGACCGACTAGTTACCATCAAGCCGCCGTTCTCTGTGCCCCTCCTTGAACCCCGCAAAGTGTATTTCTTGAATACTCAGCGGCTATCCCGGACGTCGCTGCTCACCCGCGGAGCCGAGCAGACCATAGACGACGTTGCAGGCCAAGGCTCGTTCATCACGCCCGACGACTTGGCCTACAACATCTGGCAGACCCTCGAGAATACGATTGAGGAAGCCGGCCTGACCGTGTACATGGTCCTCGACGAGGCGCACCGCGGCTTCAACATCAGCACGTCGCGCGACAAGTCGACAATCGTGCGAAGCCTGGTGAACGGCGAACAGACCGGCATGCCCATCCCAGTCGTATGGGGCATCTCGGCCACCGTCCAGCGTTTCACGGATGCCATGGCAGAGGCCGAAGTCTTGGGCACGCGTACCGTGCTTCCACCGGTCACCGTCGACCCGGTGCGGGTTCAGAGATCCGGGCTAATCAAGGACACCATTCGGCTCGACATCCCCGCCGAGTCGGGCAACCTCGAGACCAACCTCGCGACGAGAGCGGCGCGCAAGCTCAAGGAGTCCGGGAAGCGCTGGGATAAGTACCTCGCCGAGCAAGCGAAGCTTCCGGGCGAGTTGAACCTTGAGCCGGTGCATCCGCTTCTTGTCCTCCAAGTGCCGAACACGGAAGATCCCGATGCTGTCGGTCTGTGGCTCGACACCGTGGCCGAGGAGCTCGGCGGCCTTACGTCTTATGCGGTGCGTCACGTGCTTGGTGACCACACGACGAAGACTTTCGGCTCGTGGGAGATTGATTGGATAGAGCCTCAGCGCGTCGAGGAGACGACTGCTGTTCGGGTGCTGATCGCGAAGGATGGCATCTCGACCGGGTGGGATTGTCCCCGCGCTGAGGTTCTTCTATCGTTCAGGCCAGCCAAGGACCACACACACATCACGCAGCTGATCGGTCGGATGGTCCGCACCCCGCTCGCGCGCCGCATTCCCGGCGACGACTTGCTCAACTCGGTCGACTGCATCCTGCCGCATTTCGATCGCACCACCGCCGGAAATGTGGCCAAGTTTCTGACCGGGATCATTGAGTCGATGCCGGGCATCGGTCAGAAAGTGCTCTTGGATGGGCGCGAGCTGCAGCCGAACCCGAACGTGCCGGACGCCGTGTGGGAAGTTTGGGATGAGTTGCCGCACCTAATGGTGCCGCAGCGTGGCGCGAGGCCGGTAAAGCAACTCGTTCAGCTCGCACACGCACTAAGCACCGACGAACTGAAGCCCGGTGCGATCGCGTCAGTTGAGAAACAGTTCCACGGAGTCTTCGACCAGCTGGCTGCCCGCTACGACGGGCAACTGCGGTCCGCCGAGATCGAGGTGCGCACAGTGCGTGGCATGACGATCTCGAGCTCGTTCGGCGTGACGAAACTCAAGTATGCCGACTTCATCGAGAGAGCTGATGATCGGGCGATCGCAGTCGCATTTGAGGATGCGAAGCGCGCGTTCGGTGCCGACATCGCGCAGTCGTACGTCGGTCATCTCGCTGGCCCCGATGAAGACGACGCAGACGGGACGGCGCTACGCGGCGCCTACGTGCAAGCATCGGCCCTCGCTCTTGTGCCGACCGTTCGGGAAAAGGTCGACTTGGCAGCCAAAGACGTGGTCGACGAATGGTTCGCCGACCATCGAGTCGCGATGTTGGGTCTGGCCGACGAACGGCGCGACGTGTACGACGAGATCCGGGCTCTGGCGGTCTCGCCGCAACAGACGGAGCTCCGACGGCCTCGAACTCGACTTGAGGACTTCGCGGACGCGGACGGGAACCAGATCGCTGTCGCTGAATTGATCGACAAGCATCTAATGTCTGATGAATGGGGTTGGTTTCCTCTCACCTCCTTGAACGAGTGGGAAAAGTCTGTCGTACGAAAAGAGACCAGCCGACTCGACTGCGTTGGCTGGTACCGAAACCCGTCGGTGTCCGCGGCCGACTCGCTCGGCGTCACGTATCGCGACGGTGTCGGCAACTGGCGCGCACTTCATCCCGATTTCATAATCTTCACCGAGGTCGGCGACAGCATCCGGCCCTCAATCGTCGATCCGCATGGACACCATCTCGAGGACGCCCTCGTCAAACTGGTCGGACTCGTAGAGTACGCGGAGAAGTTCGGCTCGAACTTCCTGCGCATCGATGCCCTCGCTGACGTCAACGGAGAGATGCGGGTGCTGGATATTCAGGACCAGGCAGTGCGCGATGCAGTTCGCGGCGCAGGCAAGTCAGGCCAGTCGACCTTCGGGCTCTATCAGGTAATCGGGAAGAAGTACGCGTGAGCACCGCGCTTTCTTTCACTCAAGCGCAGCAAGACGCTATCGAGGAGCTATCTGAGCCTCTCCAGCTCATCGCATGTGCGGGATCCGGGAAGACCGAGGTGCTCGCTCAGAGGATTGCCAGAATTCTCGCTCAACCGGAGGTTAGCCCGGGGAGCGTCATCGCATTCACGTTTACCGAGAAGGCTGCGGCCGAGCTCAAGGAGCGCATTTACCGAGTTGTCCTAGAGCAGATCCCGGACATTGTCGGTCTCGCTGAGATGTATGTCGGTACGATGCACGGCTACTGTCTCGACCTCCTGCAGACCTACATCCCCGAGACTTTCAAGTACGGGGTGTTGACCGACATCACCCAGCAGTTGCTCATCGATCGCGAGAGCAACAAGTCCGGCTTGTCGACGTGCACGAAGCTCGTCGGTGGCGTCGAGACCAACCTGCGGCGCTTCACGGACACGAAAGTCTTCAAGGGGGCCTTGTCGATTCTGCAAGAGGATGCGGTGGATCTCGCCCTTGTGCCCGGGAGTGTGAGAGCGAGCCTGGGGATGTACCGCCAGATGCTCTCACGCAAGAACTACTTCGACTACACGTCGATGATGGTCGACGCTGTTGGGTTCCTCGAGCGTTCCCAGATCGCGTCCGATCTGAACACTGCCGAGGCAGCGCTGCGGGGTTATGTTCGAGATGACGTTCGATATGTGATTGTCGACGAGTATCAGGACGTCAATCCCATCCAGGAGCGACTCGTCGCAAGCCTCGTCCACTTCGGGGCCAACCTCTGCGTCGTCGGCGATGACGACCAGACGATTTACCAGTGGCGTGGCAGCGAAGTCTCAAACATCATCTCGTTCGCCGGCCGGTATGACGACGTCCGCACGATTGAGCTTGCTGACAACTTCCGATCAAGCAAAGGCATCGTCGAGCTCGGCCGCAGCGTCGCCGAACGGCTGGATTCGAGCGAGCGACTGGCGAAGAAGATGCTGTACGCATCCCACCAGGAGTGGGAACGTGGTGACATGCTCACCCTTCAATTCGGGGACGCCAGCGAAGAGGCCGAGTTCATCGCCCACCGGATAGTTGATCTGCAGGGGATGCCGTTTATTGATAGGCCAGGTGCGGAGCCACGGGGGCTCTCTTGGTCGGATTGCGCGGTTTTGTTTCGAAGCGTCAAGGACGCCGACGCCCTCGTGGACGAGTTCAAACGCCGCAACATCCCGTTCATGGTCAAAGGTCTCGCTCGACTCTTCGACGCTCCTGAGATTCAGGCGTGCGCAGGCCTGTTCCGCTACATGATGGGCGCGGTGTCGGCCGCGGAGCTGCGCGAACTCTGGGACACCGCTCGGCTGATACCGGATCCGGCAAAGTGGCCGGCGCTGCTCAACGAGCTCGACGAGGGCGCGGACTTCAGTGCGAGTGACCGCTGGGGCACATACAACATCCAGCGGCTGTACCTCAAGGTGCTCGCGACGCTCGACGTGAGAGAGGCCACGATCCCGGGCGATCAAGCTCGTGCCGACCTAGTCATGTACCAGCTGGGCAAATTTTCGCAAGTAATCTCTGATTTCGAGGCGATCCATTTTTCGTCCGACCCGGCGCGGAAGTACGAGGCATTCCAAGGATTCTTGACCTTCCAAGCGCCGAGCGTCTACGAGGAGTCTGATGAGGACGCCGGGTATGTCGCGCCAGATGCAGTAGTGATCTCGACGGTTCATCGGTCGAAGGGCTTGCAGTGGCCCGCCGTCTTCGTGCCCTACATGCGCCGAAACCGGTTCCCGATGAAGGCAGTCGGTGGGACGCAGACGATCCCGCATGTCATTCCTCTGGATGCCGTGCCGAACGGGAGTCGGTACAAGGGCGGGGTTTCCGACGAAACTCGGCTCTTCTACGTCGCAGTAACTCGCGCGCAGAAGTACCTGTATGTGACCTACGCCCCAGGCGATTCGGTGATGTACCGCAACGCATCAGACCTTTATCTGCATTGCACTTCATCGACATGGATGTCGACGTCGGACGAGGGTCTGCCCAACGTGCCGCGGCTAAAGCCGACGCCAAAGCTCGAGACCCCGAACATCTCGATTTCCTTCTCGGAGCTCAAATACCTGCTGGACTGCCCTTACCAATTCAAGCTGCGCTTCATGTACGGGTTCAATCCTCCGATCCATGAAGCGCTCGGGTACGGCAAGGGCCTCCACGATGTGCTCGCCGAGATGCATAAGCGTGCACTCGCAGGAGACATACCGACCAAAGCTGAGACAGAAGCACTGGTCGATCGGCACCTGAACACTCCATATGCCTACCCAACGCTGCGCGAGCAACTGAGGCGTTCTGCGGTCACAGCGATCGACAGGTACTTCGATCGACATGGCGGCGACCTCACTCGCACGATCCACTCCGAGAAGCAGATCGAAGTCCAGATCGCTCCCGGCGTCACGGTGAACGGGCGAATCGACCTCATCAAGTCGCTCGAAACGGGGGAGACCGCGATCGTTGACTTCAAGTCGACCGAGGACTCACAGGCCGAAAGCGTAACGAAGGACCAGCTTTCAATTTATGCGCTCGGGTATGAAGAGCTCACGGGAACCTCTGCTGATCGCATCCAGATCCTGAACCTCGATGACCACGGCAAGAGTTCCAACGACCCGGTCAACGCGGCGCTCATGAGCACGATCAAGTCGAAAGTCGAGGCGGTCGCCGTCGAGATCCGCGCAAGCCACTTCGAGTGTCCGCACGACCACTCGAGCGAGGCGGCCTATGACGACTTGGCGTGGATGACAAAGCGTTAGAAACGCTGTAAAGGAAACTCACAGTATCTGTACCTAGTGCGGTACAGTTGACGCATGACCATTACAGAAGCGGCACCGAGTGGCGTCAGCGCTGGGCTCGACCAGCTTCTGGACGCCAGCCTCCGATCCCTCGACCTCACCGACACGGAGCATGAACTCGCCGTCAGCCGATACCGCGGCGTCGGCAGGACGATGGACGATCACTGGAGCGGCAGTCCGGGCGAGAATGTGGTCTCCCCTCAGGGCTCGTTCTTGCTTGGAACCGTAACGCGACCCGTCGGCCGCGAGGACGAGGTCGACATCGACATTGTCGTCAACAAAGACGTCCTCAAGTCATCGGTCACTCAAGTTGAGTTGAAGAACGATGTTGGTGATGGACTTCGGAAGTATGTGGGAGGCGTACCCGCGAGGCCGGCGCTTGACGAGAGCGATCGATGCTGGACATTGCAATGGACCGGGATGCACATGGACGTGCTTCCGGCGATTCCCGACACGACCTCAGCCTCCGGGACCGGGCTGTTCATCACGGATCGAGCCCTCCGCAACTGGCAATACTCGGATCCAGCCGGATATGCCGCCTGGTTTCGAGGAAGAATGGCCACCGACTTCCTCCAGAAGGAAGGCGTGCTGGCGAAGCGGCTGCAAGTTGACGAGGTTCCTTCGTGGAAAGTCAAGACCACACTGCAGCAGGCGGTTCAGGCGCTCAAGCGCCACAGGGATCTCTACTTTGCGGAGAATCTCGGCAACAGACCCTCTTCCATCATTCTCACTACCTTGGCCGGACTCGCCTACCGGGGCGGCGGGAACCTGTACGACGTCTTGAGGGAGGTGGCCGGTGGAATGGCGCAACATCTGCAGCGGGTCGACGGGGTTTGGTTTCTGCCGAATCCCGTTCAAGCCCAGGAAAACTTCGCTGACTATTGGGAACTTGAGCCGGCTCGGGCGGCTCGATTCTTCGATTGGCTCGAGGTCGCTATGGATGACTTCGGAGCGTTTGCCACTGGCGGCGGCCTGAATATCGCGGTGACCCGGCTGCAGAGGGCCTTCGGCGCCCGAGCCGGAGATGCGGCCGCGAGGTCGATATCGGAAGAGCTGTTCATAGCGAGGACGACGGGAGCCCTCAAAATGGCGGGTGGGACTGGTCTCCTAACTGTTGCGTCGGTCGGGGCGACAGCCACCTCAGCGATTGCGGCGACCTCGCGTCGCGTCGGCGACCATGCCTTTCGTGGTGGCGCGACACAGTAATCCGGGGGTCGCGCGCCAAGCGTTCGCCCTCAGAAGTGTGTTTCCTGAAACCCGCCCAATCGTCGGTCGTGGACGTCTTTCTTGGGAGGGGACGGTACGTCCCCATCAGCTGTCCAACGAGTATCTGCTGCAGCTAACTGCTCAGGACGGACAGACACCGACGGTCTTCGTCGTTGCGCCGCAACTCCGACCGAACAGCAGGGGCCTACTCCCGCACGTGTACGACGACGGTTCGCTGTGCCTGAATCGGTTCGGGGACTGGTCACCAGCGATGCTCGTCACCGACAGCGTGATTCCATGGGCCTGCGAATGGCTAGTCGCATACGAGCTCTGGCTGGCCACCGACACTTGGTTCGGCGACGGGCCTGACGCATACGACCTCTCTTCGCAGCGCGCCCTGCTGCACGAGTTTGATAGGAGCCGCCGCGACACGCGGCGCCGATAGCGCCGCGGGCCTGGCGTGCTGCGCGTCCGCGAAGCGCTTGAATGTACTACACAGGGGAACGGAGCGGTCATGGCGGAAGCAATTGAGTCGCAGGGTTTGGCAAAAGCCCTACGCATGGAGCGCCGTCGGCGACATTTGTCTTTGCGCGATCTTGCCGACGAGATCGACGTTTCGTTCAACACGCTGTCCCGGGTTGAACGCGGGTTCCTTCCTGACCTGAAGAACTACGAACGGATCACTCGCTGGCTCGGCATCGAAACACCGAGTCTGGCGAAGGCCGACAGCGTTCCAGATCGAACCCCGGTGGTCATCTCTCGTCATCTTTTCGCCGACAGCCGGCTCGGGCCTGCGGCCGCAGCGAAGATCGCGCAGGCGGTTCAAGAGATGTACGACAAGCTGGCCGCCCCTACACCCGCATTGAGCGTTCACCTAAGGTCTGCCCAAACATTCCTCCCAGAGGTTGGGCCTTTGCTGGCCGATGCGCTCAAGGAAATGCACGAGCGACTGTTGGAAGAGACGCGCTAGCGGGATGCGGCGGGGGTTCAAAGCCGAGGCGGAGAGGACGAGCACTCACGTTCGCAAGGATATGGGCGTCGGGGATCTCGCGTATACCAGCGCCTTGCAGTTCGCTGTACACCTCGGCATCGAGGTGACATCCGCTTCGGACCTGATCGACGTGAGCAAACTCGAGGCCATCGACTCGGCCCAGCCTGGGGCGTTCTCTGCGTGCACGTTCGAGATAGGGGAGAGGCGCATAATCGTCTGGAATCCGCTGTCGCTGCCGGGTCGAGTGCAGAGCGACATCGCTCATGAGGTGTCCCACATACTCCTCAAGCACTCGGTGAAGGAGATCCAACAGGTCGGCGAGTTCAGCTTCTTCGCGTGCGACCCTGAAGAAGAGCAGGAGGCCACATGGTTGGCCGGCTGTCTTCTTCTTCCACGCGCAATGCTCGTCGTGGCCGCCCGACGCAACATGTCGGCCGAGTCGATTGCAGACGCCCACGGTGTCAGTCTTCAGATGGCCAATTTTCGGCTCCGGACAACCGGGGTGCTCCGTCAGACCGCATCGCGGTGACGGATGTCAGCACCGCTATTCGGAAGCTTCGTGTCGAAAGTTCCCGGCTTCAATCTTCTTCCGAGCCGTGCGGAATGCCCAACTTCCTAGGCTGGGTGTGGCCGAGTCGATGTCGGCCTTCTGCGCAGCGAAATCCTCTGCCAACGCACGCCACTTAGCGAAGTCGTCGGGAAGATCGGTAGCTAAGTCGAGCATCTTCGCTTGGCGAATTCGGACCTTCAGTACCCCAAGGCTCCGTGCAGAGCCTTGATGCTGTTGTGCTCGTGCTTCCGGCTTCAGGAAGGTAAGCAGCGCAGACGCAACGGTTGCGACGACGGCCGCTATGCCCGCAGCCAGAGGCAACGACGTCGCGATAGTCGTTGCTGCGACAGCCGAGGCGACCGTTGCGATCACGCCCAGCGCGTAGTGCGCACCAAGCATGTGTGCGGCGGCAGCAAAATGGCTCTTTTCGGTCCACAGGACGTCCTCCAGCAAGCGGTCCAACTCTGCGATGCAGTCATCCTTGAACGTCATAAGCGACTCCCAACCATCCACGCTCTCATGCGCGCGGTACGTCCCTATTAAATCACCCTGTCGGCGGCCACACGCCGCTAAGACTTTCGGATGGTGCATACTGTGGGTAGATACGGTACAAATACCGTATAAATACACTATATACAGATTGGGCTCTACTATGGGACGACCACCCGGCGCGACCAACAAGACTCCGCGCGAGCTCAGGACGGAAGCTAAGCGTCTCGAAGAGAAGGCGAAGCACCTTGAGAAGATCGCCAAGCTGAAGAAGCAAGCTGAGAAGAAGAAGTAGAGCCTTGAGCAGGAAGCTCGGCAAGAACGGGCAGGACACCATCGTGTCTCAACTCGGCGTGGGCCTAGAGTGTCTCAGCCAAGGAGAATGCGATGAGCTCTACGAGCAGCTTGACGCTGAACATCAGATCGAAATGAACGATTCAGTACGCGAGTTCGCAGATATCTACATCGGCTCCACGACATGGGATTCTGACGAGTAGCACTCGTGCCTACTCGAGCAGCGCTGCTCCTGACAGAACGCTGCGCACGACCCCGATGTCACGCTCCGGGTTCCGCTTGATCTTCTTGCCGCAGACCTCGAACAATGTAATTGGTAGTGCGATCAGCCTCAGCCCGTGCTGTGGAATCAACTCCGCCTTTCGCTCGTCGTAGAGCCGCCGTTGCAGACCTCGATGCACACCGCTCACCGTCATCACGTCTGGCTTATCGAAATGCGGGGTCGGCGCGTAATGCTGGCTTTCCAATACCTCGACCACAAGACCGAGTGATTTCCAATAGCCATCCACGGGGAGGGTAGCTGTCCGCCCTGTTCGCGCGGACAGGTCGCCGCGCAGCCAATCGAAGCGGTGCTCGCGGGATGCTTTGATCCCGAGGATGTCATCGCAGAAGTTGAGCAAATAGAAAGCGTCGTTGTCGGGATTGCGCGCCTTGCCCATCTGACTACTCCATGCTTTCTACTGCTGCGCCGTTGAAGCCGGTTAGGAACTTCCGGTAGGGATTTTGCGACCCGTCGATGTTGATGGCGCGAATGTGTGTCCCGACGATGTGGTCAAGCTCGGGCGCTGGGCGTCCGATGAAACCCCATCGCCCTTCGTCGCCGGGCAAAGTTGATTTGAACCACGACTCGATCTCGTAAGCTCCGCGCTGTATGCCAAAAGCTACGCCGACCGCGTACTTCGCACGGCTGCGGGTATCCCAGCCGACTTTCCCGTGTCGGCGCGTTGCTTCATAGACATCGGCGGGCGAGGAATCCGAGCGCCAAGCCCTGTTGATCTTGAACATCACGAGAGGCTTGTCGACCGCAGGCATCGGCTCCGAGAGTCGAGCGGCAATCGCTGCCTCAACGGTGCTCAACCCGAGTTCGTGAGCGTAGTGACCCTTCACGAGGTTGGTGGGAGGAATGCCTGTCGCCGCATAGCCGTCGATGACTGCTTGCTCGACGAGCAACGCTGTTGCTTCGTCCTGGATGCCCACGCGGAGAAAGAGATGCTCGACTTGTGCTCCTTCTACGCGGATCTCAGAGATCTGTGGCCTTGACCCCGCCCGGTGGACACGGTTTATGCGGCTTTGAGTTCCGCGGTCTGGTTTGAGTATTGCAGTTCGAAGGCGACGGGGCTGAGTTGACCG
>Ga0163151_10004441_pt1 | contig 18838 bp, 20 predicted proteins | sample OliLakLV19MP5IB2_FD_145596 | JGI IMG/M metagenome (GOLD analysis project Ga0163151, IMG submission 145596) | Freshwater microbial mat bacterial communities from Lake Vanda, McMurdo Dry Valleys, Antarctica - Oligotrophic Lake LV.19.MP5.IB-2 | ecosystem: Environmental > Aquatic > Freshwater >... | reverse complement strand
CAGCTAGTCGGAATCCCAGATGATCTCTTCAGCCGTAGTTGGGGTACGACTGAAGTTGCTAAATTTTTGAACTGTTCGGTAAAAACTCTGCGTAAAGCTAAAAATTCAGGCAAGTTGCCCTTACAAATGGGTGACTTTATAGTTGACGTTGATTCTGCTACAGAGAAGGCGGCGACCACCCAGAAAGGTAAAAAAATCCTCTGGCGGATTCGACCAGCTTAGGCTGTATAGATCTCGATGTACTCGCAAATACTAGAGTTTGCTAAGGAAATTTCCTTTAAAGAATCTACCTAGCCCCCTGCCCCCAATTCTGGGGGTTCTGAAATCAAAGTCCCCAGAATTGGGGATTTAGGGGCTGTTTGGAATGGGTAAATTTTTTACCAGAAACCGCCTAAGAATTAATCAGTCATCATAGAATTTCCTCTACCCAGCAAAGCGATATCGCCCAAATCCCACCTTGCAGGGCATTAAAGAACTTTTGATCGGATGTCACCATTTGACAGTTCTCCCGAATTGCCAGTGCTAGATAAAAGCAATCATATATACTTCGTCCTGCCTGATTTGCCAAATTAAATGCATCTTGGAGCAAGAGTTTAGAATCTATCAACTGTATAGGTGAATGTTGGATTGCAGTTAGTGCTTGCTGACCATTTTTCAAACTAATCTCCTGAAAACGAATTTTCTTCCAAAAGACACTACCTGCTTCAGCCAGTAGATAGTCTGGTGCAATCAGATTGTGGTTGCCGCTTAAAAGTCGAACAGCATTTTGGCTGTAAACTTCAGGGACAAACCATTTCACTGCCACACAAACATCGACAACATACTGAGTCATCGATCTCGATCCTCACGCACTAGTTCTGCACTATCTGTATGACTTCGAGCCGATAAAGCTTGCCGCATCTGGGCTGCCTGTTCTTTAAAGATATTCATTTTGGTAATCTGTTCAGCATCGATCGCTTCTTGCAAAATTGCTTTTGATTCGTCTTCTACAGAACGCTGATGGCTAGCTGCTCGAACTTTTAATTTTTCTAAAACATTTAGATCTAACTCATTGAGGATTAACTGTGCCATTCTTTACACCTCTATCCTAAATTACCAATATTAATCTTACCTGTGACGGCGGCGTTAATCTGCGATCGATCCAGATCGTTTCGATTAGCTCCATAGACTTGGACATCTTCCATCATAAGCTATCGATCGAATCACGAATCTGTTGATAAGCCGACTCTAGCTCACTGGGCGAAATGCAGTAAGGCGGCATCAGATAAATCGTATTTCCCAATGGACGGATCAGAAAACCAGCTTCGAGAAATTTGGCTTTGAGAATCGGGGCGATCGAATCGAAATAACTATTCATGCCATCGGTTTTGACTTCGATCGCCGCAATCGTGCCACAGAAACGGCTATGCTCCAATTTTGGATGTCCTTCTAGGTGTGTTTGCCAATAGCGACGGTGCAGAATTTCCATCGATCGATATGATGCGGGGTTTTGCTCCAATAGATCGAGCGATGCCAAAGCAGTAGCGCAAGCGAGCGGATTCCCCGTAAACGAATGACCGTGATAGAAAGCTTTAGAAACATCTTCATCATAGAAGGATTGATAAATCTCTTCCGTTGCTAACGTCACCGACAAAGGCAAGCAACCACCCGACAGCCCTTTCGAGAGGCAAAGGATATCAGGTGCAGTAGCAGATTTGAGACAGGCAAATAATTCTCCTGTACGCCCAAACCCTGTCATCACTTCATCGTAAATTAATAGAACACCGAATCGATCGACTAGATTACTAAGAGCTTGTAAAAATTCGGGACGACACATCCGCATCCCCGCCGCCCCCTGAACTAGTGGCTCAATCACAATTGCGGCATGGAGTTCTTGTTGTAAAAGATCCTCGATCTTTGCTAACGACTCAGATTCCTTTTGGTCGATCCGATCGTCTCGATCGAATGTCGCAGGAAATGGCACCACATCTGTCTCAAACATCAAGGGCTGAAATTTATCCCACCAAGTGGAACTCTTGCCAATCGACATCGCTCCGATCGTGTCGCCGTGATAGCCTCGATCGAAACCAATAAACCGCGTGCGATTTCGATCGCCTTGATTATGCCAATACTGGTAAGCCATTTTGAGTGCGACTTCGATCGCCGTGGAACCATTATCCGAAAAAAACACGCGGGTGAGAGAGTTGGGCAGATGTGTGAGTAATCTAGCCGCTAACTGCTCGGCGGGGGCGTGAGTGAATCCTGCAAAGATCACCTGTTCTAGTTGTAAAGCTTGCTGATAGAGTGCCTCAGCTAGTTTTGGATGGGCATGTCCGTGAATCGTCACCCACCAGCTAGAAATGCAATCCATGATCCGTCTTCCATCCGCCAATTCCAGCCATATGCCATCGCCTTTGACAACTGGGAGCGGTACTGGCGCGGTCTTCATTTGGGTAAAGGGTCGCCAAATCGGAGAGTTAGACATGGTATCGGAGTTCATCATAATTTTGCTGGCAACCAATAAATCCTAAATAATCGATCGATCATTCTATGGTAGCTGCGGATCGGTTTGGGCAATACTCAAATCGCGGAATGCTTTGCCCTACGCCCTAGCATGGTGTTAGTCTTACCATATGCTGAAGCGAACTTTCCCCTCTCCTGAAACGCTCCGACGTTTTCCTTTTGGGCTGCCAGATATTGCGGTCATTTTAGGTACGTTGACTTTACTGGCGTCGATCGCGCGGGTAGGTGCTGGCACTCTCGTGAGCTTCGTACCGCCAGATGTAGTACCAGGTATCAGTCTCGATCCAATTAATCTACCTTACTATGCAGGTCGATCGACCCTGCGGATGTTTATTGCCCTGTTTTTCTCGACCATGTTTACGTTGGTCTATGGCTATGTTGCGGCCCGTAGTCGGCGGGCTGAGCGCATCATGGTACCTTTGCTAGATATTTTGCAATCAGTCCCAATTCTGGGTTTTTTGTCGATTACGGTGACGGGTTTTATCGCGCTATTTCCTGGCAGCCTGTTGGGATTGGAGGCTGCCTCCATTTTTGTGATTTTCACCAGCCAAGCTTGGAATATGACCTTTTCGTTTTACCAGTCGCTGCGGACAGTCCCACGAGAACTGAATGAGGCGGTGACGCTCTATCGATTATCGGGTTGGCAGAGATTCACGAAACTGGAGATTCCTTCCGCGATGATCGGGCTAGTTTGGAATGCGATGATGAGCTTTGGTGGGGGCTGGTTTTTTGTCGCGGCAAGTGAAGCAATTAGTGTGCTGAACCAGCAATATACGCTGCCAGGGATTGGCTCTTATGTCGCGGCGGCGATCGCTTCTGAGAATTTACCCGCGCTGGGTTGGGCCCTGCTGACTATTGCCACGATCATTCTCCTAGTAGATCAAATATTCTGGCGACCTTTGATCGCGTGGTCGGATAAATTCCGATTGGAGCAGAGCGCGTCTTCGGAAACCCCACAATCTTGGGTCTATGATTTACTAAAAGCGGCTCGGATCCCGCGATTACTGGGAAAGATTCTGACTCCAATTAATGATGGCGTGAATCGGATATTGTCGGCTTTAACTCAGCCTCGATCGACACCTTCGATCGAACTAATTCCGAGTAAATGGGGCGATCGAATCTATAATTTTGTGCTCCTTGTGTCGATCGGTGGACTGTTGGCAATCGGCATCCATTTCGTGCTCACCACTGTGGGATTGGCCGAGGTCGGCAAAACCTTTGTCCTAGGATTGTTTACTCTGGCACGAGTATTGGTGTTGCTGGTGTTTGCTACCCTGATCTGGACACCTGTTGGCGTGTCGATCGGCTTTAATCCAAAACTGGCGCGCCTGTTACAGCCTGTCGTCCAATTCCTCGCATCTTTTCCCGCCAACTTTATCTTTCCGTTCGCGACTCTATTCTTCATCCATTCCCATATCAGCATTGACTGGGGCAGTATTCTATTAATGTCTCTGGGGGCGCAGTGGTACATTCTATTCAACTCCATTGCAGGTGCGATGAGTATTCCAACTGACCTGCGAGAGATGGCAGTAGATATGGGATTACGGGGCTGGCAACTATGGCGCAAGTTAATTATTCCAGGTATCTTTTCTGCTTGGGTGACAGGTGGAGTCACGGCTAGCGGTGGCGCATGGAACGCCAGCATCGTTTCTGAGATCGTCTCTTGGGGGCAAATTACCCTGACGGCAAATGGTTTAGGCGCGTATATTGCTCAAGCCACAGGTGTGGGTGACTGGCCCCGCATCACATTGGGAATTGGCATGATGAGCTTATTTGTCGTGGGATTTAATCGATTATTTTGGCGGCGGTTATATGGTCTGGCAGAAACGAAGTACCATTTTTAAGTAGGAATGAACATGGCAAATATACGTGTAACCGACGAAGTTTTGATTGCAGTCGAGCAAGTTAATAAGAGTTTTCCATTACCAGAGGGCAAGGGGGAATTTACGGTGCTCAGCGATATCGATTTGACTGTGAGTGCAGGCGAAGTCGTGGCACTGCTGGGGCGGAGTGGCAGTGGGAAAAGCACCTTATTACGGATTATGGCGGGTTTAATTCCACCTAGCAAGGGACAGGTATCGGTTAACGGTAAACGTTTGCGCGGTAGCAACCATGATGTGGCGATGGTGTTTCAGAGCTTCGCGCTATTACCTTGGCTGACGGTACGCGAGAATGTCGAGCTAGGTTTAGAAGCTCAAGGTGTCGATCGAAATGAGCGACAACAACGCGCCCTTAAAGCGATCGATCTAGTGGGTTTAGATGGGTTTGAGAGTGCATATCCCAAAGAATTATCTGGTGGGATGAAGCAAAGAGTTGGCTTTGCACGGGCATTCGTCCTAGAGCCAAAAGTGTTATTTATGGATGAGCCATTCAGTGCTTTAGATGTCTTGACCTCCGAGAACCTGCGCGGTGAAATTGATGACCTGTGGAATGCTGGCACTTTCCCATCTAAAAGTATTTTGATTGTGACTCACAACATCGAAGAAGCGGTGTTCCTTGCCGATCGAGTGATTATCCTCGGATCGAATCCTGGGATCGTGCGCGGTGCAGTGGTAATTGACCTACCTCGATCGCACGATCGGAATAGCGATCGATTCAAAGCCTTGGTTGACTATATCTATAATGTGATGACCAATCCCGAAGCAGAGGTAACGGGAGAGGTGACAGTGACAGTGCCAAAAACAATGGCAAAACCATCCAAATCTCAATCTCCATATGCCTATCCCTTACCCCATGCAAGAGCTGGTGGTATTAGCGGTCTACTGGAATTAATTGCCGATCAGCCTCAGGGAATGGATGATATTCCCCGTTTGGCAGAACAAATCCAGCTAGAGGTTGACGATCTTCTGCCGATCCTTGATGCGGCTGTGCTATTAGGGTTTGTTGAGGTTACCCAAGGTGATGTGAAGCTGACTGAGACTGGACAGGACTTTGCCACCACGACCATTCTGCGGAGTAAAGACCTGTTCCGTCAGCAAGTACTCCAGCAGGTACCAATACTGACCAGCATCATCCAGACTTTGCGGGAAAAACGTAGTGGAGCGATGCGAGCCGAGTTCTTTCGAGACTTATTAGATGAGTATTATCCGCGTGAAGAAGTGGAGCGACAGTTTGCCACCGCCATGGATTGGGGTCGTTATGCCGAGCTGTTTGAGTATGATGCGCGTGAGGATCGGCTCTATCTTCCCGAAATTGTCACGCCTGAGAGCAGCGAATAGACCTTAATCACATTTTGTTTGAGGAAATGGTCGAGATAGAGATGACACTCTTTTGATCTCATAGTAGATCGCTTGATGAGACATGCGGATTTCGATCGTAATAAATAAAATCCCAATCAGCAGAACAACCGTACCGAAGAGAAATAAAATTAGCGCACTTGTGGCAATCCAGCCAGAATTGAACCCGATCGATAGGGCGATCGTAAACATTACTAGGAGAAAAACCAAATCAGATCCATAGATCACCAGCAATGCATCTTGGAGCAGTCTGTGGCGACGATTCACAATCGGCAGCTCAAAGTCAATTTCTCTAATCCGCTCCGTTTCAATAAAAGTACTATGCTCAGCATCCAACAGCTTTAGTCGTTCAATTGCTAACGCCCGCAATCGATCGCCGATCGAGCCATAGCGACCAAGGATACCGTTTTGAATTACACTGCAAACTGTAATCATCACAGCAGGAGCAATGATTAATTGAATGATCTGTGCCACAGTTTCAGCAGTCATAGACTTGTTTTGAGGATATGTATTTAATCAGCCTCACCAGTTTAGGCACTTTCTAGCAGTTAATCTCGATCGAGAGCCGATCTTCACTGTTTAACGACTAAAATAGCTATATCAAGCGAGAACAACAAAAATGCTAACGAAAGATGCTCAAGCCAACGCTCAACCACAGAACATAGACTTAGAAGATCTCGACCTGCCCAAGCGTGGTATGCCCGTCACGATCATCACAGGCTTTTTGGGGAGCGGCAAAACAACTCTGCTCAACCATATTCTCCAAAATCAGCAAGACCTCAAAGTTGCTGTTTTAGTGAATGAGTTTGGCGATATTAATATTGACAGTCAGTTGCTGGTATCGGTTGACCAAAACATGATGGAACTCAGCAATGGTTGCATTTGCTGCACGATTAACGATGGTCTGGTCGATGCGGTTTATAGCATCCTAGAACGTGGCGATCGAATTGACTATATGGTGGTTGAAACCACAGGTGTAGCCGATCCTTTACCAATTGCTCTGACTTTTCTAGGCACAGAGCTACAACATTTGACGCGGTTGGACTCAATTTTGACAGTCGTGGATGCTGAAACTTTTGATGCCAGTCATTTTGACTCTCAAGCTGCCTACAGTCAGATTATGTATGGCGACATCATTATTCTCAACAAAACCGATCTGGCAACTGAGCAAAAGATTGCTGATGTCGAAACCTACGTTAATGAAGTGAAAAAGGGCGCGAGAATTCTCCGTGCCGATCACGGTACTGTGCCACTGCCATTGATTTTGGATGTCAAGTTAGCTAAATCCGATTTGCAAGCTGACCAACACTCCAGCCACGATCACCATGCCCACGATCACTCTAGCCACGATCGCGATCATGCACACGATCACGATGATCATCACCATCACCACTCCGATCACTTGGAGAATGATGGTTTTGTCTCAATGTCCTTTGTGAGCGATCGAGCCTTTGAGATCGAAAAATTCCAGAATTTTCTCGACAAGCAATTACCTATCGATGTTTTCCGCGCTAAAGGTATCCTCAACTTTGTCGGTATTGACAACCGTTATATCTTTCAACTCAGTGGCAAGCGTTACGAACTCAAAACCGAAGAGCGCACGAAGCCAATCTCTAACCAATTGGTGATCATTGGGCGCAATCTCAATCAAACCGAACTGCGGCAACAACTTATAGATTGTTTGCAAAGTGATTAGGAGTGAAAAATAAATAAGCTAGGCAAATCAGAATAGCCTGAATCAGCAAGGTGCTTGCTGTAACGATCTAGTTGAGCCACTACATTTGCGATCGCGGTTTGTGAGGATCGATTTGGGGGGCGATCGCTATTCCCAGAAGGTGTCATTTAACATCGGGTCAATATCACGATTAAACTGCCATGTGTCGGGAAAGCTAGAGCCTTTGGGCTGATATTCTTTGCGGACTTTGCGTAATGCTCCCTGCCACGACACGTCAAACAACTCATCCCAAAATCTTTTTAGACTAGGCGAATCCATCAACTCTTCGATGATTTCTTCGCGTTGTTCTTCGATCGTATTTTCCCAGCCATTAAAATAATCAGGCATATCGATATATATACGCTTGAGTAAATGTTCCAACAAAGTTTTAAGGCGGCTTTTAATCTCTCTCTTCTCAGACCTACCCAAACTCTCTATCTCTTCAATCAAATTTTCAATATCCACGCAATCAAATTTTCTCGCCTTTAACCTAGCGATCATCTCCTCAGTCCAAAGGAAATAGTCGGATTCGTACAAAGATTTTTTAACAACTGTCTGAGTCATTGATTTGTAACTCCTTTGCTCGATCTAACATTAGCATTATCGCTTTTTTCATGGTTAATTCGATCGGACTTTAAATGTCTATGCGTATCTCGTTTTGATAGATTCGATCGCCGCATTGGGGAAATTCTTCTCTACTATAGCGAGGCTGACGGATTGCCGTGATTGTGATTTCCCTTTAAACCACTATTTCTTTAGAAATTGCAATCGACAAATCAGCAAGTCCAAGTTGTTGTATACGTTCAAACAACAATAAGGTGCGTCACATTTCATTGACGCAGCCTACGAGATTAGCCTGAAACAATGGAGAATTGGGCATAATTTAGGAGATAACTGCTAAACTATAATCGGAAGTCTATAGAACAAATAGCCGTTATGACTTTTTGCGATGTTGTAGAAGCAATTAAAACCTTATCCCTAGTGGAAAAAGAAGAAGTACAGGCTCTTCTTGAGCAGTTTCTGCGAGAAGAACGCCGCGAAGAAATTTATCAAAGTTATTTAGTTAGCAAACAAAATGAAAAAGAAGGAAAGTTACAGTTTTCTTCAGATATCGATCGGTTAATGCAGTCATTGCAAGATTAATGATTGAAATTACTTTTGACGATTCTTTTAAAAAATCCTATAGAAAACGCTTTCAAGGTAGAGAGGATTTAGAAAGAAAGTTTAGGATAAAACTAGAAAAGTTTCGGGATAATCCTTTTGATCCGTCCTTAAAAACGCATAAATTATCAGGTAAGTTAAAGGATTTGTAGAGTTTTAGTATTGAGTACGATAATAGGGTGATATTTTATTTTACAGATGAAGGAAAAGCTGTATTTATTGATATTGGAAATCATGATCGGGTTTATTAAATATTTGTTAGAGCCTGATAACACTAACCAATTAGCGATCATTGGGCGCAATTTCAATCAAACCGAACTGCGTCAACAACTTACAGCTTGTTTGCAGAGTGATTAGGAGTGAAAAATAAATAAGCTAGGCAAATCAGAATAGCCTGAATCAGCAAAGTGCTGTAACGGTAAAGTTATACTGCGCCTTTACGAAGTAGTTGAGATATGGCAAAACCATGTATAAAACGTAGCATTTATACAATATTAAATAACGATGATCTAGCTCTAAAAGAGGTTAAAATTGGATGTATATCGTATCTAATACGGGATTTAGAGATAATGCAAGACGAGCAGATCAATCAAAATCTAATGCCAGTTTCTGGACAGGACATCCAATTGCCTATTAATGTAAACACAACAAAGGAAAGTGAAGATGCCGTATCAAGAGAAAACTACGGAAGCGAATTCAAAGCTCACATTCTAGAGCAATACAAACTCTACGTTGAAATGGCAGATAGGGTAAGTTCAAGAAGAGTACAGATGGCTAGTTTTTATACATCTATATTATCTGCCTTGTTGGCTTTACTTTCTATTACAAGTAACAAGGATCTTTTTCAAGGACCACAAAGTTTTGTTCTTCTTACAATAGCAATGCTTGGGCTATGTCTTTGCTTTGTTTGGGCTGCAAACATTAACTCTTACAAGCAACTTAATTCCCTCAAGTTTAAAGTAATTCATGAGATGGAAACTTACCTACCTTTTCCTTGTTATGGGAAGGAATGGAAAATCCTTAAAGAAGATAAAAATAGACGGCGTTACTTGCGGCTGAGTGCTGTTGAACAATATATTCCTTTCATTCTTTCTATCCCTTATTTTTGCTTGTTAATCTACTCTCTTATTAAAGTACTAAATTTGTAGAAGAATGTGCAGTATTCAAAGTTCATGCGTTAAGGCTAATAATGGTACAAGAGCATTATGGACTTTATATCGATTGGAATTTAACTTTCTTGATTTGGCATTAATTAAATCCTTGCTATCAAAAGCATATTCAAATTGAAACTGGTCTTTACCAATTTCTTTGCCAAGAATAGACAATGTCGATAGATGCTCAATTAAATAATCTAAATGCTCTTCTGATTCCGACAGTTTTGCATCACACATCGCTACAAACAAAGTTTCCTTGTCAAGGATACTTGGATAGCCCACTAATTGATATAGAAATTCTTTAAGTTGGTCTATAGTAATTCCATTTTCAACCAGCATTGATGTGAAAACCCACGAAGAATAATCTTCGTAAGCCGACTTTACATCGTCTTCTTTAATTATTGAATGTCCTCTAGAAACAGCTTTTCTGTGTGCACTTTTGAAGAAATAGATGATGTCTCTAGGTCTAGGTATTAATTTATCGTAAATATAATCTTTTACAGGAATATCTTCTACCGTTTCAACAATGTATTTCTCCCATAGTTTGGCTGCGAGTAATTCATTAAAACTTAGTTCAATAAATCTCTGTTCTATTATTCTAAATAGGACATCTTTGTCTTCTGAATTTAAAAGATTAGTATATTCTACTTTATCTGGCTCTCTAGCTACACCAAGAATATATTTAAATATGTCACTTCTCAAAAAAATAGTTAAATGAAAATCTATTTTCCTTAGTTGCCCTTTAATTCTAAAAGATGATAGCTCTCCAACAATTCTACCTGTAACACCAAGCAAGCCCAAAATCCATTCGCCTTGAAGATTTAACTTGTTACCTTTTTTCCATGATTTATCTAAATTATCGATGAGAACTAAAATTTTCTTGTCTTTGTCAAATAATTCTGCTAAAAAGTTTCTTATTTTGGCCAAAATTTTCCCATGCATAATCTCAGCCAACTTTATTTTAAAGTCTGAAAAACTTTCTCCTGTATTAATTATGTTGGCTTGACGAATATTTTCTAACTCTCCCTCTAATCTTTCAGAAAAGTCTTTCAAGAAAAGATCGGAATTATTATCAATAAAATCTTTGAACTCAGCCTCAACTATAGTCAGTGCGTATAAAGGCTTTAAAGCAAGTCTATGATAGATAGATTTTGCGACTTCCGTGTATATTAAAAGCTTCCAGGCAGTTTCAACTAGATAACTCTTTTCATACTCTTCTGAAGGAACCTGTAATATCTTAATTAGTGCATCAATCTCAAAATTTATAGGCTTAATTAAGCAAACATGATTTCTAACGTCTTTTTCCAAAAAATCTTTCAAATAATATAAGGTCGCAGTTTTTCCTGTTCCTTTTCTTCCAATAACTATGTTGTAATCATTTTTGATTAAAGTTGGTATATCAAAAGTTGGAACATAATAATTTGGCAGATTCTCAATTTCGTTCTCTGCCAAAAATTCACCAAAGCTAATTTGTTGAAATTCAGTGAGTTCTCTCTTGATTTTCTGGCTAGTTTTTTGCTGGGAATAATATTCTAATAGTCTATCCTTGAGGGGATCTAAAAACTCAGTTACTATCTCCTCACATTTCTGCTTAGTATCATATTTAATTAATAAATCTCTGTAATCAATTGGTACTTCATAAGGTTCTTCTACCAACATTAAAAGATCTAGCTTATAACCAAGAGCTAGCCCAGCGACAAGTGAGCATTTTGAGTTTTGGATTTCATATCCTGATCGAGATGTAGCGGAAAATTCTATCAAAGCTGCTTTATTCAACTTGTCTTGATACCAATCAATGGGCTGCACCCTATTTTCTGACGCATCATCTGTGCTGCAAGGAATTTTATAGTCTGAAATTTTACTGGAAATAACTCGACTGTAAGGGGTATCAAATTGGCTCTTTAGGAAGAGTAAGGGATTTCCAGTCCCTGAAGTCTGTCTATTCTTTATTTTTTCTAAAAGGGTGGGGCTTGAAGCGAAAGAAGTAAAAGCCTGTACGATATTAGAACTATTTATATATTTTTGATAGCCAGTTGTTGTTAAAGATGAAAGTTCTCTATATCGCCTCATCGATTCAGTGTGCGAACAGTCAAGCACTAAAAAAATAGCTTTATTCTTAGCGATCGCATAACCAAGCTCAAAGATAACATTGTCACTAAAGCCTGTCAGGTCGGCACAAAAATAGTCGGATTCATCGATTGCTTTTGTTACTTCATCAATAACTTGCTTGCCGTTGACAGTATAACTTGTCCAAGATTTTAGTGAAGCAATGCCAGAACTGTTAATAAGCCCAATTGCTTCTTCAATTGATTCACCAACTGATTTAGGTTGACCACTGTAGGCAAAAAAACCAGTTTTCATGCTGTTAAATCCTCAAGAAGTTCCGATTTACGGGGTTGGTAGTGCTTTAATCTTTCCTAAACATCCTAGCGTATTCGCTTAGATTGCTACTTCAAAAGCCGTCCTGCGATAACCTCATACTTCAAATACTAACAGTTATCTTTTGGGTTGCTGCCCTTGCAGATGCTTGAGCTGTATAACGGCTAAATTGAGTGGCAGAAAACTTTCGTTCTCAACCAAAATATTATAACTTTGTCCGCTCCAATAATTCGTTATGCCTCGATCGCTTCTCAATTCTTAACTTTTGAGATCGCTTTGTGACAGACTTATTAGAAAATGGTTACGATATTCTAACCGTGCAAGAGTTGTTGGGGCATAAGGATGTCAAAACAATAATGGTTTATACTCACGTGCTCAATCGTGGTGGCAAAGGCGTGATTAGTCCGCTCGATCGAATCTAGCTTCTGTCATATCGGAAGAGATGAATAATCAGATCGAGAACTGGACATCCTCAAAAAGGCAAATCCATAACAAACCTAATTGCTTTTGGTCGATCGACTGCCGCCCAAGTTGCGAATGTATATGATTTTATCGTGCAGTTACCGCAGGGATATGCCACTTTGCTGGGTGAGCGGGGAGCCAATCTCAGTCAGGGACAACGACAGTTAATCAGCATTGCCCGTGCTGTTTTAGTCGATCCGCGCATCTTAATTTTGGATGAGGCGACCAGCAATATCGATACGCGTACCGAGATTCTAGTGCAGCAAGCGATCGACAAGATCGATCTAGAAGTTTAGATTTGATGACTGGCTAAAAATGATAGGAGATTTTGGGCGAGGGTGACGGGATCGACTCCCATCTCCGTGCGTTGTTTTGCTAACCAGATCGCCGTTTGTGAGTGCCAGACTGCGGCGGAGATCGCGCCAGTATTTGCAGTTAAACCTTGTGCCGTCAGTCCACCAATTATGCCTGTAAGCACATCACCGCTTCCACCTCTTGCCAGTGCAGGCGTACTGGTGGGATTGATCCAAATTTGAAGTGAGTTTCCAGTGAAAGGAAATCCGATCGCCGTCCTTGCGCCTTTCAGCAGAATCGTTGCATGAGTTTGACGCACCGCAATTTGCAGGGCAGTGAGTCGATCTGTCTCTTGTTTTGCTTGAGGGAATAGACGACAAAACTCACCCCAATGCGGCGTGAGAATCGTCGGAGCTTGTCTTTGCTTGAGCAGATCTACGCCAATTTGTGCCAGTAAATTCAATCCGTCAGCATCTAACACCAGTGGACAATCGCTAGCTAAAACCGATCTCACCACCGACTCAGGGTCGATCGATAGCCCAGGACCACAAGCAATCGCATCATATTTCGGTAAATCTAAATCTGGTAGTTGTTCGATCGAGTCACTCTCGGTCTCAGGGCAAGCGATCACCAACGCTTCGGGTAATTGAGCCAGCACTAAATCTCGGAGCGACTCTGGCACAGCAATAGTGATCATGCCCACACCTGTTGCCCTTGCGCCTAACCCTGCTAGGATCGCCGCGCCGCCGTAACGTTTAGAGCCAGCAATTAACAAGAGATGTCCTGCTTGGTATTTGTGAATAGTTGTCGATCGATGCTGTGGTAAATTTGCCAACGAGATTGAAGGCTGAATCCGCCACCAGACATGGTTATTAGCGACTGCTTGCTGGATATTTTTTAGGGGAATATCAAAATCGATCCGCTCTACCTCACCGACGTAGGGCAAGGCGGACTCTGTGAGCAGACCCAGCTTCCATAAACCCAGACATAACGTGTGGTCAGCATCGATCGAGGTCCCCAAAACTGCCCCCGTATCAGTATGGATACCAGACGGTAGATCGATACTAAGCACAGGAATATCCCAAGCATTAATCTGGTCAATAGTTGTAGCGGCAATGTCTGTAACGTTCCGCTCTAAGCCAAACCCAAATAGACCATCAACGATCAGATCGCAAGATTTCAAATCGCTAAGATCGATCGAGGCAATACCTAAACTCTGAACATACTGCCAATGTTCGCTTGTAAGTGGCTTTAATCTCGGTAGAGGTAAGTGGATCATCACCTCGCGCCCACGATGCCACAGTTCTCTGGCAACAACCAGAGCATCACCACCATTGTGACCAGGCCCAACCAAAATGCCAACTTTTTGAAACTTGTTTGCAGGGTAAAGTTGCTCGATTCGCTGCACGATCCGACCCGACACTTTTTCCATCAATGCGGCGACAGGCATACCTGCGGCGAACATCGACTCTTCGATCGATCTCATTTGGGCGGCTGTAACAACAATGGCATCGATCGAAGAATAATCTAGCAGCATATTCAATTGGGGCAACTTTTTGCTATAGTATAAGACCTCAAGGGCTAGTAGCTCAGCTGTATAGAGCATCCGCCTTCTAAGCGGACGGTCACAGGTTAGAGTCCTGTCTAGCCCGTTTTTATTTCACCTCACGATCCTCTCTAGATTTGGGCATAACCAATTTGATTTTGCCCAGTCTTGATGTAGCTGCGGTCTCTAAATTAATCTCTAAATTATGTCAATCAAATTACACATCGGCGGTAAGGAAACTCATCCAGACTGGAAGATTTTTGATGTCGAACCACGCCCTGAAGTGGATTTTATTGGTGATGCGATCTCCTTAGACCAGTTTGCCGACAACTCTATTGCGGCGATCTATGCCAGCCATATATTAGAGCATTTTCATTACAATTTTAATGATGAACTGGAAAAAGCTTTGACAGAATGGCATCGAGTTCTTGAGCCAGGTGGCAAACTCTATCTCAGTGTACCCAACCTCCATGTCCTATGTTGGCTATATATCAATCCCAATCTTAATACTTCAGATCGTTATGAAATTATGCGGATGATGTTCGGCGGCCAAATTAATCAATACGACATCCATCGAGTTGGTTTTGATTTTGATTTCCTCTGTTATTATCTTGAGCTGGCGGGTTTTGAGACATGTGAAGCCGTACCACAATTTGGCATATTTAATGATTGCAGCAATTTGAACGTGATGGGAACTCTAATTAGTCTAAATGTGATTGCTACTGCTGCAATCTGAAATCCACCACTTAATTTATTCCAAAGCTAGTGATAAACGAACCTTTAAGAGGTGAAGCGCGTGTGTTCCTCGACTCCGACAAACAGACTATAAGACTAGTAATATACCAAAGCTAACTGAATATTTACGTGAGGAATATCAATGGCTTTAAGTGTATCAAATATAACTTCTCTAGGACAGGTGGTGTTTGCTACTGGTACCACGTTTAGTGGCACTACTGTCGGAGGTTTATCTGGCATTACCTATGATGCTCAGAATAACCGTTACTTCAGTATTTCGGACGATCGATCTCAAGTCAACCCAGCTCGTTTCTACACGCTGAATGTTAATGTTGGCTCAGGAACTTTAACTGGTGTTACTTTTACTGGTGTAACCAGTCTGCTCAGACCAGACAGCACGATATTTCCAACTAGCTCCCTCGATCCAGAAGGTATTGGTCTAACGAACAATAACACGGTGTTTGTTTCTTCTGAGGGACAGGTTTCTGGTTCGATCGCTTCTGTGCAAAATCCCTTCGTCAATGAATTTAATCTCACCACTGGGCAGCAGGTAAGAGCATTGCCAGTTCCGACCAAATTTAATCCTGCGATCGTCGATACTAATACTAATGGCAATATCGACCCTGGGGAGCAGACTGCTGGTGTTCGGAATAACCTAGCTTTTGAAATTGTCACGCTAACTCCCGATAAAAAGTTTCTGTTTACTGCCACCGAGAATGCTCTGGTTCAGGACGGTCTCGCTACTTCAGCCACCATTGGTAGTCCATCTCGCATCATCAAGTACAACCTGACGAATAGCTTACCTGAGCAAGAATTTGTCTATATCACCGATCCAGTTGCGATCGCTCCCAATCCTCCTGCCAATTTCAATACTAATGGTTTAGTAGAGATGCTTGCCTTGGATAGTAAAGGCAAGTTTCTGGCTCTAGAGCGTTCTTTTACCGCAGGAGCGCCAGGAACAGGTAATACAATCAAACTGTTTGAAGTTGATGCTAGCAATGCCACTGACGTGAGTGGCATAAATGATGTGGATGCTAACAACGACAATATCGTCGATGCTGGTATTGTTGGAGTTCAGAAAACCCTTCTGCTGAATTTTGACTCGCTGAATTTAGCTGGCGGTTCATCATTAGGATTGCCCGCAGGACTGGATAATGTTGAGGGCATGACTTTTGGGCCAAAGCTGCCTAATGGACAGCAATCTTTAATTCTCGTGAGCGATAACAATTTTAGTGCTACACAGTTCACTCAATTCATTGGGTTGGGACTGACGATCGCGAGTGAGACACCTGCTTCGTCGATCGGTGTGACCAATATTCCATCTGGTAGTGGGTTTCTTCGGTTGGGGGCAAACCTCAACGATACGATCAGTGGGGGAACAAGTAATGACACAATCTATGGCTATGCTGGCAACGACCTGATTTTTGGTTTGACTAATCCAGACTATTTAGATGGCGGGATTGGTAATGATACCTTGGTCGGTGGCAATGGTAACGATACGCTGGTTGGAGGCGCGGGTAATGATACATTGCGCTATGACTTACCGAGTGAAGGCGGCGATACGGTTGCTGGCTTTACCAGTGGTAGCGATAAATTCTCGATCAGTGATTTTGGTTTTGCTGGAGGATTGGCTGGTAGCTTAGCTGGAACTCCACTTACAGCCGCTCAATTTGGTTTGGGAACTTCTGCAACTACTGCTGCCCAGAGGTTTATCTATGATACGGCTACTGGAATTTTGCGCTTCGATCCAGATGGTAGCGGAGCCTTGTCTAGTAGTATTATTGCCACATTAACTGGTTCACCAACTCTAGTAAATACTGACATTACGGTGTTTTAAGGCAGTATTCTAGTTCTGGATATATCTGGGAGGAACGAGTAATTTAGATCTTAATTCTCCCAGTTTTTCGCTACACCTTGAGAGGATGTGACCAGAATTTGATGTAAGGGATATAAGCTGTTAAGCTTGTCTAGCAGTTAATATAAGAGAATGAATACATTAATTATTGAAAGCAACGAGAAATTTGTAACACTTCAGATCACGATACCATTCAGCAATTCATTTTTAGTTAGTGTCATGAATTTTTCGCCATTAGCAGGAGAGAAAAATATAAGCCTAAAGTTAAGGAGGAACAAGATTTAAAGGCAGTGTCGCATGAGCATAGCAGAACGAGAACAACAAATTCTTCGGGTGAAAGCCAACAGTTTTCAGCCAGAACTGGACGAAGCCTTAGAAGAAGCATTGCGAAACACAGTAATTGAGGCGGTAAAAAAAAGGCTAGAAGCCGCCCTTGAGGAGGAAGTCAAAGCGGAATTGGCTAAGCTAATTGAAGACAGACCAAGGCGTTCGGGTTATTTTCAGAGGGGATTGGATACGCAGTATGGATATATAAAGAATTTACGAGTACCGAAACTAAGACGGCGCAACGGAGAGCGAGAGTGGCAAATTTTGCAACGCTACCAACGAGAATTGGGCAATCTGTTGAATTGGCTATGTTGCATATATGTGATGGGGCTATCACTGCGGGATCTACAAGAAGCGCTATATTTTCTAATAGGACATGTACTCTCTCGCACTGGTGTGAACAAAGTTACTCTTGCCGTCCAAAAACAATTAGACACACGACGTTTAGCCACACTTGAGAAAACGCCTAAGATGCTGATCGTGGATGGAGTATGGGTGGATATTCAATATACAAGGGAAGAATTCAGGGAAGACCGTTCTGGACATTTACGCGCCATGTCGTGAAGTAGAAGAACGAGTAGTGCTAGTCGCCATGTCCGTGTGGGAGGATGGTTCCTATGAAATACTGCACTACGAAATTGCCACAGAGGAAGGAGAAGCGCAGTGGAACCAGTTTTTTGAGCATCTGCTCGAACGAGGATTAGAGGCAACCAAGGTGCAGTTAGTGGTCAGTGATGGCACATTAGGATTGCCCAAAGCCCTCAAGAAAAACCTGCCAAATGCTCAACAACAACGCTGTATTACTCACAAAGTCCGAGGACTTGAGCGCTATTTGAGCTATGCACAGGCTCCCGAAGTTGAGTCCACTACTCAACCACTCAAAACTGATGAGGCAAAACGACATCGCCGTTTTCAAATCTCGTCCGATGCATACCAGATTTACAATGCTGACAATGTGGAGCAATCTCAGCAGCTTCTACAACGGTTTATTACCAAGTGGGAACCACTCGAGCCAAAAGCTGTTCAAGTCTTTCAACGTGATTTAGACTTGACATTTACTTTCTATCAATTCCACCCCAGTTTGCATCGACATATTCGCACAACTAATCATCTAGAGTGCTTATTTCGCGAGTTTCGCACTAAATCTGATGAAATTGGTGCTTTCCCTTATGAGACTAGTTGCTTAACTGTCTTTTTCCTTGTCCTTGAGCGGGATCATGCTAAACATAACCGTAAATCTGTGGCGAAAAATTAAAGACACTAACATTATTTCCCTTATATTGGCACGTCTTTCTTCATTGTGTTGCAATGTTGGCTACTTTCCATCTGTAGAGTGTGACTAAAAACTATGCACTCAATATAAGAGACAGCCAACAAATAATAGATCCATTAATTGGCATATAATAGTAGAGACGAGAGAAAGGAAATAGGGATGATTGAAGTAAGAGACGAAGAGAAAAGGCTGTATAGAAA
>Ga0163151_10004440_pt1 | contig 18844 bp, 14 predicted proteins | sample OliLakLV19MP5IB2_FD_145596 | JGI IMG/M metagenome (GOLD analysis project Ga0163151, IMG submission 145596) | Freshwater microbial mat bacterial communities from Lake Vanda, McMurdo Dry Valleys, Antarctica - Oligotrophic Lake LV.19.MP5.IB-2 | ecosystem: Environmental > Aquatic > Freshwater >... | reverse complement strand
GTCCAGCGACTGCCCACGTGCAACCGGCCACGCGACGGCCAAGGGGTGGCGTCACGCGATGGCCTTGCCGCATTGAGTCTGGCGGGGTGTCATGCTGTGCGAGGCTTTCGGCAAAGAGCCGAAGCCGGGGATCACGCGTGAGATCCTCGAACCCGGCGTTTTTCATGGCAATCGCGAAGGCGAGGAACTGCGACAAGGTAACATGGTCATAAGTTGAGCCCTCGAACCATTCGCCTTCCGGGCCGAGCTCCTCATCGAGCCAATACCTCACCTTTTTCATGACATCATCCACCCAGCCCCGGGCAAGCGGATGGTCGGGGATGGCGCACGCGCAGATGCCGAGGCTTAGTACATACGCGATCGTAATGTTAGGCGGCCCAGGATGATAGCCACGCTCGTATGAGATCACGTTTGGGTCCGCATAGACATAGCACAAGTAGGCCATCCACGCATCAAGGATGCGTCGCTCGCTCGGGCTAACCATATCCGTGTCGATCGATCCGTCGTAGAGCGCCGCCACAATCCCCGCATCGCGCATGCGGTCGATTTGGCCCAACAGTCCGAGATGATGGAACAGCCGATCACGAATTCGCATCTGCGCTGCAGACTTGTCGCCACGCAGAAACGCGACATTGGCAAACGCGTCATGATGCCAAGGCTCGTACCATGGGCCGTCGTGGACCTTCGCAAGGTAATCGACAAACGCCTCGAATGTGGGAAATTGCGGCGCCTGCGATGGCCCGGGAAGCCGGGGCCGACGAGCGCGGGCCTCGGTCACCTGCTGCCTTGTGACAAAGAGCGACGGATGGCGATGTGCCCGGGGCCAGTGAAGGACGTAGTCTTTGACTCGGTCGAGTCGCCGGCTGTCGAAAAGGTCGTATAGCCGTGGCTCAAGCCACTTTCCAAGAGCCATACTAGATGGTATGTCTTTGGTTTTGTCTGCCAGCTCAGCCAGCGTGGCCAGTTGATCCGGCCGGGCGATGCCGACCGCCCATCGGCGTGTCCCACCGCCTTGAGAAGTGCCGCAGTGAGCAGTCAGAGTTACGCTGCCATCATCGGCCACGGAGAGGGGCATCGACTTGGCTAGCCGGCCTGGATATCCCTCCGTGAAGCGACGAGGCCATCGGGGCTCCACCCAGGCATCAGCATCGCGAACAACGGCGAATCGCGTCTGGTTCGTACGGGCAGATTCGAGGAGCAGCAGCGTCTGCTGACTGTCAAAGTATTGTTGATACCACGGGGCTAGCGTAATGGGCTGACCGCCAACAACGAGCGGAATCCGAATCCAGTCCAGTTCACGCGCCGCCGCTATCAGGGGGTTGTCCACGAATGCGGAAAACGCTTTTTTCTGGAAGACAAAGGACAGCTCATCCCCGGGATTGTTTAACCGAATACGCCAGCCGTTCGCGGGAGCGTCGCCTGTTACATACATTTCCCAGTGAACCGCCGTATCACGTTCTCCAATCGATGCTCGCAATTCGTAGGCGAGCCCTCCGCGACACGTGTACCGCCATTTCACCTCGGCGAGTACTGGGCCTGCGCTCACCACCATCGCTTCGGACTTCTCGATAGGTAATGGACCGAAGAACTCGCTCCCGCCGAATCGGCTGCCATCGGGACCAATCATGGCCACTAGCGGTGGCGAAACCTCCAGGTGTTCGCTGGCGTTCGTCGTATTTTCCGAGAGGTTGAACTCGGCGCCGATGAAGCGACCGCGAACCGACACTCTTTCACCCCGCCGATCGATTGCAAGCCTTGAAGCCGGGGCGTCTGGAGCGGGATCGTCAAATCGGAGGGTATAGAGATCACAATGAAACGCAGCGAGATCTACCCAAAAGCATGCTCGTGCGGTTCGCAGCGTACCGTCGGGCCAGGTATCCACGTCGATGAGCTGCACGGGAACGGGGCCGTCCGGTCCATCGAGCCGTACGCGTTGTGGTCGGCCCTCGCCAGCGCTGGCCTTGATGGGGAACGCCAGCAACTGATCGCGCCAATCGATTCCGAGAAAATCCCGGACGTAGAATCGCCGCCGCATTCTGGCCGTGGAGTCGCTTTCCTGAAGTGCAATACCACCTGAATCGACAAGGAGCGAGGCGCGCGTGAGGATGTCGAGAGCATCGAGCGTGGCAGGGTGCTGTTCGCCAAGCGTCTTCCGAAGTATGGACCATACGTCGTCGAGCATCGCCTCGGCGTCACGAGGGAATCCCTTGGCCATCATCACTTCAGCAAGAGCCTGTTGGGAAACCATCGTGACTGGATCTCGCGGCCCGAGGCTCGCCGAGCGAATGGCCTTGGCGCGATTAAAACTCGCTACAGCACCGTCGAGGTCGAGGCCGGCGAATTGAGCCCGGCCAAGATTCATGAGGGTGACGGCCGTCACCCTGTGGTCGGCACCAAATGCGCGATCATTGATCGCCAAAGCACGGTGTAGCATTGCAGCTGCGTTTTCAGTATCACCGGACTCAAGCAGCGTCAGCCCGAGATTGTTGAGGCTGCGGGCGGTGATCCGATGATCTTTTCCCAGCACCTCCTCCCGGATCTTCAGCGCCCGTTCATGGTTCGCTCGGGCGGTATCGTAGTCGCCTTGCGACAAGGCACATTCCGCCAGGTTGTTCAGCGCGGACGCGGTGTCCGGATGATTCTCTCCGAGGATCAATTCACTCTGTCGCACTGCTTTTTCGAGCGTTTCGACCGATCTCACCGGTTCGCCGGCGGCCCGGTACATGCGGCCCAATTCGATGAGGCGGGCGACGTACTCGGCTGTTTGCGCTCCAGAGGCCTCCAAGTCGCGCACGGCTTTTTCGGCTGTGGCCAAGGCCGCGGGATCGTCGGCGCTGGAGAATCCTGCCCACGCACACGCCAGGGCTATAGCACAGGCAATCGTGAGGCGCCGTTGGTCGCCATCGCGAGCTTGAGGCATCTTGATCGAGATCATGAGCGAGCTGGTCCGGCGATGAGGTCCTCGAGGTATGCGGACCACTCATTGCCAATCTGGCTCGGAGAATACCGCTCTCGCACCGAATGCCAGGCGTTCTTCCTGCGCTCGGCGACTTCGCTCGGATTTTCCAGGAGCCTCGCTACGATGGCCCGGAAGTCAGCGGCCACTTCGTTGATCGGTCGCCGCGAACGAGAGGCAGCCAGATAATCCGGCTCATCGAGAGGGCGCCGAGACGCCGCATTGTCTACGATCCACCCCGCGCCAGTTTCCTCGACCAGTTTTGCCAAGTCGCTCCATGCGGGGCAAATCGCAAGGATCGCAAGCCCTGCAGCCATCATGGCGTACGTCTTGCTTGGAAGGCAGACCGTCGCGCCGCCGGGGCTGAGCGTGACCACACCCACCTGGAATCCCCGTGCATGCCGCCGCCAAGCGTCGCTCGACAGCGTTCCGCCAACGACGACTCCCGCGGTGGTTCGCAACGTTGATTCAAAATGGGCCGCTCGGCTCCCACTGACTCGGCCGTCAAATACGACTCCATGGCCGAGTACTCCGCCGTCCGACAGAAGTTGCAGGCTCAACAGGAGCGATTCGACGTCGTGCATGAGCCCCAATTGTCCACCATAATGCAACGACAGCGGTGCCGGTGGTGCCGGAGCCGGTGGAACGGATTCATAAAGTCGCACGTCGGTTGCAATCGGGATCACGCCTGGGAGACGTGTTTTTCCCCACCTTCGCTCCGCGTATACACGGAGAAAGTCGCCCAGATAGACGGTTCCATTGGTCCAATGCTGGTTCGCCCAAGTCACGTACCCCAGCAGCCGCGAAAGGCCGCTGCCAGCGCAGGTGCGGCCAGCCACCTCGATGGCGTCAGGGAAGAGATCGTACAGAAGGTGGACGACATAAACGCCACGCCAGCGAGTGAACAGCGCAACGAGTGCCGGTGCAAAGAACGTGTTGCTCGTAACCACGAATGCGTCGCCACGTCGAGCCCGGAACGTGGTTATCACGAGCAGGAGAGGGTATGCGACGTACATCATGAATCGCAGCCAGACTCTGGCGAGCCTCGAGACTCGAGACGCGTTCCGGTACGAAACCTCCGAAAGTACACTCACGGGTATCACTCGGTCGGTCGAAGTCTCCAGGCTTTCAAGAAGGAAACGGAAGTAGTCGAGCGCCACGTTGCTACAGGCAAAAATGCGTCGTGGTCGATGACCCTCAGGCGGAGCGGACATCGGCTGGCAGTTCATAGAGATCATGAAGGTACCGAGGAGCGACTCCATCCCAGGAATATTCAGCCGCGATCCACTCCGCACCGCGCCGCCCCATGTCGGCGAGCGCATCGAACGGCGTCACCACGGCCTGGCGGATGGCTTCCGTCAACCCATCCTCTGTGGGTGGCACGTACCACCCGCAGCGATGAGACGGGATGTCCTGCCATGGGGTGCCCGTCGTGGTAATCACGGGTGTGCCGGAGGCAAGAGCCTCCGCGATCGCGAGTCCGAAGTTTTCAGATCGAGACGGCTGGATATATACCGCCAGTGACGACAAAAATGCCGGAACATCTGCCGGAGGTACGGGCCCGTCGAGCGTGACCGTGTCCTCGACGTGCAGGCGTCGCAACAGAGACTCCAGCCGCGCACGAGTGCCGTCACCATCTGGACCTGCGATGCGAAGCCTCCAGCCGGCTGGCCGCACCGCCGACCACGCTCTGATGAGCGTCGCGAGGTTCTTGACTTCGACAAGCCGTCCAAGATATCCCGCGACCCGCGGCCGCGGGTCAAACTCGGCGACATGTGCTGCCGGGAAATCGACGCCGAACGGAATGGTGAGTGTTTTGGATCGAGAGGCGACCCGGCGCACAGCGGCCGCTTCCGCATCCGACGAACAGTGGACAATTCTCGCCCGCTCGAGGATGCGTCGAACGACAATGACGAGCGCAAGGCGCTTGCGAACGGAGCTGCGGTGGAGAGCGGCCTCCATCAACATGCCATGTGGTGAGAGAATAAAAGGAACGCCAAGGCTGATCGCCTCTCGAGCCGCTGCAAGAACCGGAGGGGTCCATACACCGTGAATGTGAATGATCGGTGTGATCGTGGTGCCGCAACCGCGCCCAACACGGCGAACAGCTCGACAACACTCTATCACCGCCCGCGTCGTCGAGAACAATCCGTTGCCCGCGGGCAACTTACTTACGGCGACGCCTGGGATTCTCAACGCGTCGCCCACAGCGCCCATGCAGGGGCCCATGATCCTGACCTGCCTGCCAGCCTGCCGCAAAACCCTGGCAAGACCGCCGACAACAATAGGCAATCCGCCATCGCCCGCAAGGGTGCTGGCAATCAAAAGATCCTCGGGAAACCCCGCGAGACGATCGCCATGCGACTCCCGACCACGAGTGACGCCGTCGACCGTCACGTCTTGCGATTGGCTTCGAGATGTCGCTGTTCCTGCATCTTGAGCTCGATCAGGTACTCATATATCGACCGAAGCCTGCAGTACTGCAGGCCAGCCCAGCCATCGAGGAAGCCGCCGCGGAGCACGTACAGCCCGAGGAACGCAATCCAGGGGCGACAAGGGAGGCGATAAAACAGTTGCTTGGCGAGCCGTCTCCGCCGAGCAGGATCTCGCAGTGACGCCGTGGGTGCCCGCCGCGGAGCCGACCGCTCTTCACTCAGGCGGCTGACCTCCATCGTGGAGTATGCGTTGTGCCTATCGACCCACGCGGAAATGCCTTTACTGAACGGAAAGTGATGGAAGTGAGTACGTAGAAAGGCGGTCTCTCCATGCGTGACTATCTCTTCGTTGATGTCACGGGTGAAATGAACGCGAATTGGCCTCATAATGCGCCCTGCCCACGTGGGATACCCTGTAGCCCTTCGCAGCCAACGGCCAAAGAAAAAGTCTTTTCGTCGAATCCGAAAAAGAACCACGGAACCGGGAGCGCTCAGAATTGCCTCTTGAATCTCGCGGGCCATATCCTCGGGAACCCGCTCGTCCGCGTCCATCATGACCACCCAGTCGTAATCGGCCACGAGCGCCAGCGCCACGTTTCGCTGGTCGGCGTAATTTGTGAATGCCCGGAAATGCACTTCGGCGCCGGCCGCCCGAGCGAGGTCCGCCGTGTTATCGAGGCTGTGTGAGTCGAGCACCAGCACCTTGTCTGCGAAGGAACAGGATGTCACGCAGTCAGCGATGTCCAAAGCCTCGTTGCGAGTGATGATGACGGCTGCAAGACGCGGCACGCGTTGTTCAGACATCGTCACGGTACTTGCCCCCGCAGGAATCGTGATCGGGCGCCCGCACTAATACGAGATTGCTTTCCGAGAAGCACGCCGTCGGCGTGAGCAGTGTGACATACGCTACCTCCCATGTGCGGGGTGAAAAGTATTCGACAAAGCGCTCAAGCGTCAGAAGCGTAACGTCCTCAATGACATAGATGCCGCCAGGGCGCAACTGTGCATGGCTGGCCTCGAAAAAGGTCACGCCTGCTTCGAAGGTATGAAGGCCGTCATCCACGATCAAATCAAAACCGGTGAGATCTTCGTGATTCCAAAGCTCCACGATTGACGACCGGGACGTTTGATCCACGTAGTACGTCGCGATGCGTTCCTCGGAGAAGAGGATGTTGCGGTCAATATCGGCGCCGTGGACCATGGCGTTTGGAAAATAGTCTCGCCACGCGCGGAGTGAAGCACCGGGCTTTCCTGTGCTTCCCATATTCGACGGAACTGTCGGGTCGTTTGTGCCGAGGCCGCACTCGAACACTTTTCGGACCGAGAGGCGACAGTGATCGAACAACGACGCATAAAAGTCAGCATAGCTATGTGGCGGATGACCATACGGATGGGGCTCTGTGGACCGCGTGCCCTTGTCCGAGCCATAGTGGTCGCAGAGCGATGCGAACGACCCGAGTGTGCTCGAGGGATAGTGCACGGTGTAGCTGTGCAAAGACGAGCAAGAAAATATCTTCGCCTCGAGCCTCCTTCCGGTCCACTCACGATACATTCGAAGCCCGCGGCCGGCCGTGCAAACCGCATCGGCTTGAATCAGAAAGTGCCGCACCTGAGCCACCACGCCCACGCTACTCTCTCCCTTCTGCCCGTTCCCCACACTGAGGCGAAAACGTCACGCTGTCGGGACAATCGCCACCGCAAAGCCAGTCATATACCATCCTCATCTGGCGGACTACTTGCGGCCACGAGTATGAATTCTCGACATGGACGCGGCACCGTGCTCCCATTGCTCGGAGAACGTCAGGGGGCGAGCCGAGGGCGTGCGTGAGAGCATGGGCAAGCGCGTCGGGCGTGGGGTTCACCCACCATCCCATTTGCGCCCGCTCAAGCACGCTCCATGGTGTGCCCGTCGTCGTGATTACGGGCTTCGCTCGCTCCATCGCTTCGGCAATCGCATTCCCGAAATTCTCAGAATATGACGGACAGATGAAGAGATCACAGTCGTTCAGAAAGCGTTGCCGCTCGGCCGCGTAGCAAGGGGCGGTGACATACACGTTGGTGAGGGCATGGCGGTGTACAAGCGCAGTGAGGACTGCGGCATGGCCATCGGAATCGGGGCCGGCGATCACCAATTCCCAGCCGATAGTGTCGCAGCGGCTCCACGCCTCGATGAGATTGGGTAAACCTTTTTTTGGGTGAAGACGCCCGAGGTATCCGCATCTTCGAGGCCGGCTAGCTTCGCCATGAAGCGTGGCCATCTGTAATGGCTGAACGTCAATCCCGTTAGGGATCACCGTGATCGGCTGCCGGAGGCCCGCCTGCCGGCACGACGAGGCCTCCGGATCGGCCGTGGCATGGATGACGGTTGTAGCATTCAGCGCGGCTCGCTGGAGGGCAATCCACGCAAGCCGCTTTCTTGCCGCATGGTGCCCAAGGGCCCACGGCTCGAGCATTCCACGAACACTCCATACCACGGGCACACCGCTGTTCGACAGGAGGGTACGTACAAGAATCGCGGTCTCATCCCACAAGCCACTTGCATGCACGACGTCCACCGATCCTCGGCGCAGCCTTTCCTGAAGGTACCGACGTGTGCTCGTAAGCCGCCCAAGGCAGCCGCCCTCGTGGATGGAGAGCCTCGCCTCGCCCCAATGACGCCGGTGCTCCTCCCAGCCTCTACCGCGGGAAGTACAGGCCAACACGGTCACGTCCGTCGCAGGATCCAACGCCAAGCCGCGAGCCAAGCCTGCTACCGACTCGAACGGTCCGCCGAACCTCGGAAGGACCGCAGTGCTTAAGAGAATTAATCGTAAAGTGCGCACGTCAGGCCCTACCCCCGGCAATATTTCCGGCCCGTGCGGTTAACACGTCTTCGTACATCTTCTCGTACCGCGCCATGATCGACAGCTCGGAATACGTGTCCTGGACATAACGAACAATCACTTCCTCCGAGGGCGGCTCAAGACGCCCATCGAGATAGGCTTCGACCTTGTCACGAAACGCTGTTGGATTGCCAGGGGGCGTGAGAAACTCCGGTAGAATCGGCCGGATAACCTCCGGAATTGCGCCAACGGACGTGCCTAGGACAGGAAGCCCGAGGCTCATTGCCTCCAGGCTGATGAGCCCGAAGCACTCAAGTTGACGGGTGGGCAGCAGAAATAGGTTTGCCGCCCGGTAGGCGAGCTGGAGCGTCTCGTCGGTTACCTGCCCCATCAGCGTGATGGTGTCGCTGCACCCGTGCCCGTCGATGATACGTTGCAACTGCTGTCGATCTGGGCCGTCACCCGCGATACGGAGTACACATCGGCCGGCAGCCGCCAGCGGAGCGACTGCCGCGATCGCATCGTCGATGCCGTAGCGGTAAGCCAACCGGCGAACGGTGAAGAGAGTCTTGGCATGAAGTGGCCAGCCCAGACGGGCTCGAGCGTCTTGCTGCGGCAGGTGTCGGCCCCAGTCGTGGTAGACGAAGTGTGGGATCACCCGGTACCTGCCGGTTAAACGCGGATGTTCCTTCGCCAATTCATCGGCCGAAAAATGGGAGAGCACATGCGTAGCGTCCGCGCTAAGGATGAGCTTTCGCTCTAGCCTACGGACGAGCGGAAGGCCAATGATGTTGTTGACGACGCCCAGGAACCCCTGTCTGGACCAGTTGACCCGTTGCTCTTGGGCCACCGGGGAATGGATCGTGTACACCAATCCCGGCCGCGATACCCGGCCCCGAATCGCCCTCAGGACAGCCATCCCGGTATAGATGCTATGAAAATGAATGGCATCGAACTGCTCTTGCGCAAGCACGTTTCCGACAGTGCGGGCAAACAGTGCGACCGGCACGCCCATCCGTCGTGGATGCCATGCTGAGAAGACTGGCCTTGAAAAAAGGTGGACATGGACGCCATCGACCATCGTTGCAAAATCGAGCACGGCGTCAGATGTCAACTCGGCAGCAACGAGATGGACTGTGTGGCCCCGCCGCACCAGGGCCTTGGCGACATCCCATGCCACGCGCGCCAGGCCGCCAGGGGCGTTGGGAAAAAAACGATCAGCGACAACGAGGATTTTCATATGACGGGACTCCCTCGGCCGCCATTGCAGGCAATCAATGAATTTGCCCACCCGCCGCGCACGGCTACGGCGACACCAGGAAACGCGATCAACTGGCGTCCCCAGCATGAATGCAATAGCATCTCCGATCCAGGCGATTTCCGCCTACGATGTATCCTGAGGAACAAAGGTATGGGGCTATCCATCCTTTTATGGCGCGGCTGGCAGCCAGCTTTTCGCGATGGACTCACATTCTCAACCGTTGCCGAGATGGGCGTTGGTGGAACCGAAATGCAGATGCTGTGGCACGCATCGCATCTGGTGGCCCTGGGGCACCAAGTGCAAATTCTCGGAGCAGGCCCCCGCACCCTCGAGGAGCGCGGCGTCGAATTCATCGGAACGGCAACCCGGGCCGCGCAAGAAACCGCGATTTCGAAGGGCCAGGTACGGCCGCCGGACATTGTTTTTTTGGAGGGAGCTTATCACGCGGCACGTTTTTTTCGCGACACATATCCGCGGGCGCGCATCGTTCATGTAGGCCAGAACATCGATGTCGGTGCTGATCGAGCAGCATTTGCTCAACGAGATTGGGTCGATGCGTACGCGTTCGTCGGCGAAGGGCATCTCGCAGACTACAGTGCACGGTATCCCCGACTGCGTGGAAAGTTCGTTCTCGTGCGGAACGCTATCCCGTGGTCCGAATTCCACAGTCGGGTCGTACCACGGCCAGTGGAGGAGAAAGTCATTTGGGTGGGCTCATGGAACAAGAAGGGCTTGAGGAAGTGGTGCGAGGTCATGCACGACGCGATGCGCGAGCGTCCGTCGCTTCGGTGGTCGCTCTGCGGGCCAAAGTACGGAACCAACTCGCACCCTCTTCCCTCGCACCTCACGGCAGGGCTCACGCTTCCCTGGGAGAGGATTGCCGTTTCGTGCCTTCCACTCACCGAGTTGCTCGAGGAAATCAGCTCGGCCCGCGTCATCATCGTCAGCCTGGGGAACGAGTGTGGCCCCGGATCTGTCCTTGACGCACATGCCATGGGGAGGCCGGTGATCTCGGGGAATGACCTCGTATACGCGTTTTCTAATCCTAACGGCACCGGACTGCGGGTGACGCAACGGGAAGAGGCCACGGCAGCGCTTGGTCACTTGCTTGACCGGCCGGATGCTGGCGACGCGATGGGCCGGGCGGGACGTGCCTTTGTATTGCGGAATTATCACGAGGACCGTCAGCGGGAGGACCTCCGCGGGCTCATCGACTACCTGCAGCTCGACGACCGATCGCGACTGTTGTCGCAGGTACCAGGCACATCCCAGGGCGAGCAGATACGGCAAGATTTCTGCGACAAGGTTGGCCGGAAGTTCCGTACTTGGCGGATCATTCGTCGCTGACGGATCCACCACGACGCTTCCTATCACAGCCGCCAGCCACTTGCTGGAATTGCCGTGAGCGCCATCGCCGGCCGTGGTTTGGCCAAGGATGAATTCGCTCGCGTGGCGATGGATGGGTCTAAGGACTTTCGGCCCCAGAGGATGGCAATTAACGATGCGAGGATCGCGTATATCAGACACGACCTCAATATGGATAAGTACGCTATCGGGTTCGCCTCAGGGCCGAACAGGTGACGCAGCATGACTCCCGCAGCCAATACGCCCATTATCCGGTATCGGCTCCCAGCCCACATGATAAGCCCGTCGGAAAGCGCGAAGACGGCTCCGAAAATGACGCCGTACGCGACAGGACCAAAGACGCCGATGTCGATATACGATTCAAGACTGACGTTATTGCAAATGTCAAACTTCACTTCGAGAAGATTCTCGTCCACAACGCCGAGGCCATATTTCGAGAACCCAAAAATTAACCGCGGCAACATCATCAGGGCCGCCTGCGCGATGATCTTGCCCTCCGTAAACCCACCCCCACGATCTTCGTAGAGTTCTTCCCAGAACACGTATGTCCGAAATCGCCAAGACATGTTCTTCTGCGCGTCGAAGTCGGCCTTGCCCGTTACCTCGTCAGCGCGTTCGCCGAGCGCGATGCGATATGAATCCACAACGGATGGTGCATTCCCTCCTGAATAGAGAACGCGAGCCCGAAGAAACACGGGCCCGAACACAAAAAGCACTAGGTAGACAAAGCCAACGCTGAACGGCAAAGCGCCGACCCACTTCCGGCGCCCCGACCAAATGATTCCAAAAGTAACAGCGAGCGTCAGCCAAATGAGCTCGCGGCGGCCAGAAAGAACGGTGATCCCAAACTCAACAAGCAAAAGGAGCCCTGCGAATAGCCTCGTGTTCACCTTGCCATGGCCGAAGGCGATCCGTGCGAGAAGTGCGGCCAAGCCGAGCGTCGCCTCCCCCAGCAGCATGTACAGCGCGAGCAAGCCGTAGGGAATGTTGACCTTGTAATCGTATGCCATGGTCCCGCCGCTGAGACCGAGGCTATAGAGCGAGAACGCCGTGATCTGAATCGCAAACACTATAATGGACCAGACAAAGACCTCCCACGGCTTGATCACATCTGCAGCTTTCTTCAAGGTTGCCACCGCGGACAGAACCGGAAACGAGCTGAGGTTCAACGCGTTGGCAAGCCGTGCGAAGGCCCAGTACGAAACAAACGTAACTGCGGAGTAGGCCACAAGGACGGCCGCTACCTTCGCAGCCCCCCGGGAAGATCCGGTGAGATCCTCACCAAAGCAGAGAAAGACGAACACCGGCCCGCCCAGAATGAACAGAGCGTTTGCCGCCAGGAGCCACGCCGGGGTAGAGATTGCCTCCGGAGTTCGGATGAAGCATCTCGCCATGCTCACGATGAGAGGCACAAAGCAGCCGAGAGCAGCGATAAGAAAAAAGATTCCCACGATTGGCTATCGAGGCTGCAGGAGCCCGAACTCCATAAGAGCATCGGCCAATCGTTCGGTATAACTGTACCGGCCGGAGCGGCAGCGTTGAAGCGACGCTTCGCCAATGCGGCGGGCTTGGCCGGGGTTCGCGAGATAGAATCTCGCTTTTTGAATCAGTTCGTCGTCGTCGCTAAAGTAGTCGGCCTCGACCCCTTCCGCAAACAGATGCTGCTGCTCCTCCGTGCGTTCTGCTAAGAGAAAGCCTCTGCACGCGGGTACTTCGACGGTGCGCTGGGTCTGAACATCCCGATTCATCTTTCGCAAGAAGCCAAGGTTCACAAGGGTCGCGGAGATGCGGGCCGCGTAGTCGTGGCCATAGGCCGGCGGGAGGACGGTGGCAGTCGCCGGAAGGAAGCGGCGGTGACGGTGCCAGCCAGGGCCCGTGACGGTGACAGGGATGCCGGCGTCACACAGCCTGGCGATTGACCGGCAACGCAGGCGTTCGTGGTGCCCGATAAAGCCAACACCGACTGTTTGCTCGATAGAGCGACCGCCGGACAGAAGGGCTGGCCTGTGTGTGGCCGGGTCGTAGGCATTCTCGCTAAAGATTACGCGGGGGCATCCTTGGCGCCGCAGTTCCGCAACACCGAACGATTTAGTGGTGATAAATGCATCGTAATACCGTAGTCCCCGCAGGAAATAGTACGAACTGCAGTGCCACTGCATCATATCATCCGGACTATACCCGATGACGATGAGTCCGGGCGATCGGCGCCTAAGCTGCCGGAGGGTAGACGGCAGTACCGTGTTGCCTTTGTCGATCCAGAGGATGTCCGGCATGCTCGAACGAGCCAGGAGAGCGGCGTTGACACGGGCATGGTCTATCGGGATCCGCAGCCGTCGAGCGAACTTGTCGGCATACCGCAGGAGCAGGTTTGGCTGGCGGATGTCCGTCTGCAACTCGGACACCGTGTACCCAAGAGTGCGAAGAGCCTCGCACCGCATGCGGGACGTCGATCCGATACCGAGGTCACCAACATAGAGTAATTCAGGCACGACGCATCACGATGCGGGTGCAAAGCCGGCCGAGCGAACCAGCTCGGATAGCCCGGACAATTAAATGCGATGGAAGGCGGCGGATCTGAAGCCCGAGGACAATGCCATGGGCAACCAATGCGCTGCCGATGCAAACAATTTGGGAACCGCCCACGAGGAGCACGCCGCTGATCGCAGCGGCGGCGATCAAAGCATGCGAGCTTGCGAGATGGATGCTCCGCGGCTCTAACGTTCCACCGCATTCAACAAACGACCGGCTAGTGGCGGTAACAAGGTAGAACGTGCAGCATACTTCAGCAACAACCAGCGCTGCCCCGACCCCGCCGAGGCCCATCCATGGAATGGTGACCGGAAGAAAACCATACAAGACCACTACCCGGATCGCGGAGGCTGTAAATTGTGGACGAACGCGATTTGTGGCAAGCAGAAAGTACTGTAGTGGCATTCCGACTTGTCGCACCAGTACTGCCACAACCAAACCGATGAACAGCGGGACGTCGAACGGGAGCTCGTGACGAGTCCATGCCCCATACAGGGCCGGCATCCAAGGAGCCGCCAGTGACACGGCTAGGGCGAGCGGTGCGAGCCCAATGACGAACGCCGATTCGATGATCAGGCTGGCCTTGTGGATCGTACTTGGGCCGGCAGACCGACCGAGCTCTGGAACCGCAGGGTTCATTACCACGCCGGCAGCCTGTGTGACGAAGTTCGCAAGGGATCGCATCGTGGAGAAGGCTGCAACCTGCAACTCATGAAACGCGCCTGCAACGAGAGTTGTGAGGCCGCCTACAGATAACTGTTCGAGCATGCTGGAGAACGTCAAGCCAGTCGAGCGGCCGAACAGGGTCCAAGCACTACGACATGTTCCGTCGGCCCAGCGCGGCAGGATCCCTGGGTAATCGCGAATCACGTACGCGACGACGACCACTCCCGACACAGTCGCAACGCCGGCATGGGCGAGCGCCACTCCGTTGACACCGAGTCCAAACCACGCCGCCGTCACGATCGCGGCAAAGAGCAACGTACGGTGTACGATGCCGAGCCACTGAAAGAGGACTGTCTGGCCTCCGGCTAGCAGTACCCGGCACATGAGGCTGTGCAGCGAGCCGACGAGAATCCATTGCACGACAAGCACCGCAAGCGGTCCGGCGGCGCTTGCGAGCAAGCGAGCCGTGTCAGGCGCTACTGATGCCATGAGTCCTGGGACACACCAGACCACACCTACCACCGCGGCCTGAACCAACGACAGGATCGCCCATATTCGTAGACTGGCCGCGAAAAGGCTACGCACATCCGCCGTTTTTTCGAGACCTATGAGTATGATCTCCACGCCAATGAAGCTATGAAAGCCGACGTCGCCGCTAACAAGCAGCGCGTGCATGGCCACTGCCGTCACCCAAGATGCAAAGGTCTCCCCTGGCCAGACCGCCAGCAAAAGCGGCACCTGCAGGATAGCCTGAAGGACAGTCACAAAGAACCCGAGCAACGATACTGCCGACCCCCCAAGAAGCCTGCCGAGCATTGTCCCTCGCACAGAAGAAGCGGCGGCTATTTCTGCCACATCGCCCTCTGAGGAGGCGTCTTCACCGGAATTCGATACACGCGTCATTCAGCCGCCAAATGCCGGCGAAAGAACGATGGCACGCCCGCGATCGCGGTGCCCCAGCGGAACTTCGCTAGCGACACGGCGAAGTCACGAGCGTCTGCCTTGAGCAGCGCCGCATCAACATGCCGACGGGCCTGACGCCATGCAGGACATCGACGACTGTGCCGTCGATCGCAAGCCGTCCGATAAATGCGGGCCAATTCGTCCCGAATCGCCCAGTTCACTCGCGCGTTGGGGTGGTCTACCTCTCGGGGATAGATCGAATAGAGGCGTTCGGGCACATAGGCCACGTCGGCGCGTTGCAACAGCCGAAACCACATATCGATGTCCGCGAGCGTCGGCAGCGTCTCGTCAAACGGCCCAGACCCGAGCAATACGTCTCGCCGAGCCATTGCGATCCCGAAGATCGGCGAAGAGAGGCTCGACAGCATGTGGTCGTAAAAATCGAGCCCGGCCGTACTGGGTTTGTAGCCGTGGTCGTGGCTGCGAGCGATGTTGCCGTCGCGGTCGAGCACATTTACCGCGTTGAAGACAAGGCCCGCCGTTGGGAAGGCCTCCATCGCGGCCACCCAACGTTCGAGAAGTTGGGGAGCGTAACGATCGCCATCATGAAGGAAGGCCACGTACTTTCCCCGGGCCCTAGCGACGGCAGCATTCTGGTTGCCTGCATATCGAAGATTTCGTTCGTTGCGGAAGTACCGCACCCGTGAATCCATCCGAGCGAATTCGCTGCACACGCTGGCCGTTCCGTCCGGCGAACAGTCATCGTTGATGACGAGCTCAAAGTCAGAATACGTCTGGTTCAGAAGGTCGCCGATGGTGCGCGCAAGAACCTCTGCCCGTCTGAATGTCAATAGGCACGCGCTGACCGTAGGAGTCCTAGTCATGTTTACTTTTCACCCCTGCCAGCTAGGCGGCAAGTTCTTCGGTACCTCAATATTGTCAAACCGTGGCGCCGGAAGCAGCGGCTGCCTTTTTGTCCACTCGGCCATGCGACGAATGCCGTCCTGAAGTTCGACGCTTGGCCCGGGCTCAAACACTCTTCGCATCCGCGTGTGGTCCGAGAACGCGTGCACGACCTCCTTCCTCGCCGGCAGGTGATTGATCCGGGGTTCGATATCAAATGCATCTGCAACCACGCGGGCGAGGTCGAGTACAGTATGCGGTGTGTCGGCACCTATATTGAATGTCTCATTGTACGCAGCAGGCATGAGCGGCGCCCTTGCGATGAGTGGAGCAACATCGTCCACGTGCGAGAATGCGCGGGTTTGCAGACCGTCACCGAAGATAGTCATCGGCCGACCAGTCAGCGCCTGCTGCATAAATATCCCGATCACGTTCCTGTATCGGTCGGCTGTATTCTGCCGCTCTCCGTAGACGTTATGCGGACGAAACACTACCGAATTCAGCCCGAACATATGCCTCGCGGCAGCGAGATCGAGCTCGACGGCAAACTTCGCTATGCCGTAGGGATCCTCGGGCATCGGCGTCGTGTCCTCGGTCATCGGCGTCTGAGCCGCACCATAAACGGCGATCGACGACGTGAACACCAAGCACTTCACATCGCGCAATACAGACTCATTGATTAGGACGATCGAGCCCTGAAGATTGTTCTCGTAATTAAAATGTCGAATGAAGTGGCTCAGGCCCTCGGCCGCATACGCCGCAAGGTGATAGACGTAGTCGAAATAGTAATCTGCAAAAAGTTGTTTTACGAATCCCACATCACAGACAGAACCCTGATAAAACTCAACCCCAGATGGGACGTTGCTCCGGAACCCGCCGGAGAGGTCATCAACTCCAACGACTCGCATGCCCGTCGCAAGGCAATGTTCCGCAACGTGCGACCCTAGAAACCCACCAACCCCTGTAACGAGGCATGACTTACTTTTAGCTTCCATACAACGCTCTCCGTATAAAGTAACGAGAAAGTGCGCCTCTAATCATCCGCCACACGAATCACAAGTCGTCAGATGAATCGTGGCGACTCTTGCAGCCAACCGGTACGTGCTTTGAGCCGCACGACGATGTCGAGCTCGTCGCGAAACCACGGGAGCATCTTTCCGATACTGCCTGCGACACGCCTTGTCATTGTCTTCAGCGAAGCTGGCCCAGTCACATCCGAACGATAATGATAGGTGCTAACGTCCACCTCGAAATCCTTAGTCAACAGGGGGAAATACTGACGCACCTCGTTGATGGAGTACTCCTTCCAATGATGCCCGTAGGTTACGGTGTTGAATATACCTGGAACAGTGACGCCTACGCCCTGGAGGAATAGCACTCGCTTCAGAGTCGACATGATCTTCCAGGGCGTCAGTGCATTGGGAGTAGTGATGAAAATACAGCCCCCCGGACGCAGGAGATGGTATATGCGATTCCAGAAAAGCACTGGGTTGAATGTGATGTGCTCGAGTATTTCGCTAAAAAGCACGAGGTCATACGCGTCTGTACGATCCGCGAGAAAGTCCCCGAGGGCAAGGTTGTCGATAGTGATGTTCTCCACGCCGAACGTCTTTGCCCTGCGCCGCACGACTTCGCTTTGACTGAACGCCGAAACATCTATGCCGGTGACGGAATACCCCATCAGCGCCAGGGCACATGAGGTGTGCAGGTAATGGCTGCCAACGTCGAGAATACGGCCACGCAGTGGGCACAACTCCTGAATTCTACTTATGTTGCGCTCGTAACGAGGGCGATGCAGAAAATAGGCCGTGTCGAGCTTGTTGGACGTCGCCCTTACATCGGCAGCAACAGCATCGATCGCGGCAATCGTCGCGGCGAGTGGAGACACGTCAACGGACAACTCGGTCATGCCACGCACGCCTCAAAGATCATTTGCCCTGCGAATAAGCCAGGCCTCAGAGCAACAGCCGTCTTATCGATCGCGCTTTGGACAGAAGAGGGTAAGACACGGCGAAAGATCGACAAGGGAACACCGCCCGTTCCAATCGCCCGCAGGACGCGGAAACCGCTTTGCTCGATCAGCCGGCGACCGGTGTCGAACGTGAACCAGCGAAAATGTGATGCGTCCATGATTCCGCCAGAAGCGTAATCGAAACGCCCCATGATGAGATTCCAACGCGTCTTGTAGAACATAATGTTGGGAAGCGCGATTACCAACTGCGTTACGCCGGCGTGCTGCGGGGAGAGCCTTAGCCGAATTTGCCCAAGCAGCTCTTCGGGCCAACGCAAATGCTCAAGGACGTGGGAACAGATGCACGCATCATATGTGTCATTTGCGACCGGAGTGGGCAGCCCCCCCTCGAGATCAGCGATAATCACGCGGCGACACCATCGTTCCGCCTCGGTCGACTCGGGCTGCGAAAGGGTAATGCCGTCGACAACCTTTCCGCGAGAATGAAGCAGTCTTGCGTTGTCGCCAGCACCACAGCCAACATCGAGCACGGTCGTTGCTGACTGCGGCACCGCATCCACTACGGCGGGGTTTCCTTCGTTCGCGTAGCACTTCGACGCGACATGGCTTGCTTTCGTCGCGGCATCGTCCACTGTCACGGCATTCGCCATTTCATCGAGAGAGTCAAGGCGCCGGCAGCTACGAGAGGCATAAGCGACCGACTGAAGAAGTTGGACCCTGGAGGCGGCCAGGTGATCTCACCTAAAATCTTTCGTTCCATACGTCTCGGCGCTGTCATTGCGTCACAATGGTGATTTTCGGCGTGATCCGTCCTGGTAAGCCAAACGCCAGCGACTCGGGAGGCACATCTGCCAGAACACAGGTGTTCGCACTGACCTTACTGCCTGCGCCGACATTTTTCCCAGGGCCAATTGACGCGTGGAGGCTGAGGAAAACGTCGGCTTCGATCTGAGCCGCACCGCCAAGCGTGGCATACGGCGAGAGCACGGCGAAGTCACCCACGGAGGCGTCGTGGCCGAGGCTCGAGTGGTA
>Ga0163151_10004439_pt1 | contig 18847 bp, 16 predicted proteins | sample OliLakLV19MP5IB2_FD_145596 | JGI IMG/M metagenome (GOLD analysis project Ga0163151, IMG submission 145596) | Freshwater microbial mat bacterial communities from Lake Vanda, McMurdo Dry Valleys, Antarctica - Oligotrophic Lake LV.19.MP5.IB-2 | ecosystem: Environmental > Aquatic > Freshwater >... | reverse complement strand
GCCTTATATATATCTAGCCACACTCCTCCTCTTCCCTTTTATTCCAGAAGCGACAGAGAAAGTCATGAAAGCTATGGGAATACATCCAGATACAACACTCGATACACCGATGAATATTAATCTGAATACGATTTCAAAACCAGATATTCTTTTTGAGAAGAAATAATATATTATCATCTAACATGCTTGTATCAATTATTATCCCCATTTACAATACAGAGAAGTTTCTTGCCGAGTCACTTCAAAGTGCCCTAGATCAAACGTATCCTGATATTGAAATTATTTTAATTGACGATGCCTCCTCAGATACAAGTCCTATAATAATAGAAAAATTTAAAAAACAGTATCCTGAAATGATTCATGTCATAATTCACAAGGAAAATAGTGGGGTAACTATTGCAAGAAAAAATGGGTTCCTCGCGAGTCATTGAGAATATATATATTTTTTAGATTCTGATGATCGCATGTATCCTGATTCAATAGAAAGACTTATACATGGTTCCAAAGATACCGATGCCCTTGTTGTAATAGGTCACCGTGATCGCATCGATGAAGGTTCTGAAGTTATCAAAAATGATAGATCAGCTCGATGGGAAAAAATAATAATATCCAATATTGGCAGAGAGCTCATGACTCACAATCCTCTGACTCCAGGAAATCTCTTGATTTCAAGAAGTATACTATATCCTACAGACTTTAATACGTCTAAAGTGTACGGGGAGGATTGGATTCTATTTGTATGTTTGGCACATAGGTCATCATTTTTTTGTATTAGTGGGAAGCCTGTCTATTCATATCGAATGCATCCTGACCAACAAACAAATTGAAAAGTCAGATTCTCTAAATGGAAAAAATCGATACCACTTATCTATCAAAATCCAGGTGTCAAAAAATGTTATTCTTCATGGGAATTAATACCATTAAAATACATCGCCTATATAAAATGCTGGCTATGGTGTATGGATCTCAAATATACATATATAAGAAAAATCTATATATTCCTCTCTCATTTTATCCTTAGAGAAAAAGAGAGAATAAAAACAACAATGAGCGTTTACCCAGAAAAGACACTCGATACATCGATGAAAATCGATCTCATGAAAATCACAAAACCAGATATTCTTTTTGAGAAGAAATAACTACAGAGAACCTTTTCTATTTATTGACAATAATTAAATATACTTATTATTAAATGATATACTATGAAAAAACTCGACGCTCACACTATCTGTAGATTACTAGAGGATTTGTGAACAAATCAAAACCGTGAAAAACATAGTGCCATCATACGTCACTCAACAAAAATAGATGGATGTAATCTAGCTCGTCAGCTCTCACGTATAATAGACGAAGCCGTAGTCACTATCTTATCAGAAATGCAGATGCCTGAAGAAGTGAGCATTGTATGAGTCGGATGAACTGGAAGAGAGGAGGTTACCCTATGATCTGATCTTGATATTATTTGTTATGTACCAAATGCAGAACATTTCGAAGAAAGTGTCGCAACGCCATATCGTCAAAATATGTGGAAAGTTTTCGGTGCTCTCGGTATAGATGGTGAGCCAACAGTCTGGGTTCCTGGTGATTTTTTGCAAAGTGATTTATTGACCATTGCCTCGATGAATCTCGATGCCAGACTTCTCTACGGTGGCACTATTCAAACAATGGAAGAAATACAAAAAAAAGTACGAGCAGTCTGTGATCCATTTTTTGTTGCCTCCATGCATGAGAAAGAATTACAAAAATTTAGTTATAAAAATGAGTCGATGGAGAGAGACGAATTCAGTGTAGATTTTGATATAAAAGAAGATAGGTGAGGTCTTCGGCATCTCCAGCATATACTTTGGCTCTTGGCGGCTATACGAGGAACAAATTTACAAAATATGTATACAGAAGTACAAAAAGATGCCCCTGAAGTCTACGCCGCACTTGATCTCATGCTCCATATTCGATCATGGCTTCATCTCCAAAAAATATGATCAGGTGATAAAAAAATAGATCTCCTGAATTGAAGTTTTTGGCCAGCACTAAGAGAACAATTCTGAGAAAATATTATTGAAAAAATGCAAAATTCACGGAGAGCTATCATACGATATGAAAGAACAAAAATCCTCGGTGAAAAGAAAAAAGGTATCTCGATAGGTGATGGAACGACCTATTGACTACTCTGATTAGAGATTGATAACACATCATGGCGCCCAAAAGAAGATCTTGTCTTACAAATACTCATTAATGCACAGAAGACATGACTTCACATCTCACCTCTTGTATTCAGTTGATTAGAAAATGAGGCTCGGAAACATATGATACGACCAAACAACACATATGCTACACTCCTTACTGAGAGCGGGAAATTCTCAGAAACCGTGAGACGACTTATCTCACTTGGTATTATTGACCAGGTATTTCCATTCTTTGGTACATTACAAAATCAGACACACTCAGCTAAACATCCTCACGCTGACATTACACTCGTGGGAGGCATCGTCGAAAGACTAGAAAATCTAGAAATCATCATCGGGGACAAACTCAAAGATATCCACGATGAACTCACACCTGAACAACAGGCAGGTATACGAATAGCACTGACTTGCAAAGACATACCAACTATTGTAGAAATTTCTCTTCCTGATTATTTCATGACAATAGAGAAAATACATCCTACCTTGCCAGATGGATTAGCGTGCGCAAAACACCTGATGGAAAAAGGTACTATATTATTTCACTGCTCAGGAATGGATGACTGGTATGATCAGCGAGAACTCAAAAGAATAGCTCTAGAGATAGGGACGCCTGGTCAGCTTGATATGATGCTCGTATACACATGTGCTGCTCTTGATTACGGTAAAAATAATTATCATCATAAATCTCGGTGGGATAAAACTTTTAGCCTCTATCATGCACTCAAGGAAGAACTCGAATGAAATACTCCAGAAAATCATCGTGCAAAAATGGAGAGAGAAACAAAAAAGAGATCGTGGCTCAGTCCAGAACAGATTGATATTTTAGATACAGCCTCCGATACATTTCTGCAGAGCAGATATGTCACATCATCAGATGATCTCTCGAAGACCATGATATGTCTCCAAGATGTCCAAGAAACAGAAAATCCACAAATAAAAGTCACACAGATTGGTGGTGGCATACGAATTATAGTATCAACCGAGTACCAAACTGAACTCGTTGCAATTATCACAGGGAATTGTTTTCGCCATAATATTACTATCAATGATGCTGAGGTACATACTTTTAAAGCAAGAAAATCACTTGTAGTCCTCTTTTTGGAAGCAGATTTTAATATACCAAATATCACGTTAGAAGGGCAAGAATCTCTGATTGCAAAACTTATTAAAAATCTTCAAGAAAATATACAAACTCTCTCTCTAGGGGAAAGTGATTACCGCAATATCCTCAAGAAATCTAAGCCAAACTATCTCCTGGAAAATACGAATAGAACTATGAATTATAAATTTATCGTAAAAGCGGAACATGATACTCCAGGTTTTCTCTATGCACTTACTCGACTGATTGCTGAGGCATGAGTGGATATACTTTCCACTAGTATCTACACATATCCAGGGCACAATGGTACCCCTCCTCATATAGAAGATACTTTCATTCTCTGACCAAAAAATATACAGAAATTGGAAGAGCTGATTGCACGAGAAACGGAGCCTATTTACTCCTCTCCCGATAGCTCAGAGCCTCAGTAATATGTGCTTGCGTGATATCTTCTACATCTTCTATATCTGCAATAGTACGCGCTAATTTGAGAGTACGATAATAGGCTCGCGTCGAGAGGTCAAGTCTCTGTACCGCTTTTTGGAGAATCTCTGCCACACTAGCGTCAAGAATACAAAATTGCTCTATCTCTTTATTACCCATTTCAGCATTGCTAGTTTTTCCTGTCGAAGCGAGACGTAGAATCTGTCTATTTCGAGCACCAATAACTAATGCTCTGAGATGTGCAGAAGTTGGACCTGTAGTGGATTTTTGAGCAATATCATCAACATTCACACGCGGTACATTGATAAAAATATCCATACGGTCCAGGAGTGGACCCGAGAGTCGAGATCTGTATCGTTCAATCGTAAAAGGTTGGCATATACACTTCTTGGCTGTATCACCCATATACCCACATGGGCATGGATTCATCGCACCGACGAGCATAAATCTCGCTGGGTACACACAGCTACTCTGGACACGATTAATAGAAATGACACCATCTTCCAGCGGTTGACGAAGGGTTTCGAGAACGGTCTGAGGAAATTCAAGAAGTTCATCGAGAAAGAGTACACCCTTGTGAGCGAGTGATATTTCGCCTGGTTTAGAATCACGACCACCTCCAATAATAGAAATCGCCGAAGCGGTATGGTGGATACACCGAAAAGGTCTCTCGGTCACAAGTGGATGTTCGCGAGAAAGTTTGCCAGCGACAGAATAGATCTTACTCACCTCTACTATTTCCTCATAATTCATCGGCGGCAAAATACCTCCGAGAGCCTTTGAAAGCATGGTCTTTCCTGATCAAGGTGGTCACTCCATAATAATATTATGCCCTCCTGCTGCCGCAATAAGAAGCGCTCGCTTCGCCATTCATTGACCAATAATCTGAACAAAATCAATAAGAGGTTCCACCGTATGAGTCACGATATCCTCAATGGAAGATGGGGGCTGTGGTATCATCGGTTTTTCACCCGTCAATATTTTTATTAATTCAGAAATATTTTTTGCAGGAATAATTTCAACATCTGGGATCAAGGCTGCTTCAATAGCATTTTCTTCTGGCACAATAACACGTTTGTATCATTTTTCTCTCGCAAAAATAACCGTCGGAAGTATCGCAGGAACCGAGCGCACGATTCCATCGAGAGCCAGCTCCCCTACGACCAATGTTTCATTGAGAAGTTCTTGAGAAATAGCCATTTCTTCTGCGACAATGCCGAGAGCAATAGGCAAGTCGAAACTGGGACCTGTTTTGCGGATATCCGCCGGTGCGAGATTGACAGTAATTTTTGTTCTCGGAAATGGAAGGTCTGAATTTTTGATAGCGGAACGCACTCGTTCACGACTTTCCTGGATAGCGGCATCCGGAAGTCCTACAATGATAAACGCTGGCATACCATTGTGGATATCCACTTCGACTTCGACAAGCTGTCAGTCGAGACCTGAGACAACAACCGAATAGATTTTTGCTATCATAGTACTATTGTATCGAGGCTATAGGAATTGCAATACGTATTATTTTTCTTTAACGAGATCTTGTATCAGTTCTTCCGATGATTTCATAGATCCTCATCCAATACTATTCAATAAGAGAATAAGTGAGACCATTATAAGTGAGACGATGTAGCTGACTCATCCAGGACTGCCTATGAAGACAAATATACCTTATTTAGTATGGTGGTGGATATTTCATCGGTATACGGTAAATGAGCGCTAGTAGACTATTTGCAATAGAGTATAAATAACTGGAACATGGATGATATACAAAAAAAGTGCCTGTTTTCCTATCCATGCGAGTACCGTATCTCCAAAGAAGGTTCACAAAAATATTCTGTCAAAAAGAGAATGCTCTCTGAGAAAATGAGCCATGCCAAATCCAATGAGATAATATCAAAACCAGGGCAATATCGGATAATAATCAGCAGAATAATAATCAGATGGATAGAGACCAAATGGAATAAAAACAGAGGTCTGAAGAGAAAAATGTCACAAATAAAAACCCCCTGCAATAATCATTATCCCTATAGGAATATTCCAAGTGCCGAGTCTCATAAAAAAGAGTCCAATGAGCGATGCAAGAGCAAAGAAATGAATAATACCAAATGATATTCTCTGCTCATAAAAAAACATATACGTCACCGCTGATATCAATGCTGCCACTATTCCCAAAATCAGAAATCTCTTCATCCCCTTTCGTACTGTTTGAACAATACTCTTATTGTGACCAGAAAGAAAAAACGATATTCCTGAGATGAGAATAAAGAGAATAGCAACGGACCTACCAAGAACAATCCACAATGTGTCAGAAAAATGAAAAATCATTATACCAAAAACGTTCTCCAAAATATAGTTTGTATGAAAAAATATCATTCATACAAGTGCTATTCATCTCAGAGTATCAAGTTTTTGATATCGCATCCGTATCGAGGAATATTACAAAATAACTCTTTCTATACTTTCCAAAACCACGGTAAAAAAATAAAAAAGATACCTATCAATATGGAGAGCACAATATTGGGTACAAAATATGAGTAGCTACTCAATATAATGCCGGAAAACAAGGCAACAAAAGCCTGTTGCTTGATACCATAAATCAGATACCCAGCACCGAAGGCGCCGGTAAAAATACTGATCAGCATGATGTTTGGATCCATAAATTTATAATATAAATTTCTGTTAGTATCTCAATAGGAATAATTTGACAATTGAGTATATTGATTATATTAACAGAATGAACGTATCAGATTTTAGTGTAACAAATAACGAAGTAAGTCAATTCGCAAGAGTAACGGAAGCCTGTACAGAGTCTGGAAACATTTTAGATTTATCCTCATCTGATATCGTCCGACCAGATGGTGTTATAAGGAAAGTAGCACTCGCAATTTCTGGTTTACTTAGTGGATATACAATCCCAAAAATATATGTGAAGGATACTATTCAGGTATTACGGTTGAGTCCTGGATGGTTGATAAAGTTTGATCAAACTGGTCACGAAAATGATCTCTGTGGGACGGTAGAATCTCATAGAACAAATGGATATGAAATACTAGCCATGAAACACATGCGTCGTGAAAAATTATTACAAGAAGTAATTGGGCAGGAGTACATTATGCCAGAATACTGGTTTTATCATGATGTTCATAGGAAAAAGATGCCTTACAGAATAACAAGAGATGTCAGTGTAAGATGAAAACCAATAACCAAATCAGATGTAGCGCCTGATTATTACAATACAAATGAACATTGTGAAGCACACGAAAAAATAGAAGATATTGTTCATCTCTATAACTTGGAAGAATTTATAAGGGGCTATTCATTGCAAGAAATAACAACAATACATCCAAAATTATTCAGATTTTTATCAGCGCTTCAATCAGGGCTCAAAAAACTTCAAGAAGAAAAAAAGATTTATGTTGATCTTACATTTCGCCATAATATTGGGGTTATTTGGAGACATAACACACTCCTATGATTTCGTATCTATGATACAGGAACATTTTTTTACAATCCCAAAGATTCTCCGGATTTTCTTGAAATCACTCACCCTCTCGATATCCGTCCAATGGATTCAATTCACCCTTTTAGATTAGAAGCTGTCGGTCTCTTGTATAAATTTTTAGGTATTCCCTACTGTCAGACTAATTCAAAATAGGTCACTGTGCCTCTTGATAGGATCGTACGAGTCTGTCTGCATGTCCTAGATCCCGCACAACAAAATCTCTTCTCTGTACTTCGATAATATCACTCATCTTATCTGCATCCATCTCTGAAAAACCACTTGACTTGAGCGCTTGTTCAAGGAGTATAATATTGCCTCCTATTCTCACTCCGTCTGCGAATTCTTGTTTTCATTCTGCTGCCCCATCAAGTGCCATACGGAGAAAAGAACCAACAATATTTTTGCCTGATTTTTCCTCAAGTTTTCGGAACAATTTTTGAGATTCTGGAACTTCAAATCCGTCGTAACCACTGTGTGTCTTTCAGATTTTTGCTTGTGTAGAATATTGTGTGAGTCACTCGACCATTCATGTTTCATCCAATCCAGCATCACCACCCATCTGAGCGAATATCGCGGCTCGACGACTCTCCGTCATATACTCATATCCTGGAATATTTATCCCTCCCCATCGTCCTTCGTGAGCATTATGAATACGCTCGTGTGTGTGTACTTCTGGTTGAAAACTCGTATCCAGCACATCGATGTTGACGTATTGTACACCTGTTTTTCCTATTTCTTTGAATCCTCCAACTCAGGGTTGAGTGAGAATATAAACGACCTTATCTGGTGTTCAAGCTGCTCCACGGATGGCGGCTTCTGCTTTCTCTGGTTGTCCTATTCATCGGAAGTATTGTGCGGTTTCGTGGGGTGTCGCTCCACGTGAAAAGTCTGGAACATGTCTTTCTTGGTTTTGTCAGGAGTATTCTGGGGTAAAATTCACCATAGTAAGAAGGGTTAGGATTCTTACCGAGTGATTATAGGAAGTATCGACTATTTTACAAGAAAAAAAGAAACTTGAAAATATCACAAATTTCATACTATTACTGTTATGATAGCACTCCTCATCGGGACCATTGTCCATATAGAAAAAAGTGAGATGATTCTCCTCGTCAACAATATTGGTTACTCTGTGAGCGTCTCTGGCAAAATCATGGGGCTCAAAAACATCGGCGATGAGATCCGTCTCTGGATCTATCATCATCAGACAGAAGCAGGTTCTCGGTTGATGGGATTTCTCGACCAAGAAGAAAAAGCACTCTTTACGAAACTCCTGAGCGTCAATGGACTCGGACCAAAATGAGCCCTGGCTCTTCTCGACCTCGGACAAAATGAAATAATGCAGGCGATAGCAAGCGGTGAATCCAAACGCCTCTCCCTCGCAGTCGGTATTGGTCCAAAACTCGCGAGCAAAATCATCGTAGAACTTCGATGAACACTCGATACAGAGACACTGCAAAGCATCTCGGCGCCACAACGAAGAAAAACACCAGAAAAAATGTATTCTGATGACGACCAATCTATCCTCCAATCACTTGTGAGCATGGGTTATGATAGAAAAAATGTCGAATTCAGCATCAGTGAAATACCTCCTCACCTCACAGGTATTGGCGATAGAACTATTTGGTGTATCCGCAATTTACATCATAAGTAAATTCTTTGACATTCACCCCCCACTCGTATACTTTTTTCGTTATTATTTAACTCTTTTTTTCTATGAAAAAACTTTCCGTCTTTTGTGCTTCCTGCTTTGTGCTTTCTGCTTTTGCCTATACGAGTGAAGATGTCTCAAATGCTACCTATCTCTCTGAGCAATGAATTGTCACCAAACAAACAACAGCAACTGGATATAGGTTAGATGATACAATTCTTCGTCAAGAAGTAATCTGAATGGCATTGAAGATCAAATGAATCACACTTCCAGAGAATTATAAGTGTAAGAAATACTTTGCGGATGCGACGCAAAATAATTGGGAATGTCGAGCAGTAGAACTGGCTGCAGATAATGGAATTATTACCAGAAGCAATACGTATGCGAATCCAGGGAAACTCGTGACGAGAGCTGAGGCGTTTTCCATTATTTATAACGCATCAGGGCTTACTCCATCAAAAGAGTACGGTACTTATATTATCCAAGATAAAGATGTAAATACATGGCAAATGGAACTATTTTTTCGTATACATAATACAGACCTAAAAATCCCAGGGGAAATTATAGTCACAACCAATAATCCATCTCAACCTGTTTACTTTTACCCGAACCGTCTCGCTACTCGTGCTGAGGTGTTTGGATTTGCAAAGAATGTCTTCTCAATTTGAAATAAGGGGTGTGGAAGTTGCCAAAAATATTCAAATGCATTTGAAGCAAAGTTCCCTATTAATATAGGGAAATACTATGATGAATCTACAAATTCTGATTCGTACAATTTTTGATACCATGAATGAAATAGTTCCTATTCTATAGAAGTCTATTGATGATCTGAACTGAGTTGATTACTAAGTTCATTAAAGTATACATGAAATGGTTTCTTGGGGAATCGTAAATATTATATCTTTTTAGATCGCTGAATGCTAGATGTATTCCATATAGTTTTCCCAGGAAAATATAAAACAATTCTTTTTAGACATTCCGATATTCAAACAGTAGAATCTATGATTAATGCTCTTGAGGAAATTGATTTCAATCCTAATGTACCGGAAAATCCTTACCAGAATATTTCTCCAGCTCTAATTATAGGCAAATATTATTGATGAATTAATGAAAATTGACCAGAATATCTTAAAAATGCTTATGATATGCGATCTCCAGCTTGAGTTTCCTTCGAAACATTCCAATCGTGGTACAAAAATACGACAAATGTTATCTTTCGAGAAGACACTCTGAAAAACCTCTGAGATAATACCTATGAATTCCTCGTTGATATGACAGAAAAAGGAGTGACATCGACCTACAAAGTAAAGAGTAAGGTAAATCTCGAGAAGTTTACCATTGATAATATCTCATCTGTAAAGCAATAATTCTCTCCTTGTCTTCTGATATATTTTCCTATACTTACGAGTATGTCAGAATCAGCTCACCAATCACTCTACCAGAAATACAGACCACACACATTTGATGATGTCGTGGGCCAGGGATTTGTAAAACAAGTCCTGATGAATTCATGCCGTAATGGGAAAATTCACCATGGATATATTTTCTTCGGATTTCATGGAACTGGGAAGACGACACTCGCTCGTATCTTTGCTCAGACCGTCAATTGTACCAATATATTGCCTGATGGAAATCCATGTGAAACATGTATCAACTGTATCGCATTTGCAGAGAAAAAAATGATAGATGTCATAGAGATAGATGCTGCGAGCTATACAGGTGTCGATAATATCCGAGAAGTCATCGAGCATGCAAAATTTACTCCAACACAAGGAAAATATAAGATATATATCATCGACGAGGTACATATGCTCTCAAAAGGAGCATTTAATGCACTTCTAAAGACGCTTGAAGAACCACCAAAACATGTGATTTTTCTCCTGGCAACAACGGAAATTAACAAAGTTCCTGACACTGTCCTCTCTCGTGTAATACGTTTTGATCTGGAGAGAATCAACGATGGAGATATGCGATGACTCCTCGAAAAAATCTGTAAAAATGAGGGTATACAGGCCGAATTATGAGCCATAAATCTCATTATTCATCGATCACGGTGAAGTCTCAGGGATTCACTCACAATCCTCGAAAAATGTATTCTCGACAATGCCTTGACTCAATCCTATGTCGAAAGTGCCCTTCATCTCGTCAATCAAGACTTTCTCAAAAAAACACTTCAAGCATGCATTTCGTGAGACGGGGTTCTGATTCAAGAAGTTTTGGAAACAATCAGAAAGACTGGACTCAATGTACGGACTTTTGCCGGTCAGATGACAGAATATATTGTGAGCAATATCGAAATAGCTCTTGAGCAAAAACAATTTCCACTCTACAAAAGTGTCTTTGATAGATTCACGCGTATTTATGTTGAAAGCAGGCAAATCTCTGTCCCTATGGATGTACTCACGATGTCACTGTGTGAATGTATTACAAAAAATAGTGATGCTATCAAGTACACAATGGATGATAATGAGCTCTGAAAACAAGAAACGGTAATAGTCGAGGAGATAAAAATCGCACAGCCTATCGTGGAGCCTGAGCCTGAGTCTAAAACTGAGCCTGAGCCTGAAGAAATACTCACCTCCGAAAAAAAAGAACCGGAAATTGAGAGAGTAGAAGTGCATGAAGATATAGCACATATCCCTGAAGTAACAAAACAAGAAATCATGGAGACGCCTACACTAAGTACAAATAGAGTCACCCCTGCGCCATCAGTAGCGGAAATATTTATCCAAAAAATTCTTGAATGAGGTGTAAAACAAAACCTGATTCCCCTATTGAAAACTGCAGATATCACCATGGAAAATGATATACTTACGATCAAAACAACAGGTTTCGCTGAAACAATGTGCAAAAAAAATGAGAATTGGCGTATTATAGAGGCTGTATCAAATTGACTCGGTGCAAAGAGTATACACATCACACTCTTAGATGAAGTGCAGATTCCATCGCCCATTGAGGCAGCAACAGAAATATTTGGATAATAAAACTTGCTTTTCACCGAAAACATATAGCATAAAAGTATGCGAAAATTTCTTTCTCAATTCATTTTTACTCGAGCTTTTGCTGAGCACGCTATTTCATTTTTTGGGATAGTTTTTATCCTCTACATAGGAAAAGATTTCATTGTTTTCTTTTTAACTGCCTTTCTCTGTGCATCACTTTTTGGGAGTTCTTCAAAGTTTATCCACCTATTTCTCGCAAAAAACAATCATAAAATTCCCAAAAAACTCAGAAATTTCATAGCACATATTAGCTCAGAAAAGAGCCTCATTTTTCTCTTTTACACGATTTTTGCGCTTATATGTATCTATACTGTTTCAGATATTTGACCAACACTCATTGCCGACATCGCGAAACTTTTGTGAGAATTCTCTCAAAAATTTGGTATTGATATCGGGATGTGAGATCTCCAAAATACGCTCTGACAATGGCAAAATCTCTCAACACAAATTAGTGGCTTCATCAATGTCATATCCCCTACTACTGATACCAAAAAAATTGTGGGGCAGGTCATTCACATAGGATGAATATTCTTCCAAGTTATACTCGGATATATCGTAAGTCTGATATGGTTACTCGAAAATGAAACCGTAAAAAAATACTTTTCAAAACTAAAACAATGACCGTTTGCCTTCTTTTATCATGATTTTGATCAGATATTTCACAAAATTACTCATAGCTTTTGACTCGTGTTTTATGCACAATTCAAAATTGCTGTCGTAAATACGTTTCTAACCGTAGTAGGATTAATAATAATAGGTTTTTTCTATGGACAAATCACTCTGGAATGAAGCGCTACTTTCCCCTATTTACTCGCTCTCTGATTTATTACATTTCTTACAAGCTTTGTGCCTATTCTAGGAGTTTTTATTAGTGGGATACCTATCCTCTTTGCTGGCATCGTAGAATACCCTGGTTGGAGTATTATTATAGTTATACTGAGTATGCTAGCCATTATCCATATTATTGAAGGATATTTTCTCAATCCGAGAATCGTCGGACGATCACTCAATATTCCAGCACCAATTATATTTATTATCCTCTTTGTTTCAGAACACTTTATGGGACTTGCGGGGTTTTTCCTATGAGTACCACTCTATATCCTACTTCTCGAAGTAATCGAATCAGCAGGACAAATCTTTACAAAATATACGGAGAAAAAAATTGTATAAAAAGCCAGAAGTAATAAGCCGGATTCTGTGTCTCGACATATATCTCTCTAGGTCAAGAATCGCTTCTCAACTCAAGCGTGAGCCTTCCGCCGAAGCAGAGCCAACTCACTTGCATCACCTGGGGTTTGCCAAAACATTTCGATTGCTCGAGTGTTTCTCAGCGAGGAAAAGAACTGCTGAGACTTTTCACCTTGGCACTATAAACGAATTCTTTTCTCGTATAATCATAGCACTGTTGAGTCTCTGTGGTACTTTCCATACCGCGTAGTCACCTACGCAGCTAGAGCCGTTAGCTCTCAGGTTGGGGAATACTCCCCTGCGATGTCCGGACTTTCCTCTCCGAAATAAATCAGAGCATATGTCTCCTTCTGGCATCTTTGATACTATGAAGTTTTTTTATTTTGCAAAGTTTCTTGCACGATAGCATGAATTTTTTCAACTTGTTCTGGTATCGTAAGATGCGTTGTATCTATTTCGTGAGCTCATTCTGGCTTTACCAGTGGACCATCCATACGAGTCATATCACGATAATCACGAGCGACGATTTGTTTCAAGACTTCTGCTTCTGTAATCTTATCTCATTGTTTTTGTAAATCGAGAAATCTGCGATGTGCTCGCACAACTGGGTCAGCAGTGAGGTAAAATTTCCATTGTGCTTCTGGTGCCCAAATAGTGCCCGTATCGCGTCATTCGAGAACATAGTTACCATGTTGCAATATTCCTTGGCCAGCTGAAATGACACATGCCCGAACAATTGGTTGTGATGCAAGCATTGAGGCCCCAACACCCGATTCTGGTGTACGTATTTTTGACTCATAAGAGATGCCATTGATACAAATCTGATTTTTTCCATCAAAAGTAAGTACTATATTTTGTAAATTTTTTTCCTCTAAAGATTCTAGCAATATTCATTGTTCTCACAAATACACAGCAACTGCACGATACATCGCACCAGAATCCAAGTAATTGAAACCGAGTTTTTCAGCAAGGAGTTTGGCGGTAGTGCCTTTTCCGCTTCCAGCAGGCCCATCGATGGTAATGGTTATCATAGCTTTATTCACAGATTCGTATTACTTCAAGTTTGATGCATTTTTGATTTTCTATTTCGACAAATATGCCTGAGAGAACCCCCGGTCCCTCTTCGTCTGGAGACATCAGCCCTTCTTGGCGTCCTTCAATAAATCTGTGTTGTACTGAATTCCAATCTACGCCAATAATACTTCTCTTCGCTCATGAGAAGCCAATATCATTGATGAAGCCCATTCCTTCGGGCCAAATCTCTGCATCTGCAGTTTGTACGTGTGTATGAGTACCAAATAATACCGACACTCGACCATCGAGGAAATTTGCCATTGCATATCACTCAGAGGTAGTTTCTTTATGAAAATCAACTACTATTGCATCAAGGCTGCTTGGTTCATATTGAGCTAAAATACGGTCTACTTCCTGATAGGGATTAGAATATAACTCCCGAGATTGTGACATAAAAATAGTACCAATAAGATTGATTACAAGTATTTTTTTTCCATTCACAGTAAAAACCCTCTCTCCCTTCCCCGGTAAATTATCTCCTAAAAAATTCGAAGGTCGAAGCTGACGAGACTCAGGCTGATCCATATATTCTCAAATATCATCTCGTGACTCTAAGCTATGATTACCCCCGGTAAATATGTCTATACCTTGTTGCTCTAGCCAGAGAATCTGGTTGAGACGAGGTCATTTGCCATGAGATATATTCTCATTATTCACTATTACTACATCCGGAGAATAACATTCTCGAAGAGATGGTAAATGCGTTGAGAGCATTTTGCGTCACAATTTTCCATAGATGTCTCAGAATATCAATATTTTCATAAACGTGAGTATAGAAAAAAAGGCTATTTTACAACTCTCTTTTCTGCAATCTCATATATACCGTGATCAAATTGGTCTCTATTCCACTTGAGGGCATGGAAATGTATTTTTTCTGAATCCCAATTTGTGGCAATACTTTCTTGTATAGCTACGACTAAATCATTCACAGTCTGGTTTTTAAATAAAATACCTGTTTCTTTATTTCTCACTGTTTCTAGTGCTCATCATTTCGCGTAAGCAATAACTGGGGTACCACAAGACATAGCTTCAAGAGCTACAATCCCAAAATCTTCTTCTTGAGGCATGAGAAATCATTGAGAATAAGTGAGTGCCTGAGTCACCTCAGTGTCTGTTGCTCAAAAAATCCATTCTATAGTAGATCAGGATATGCTCTGCAATCGTCGTACTTCTTCATTTATAGTACTGGTAAATATCTTGAGCGCTAGTCATAGCTGGTTACAGGCTTCAATTGCCAAATCGAATCGTTTATACGGAACCACTCGTCCTAAACATACATAGTAATTCTCTCCCTGACTCTGTGTTATTTTATCTATATTTCGTGCCTGAAAAAATGGATATACTACTATACTTTCTCTCTCATAATATTTCTTGATTCTCTCTTGGGTATTAATAGAATTAGCAATAAAAATATCTGGCCTCTTGGAAGCTTTTTTATCCCACCATCGCATCAGAGAAAATGTTGGAGGAATAATAATTTTTGCGAGCCAATTGAGTCTTCAGAATTCAAGAAAATTTTTATAGGCTTCACTATGACTCCAGAGATAGCGAGTAGGCGTATGACAATAACAAATATGCTGCGTCGGGAAAGTGGTTCGTATTCACTTTGCTTCTGCTGAAGTACAAGAGATAACTACATCGTATTTTGAAAAATTGAAACGAGAAAAAGCAAGAGGACGAAATACCATGCAGAGTTTATGTTTTCGATTCAGAAAAGGAATTTTTTGTATGAAACTTGTCCGCACTTTTCTTCCCCTAAATACCTCAGGACGAGAAGGGAAAAAGACTGAAGTATATATATCAGCCTCAGGGTATAATTGCATAAGCCGCTCGAATATTCTCTCAGCTCCGCCCCAGTCGGTAATCCAATCTGTGACTAGGGCTATTTTTTTTTCTGAAATTTCCATAATAATCGTAGTATAGAGATTTTCCTGGAGTCTCAAAATTATCTCCGATTATAGGGTGCTCTTATTTGCATTTACACACATGATAGTGTATAATATAGGTATGAATTACCCAGAACATACACCAATTTCACGAGAAGATGTCCTATCCATTTGGAAAAAATTTGCACATCTCGGAGATATCTCCAAGTTAGATTTTAATGATACAGAAGCAGTTAAGGCTCAACAGTTATTTAACAAGTGGAACAATCAAGAAGATGTCAGAATTCAACTCCTACCACAAGAACAGAGAGAGCAGGCAGAAAAAAAACTGAATCACGAAAAAACAATGCTCTGGGTAGATGCAGGTTTTCACGATACGGCATATCTCACAGAAGTACTCTCACATCTAAGTGAAGATTGAGAAAATACCACCAAAGAATTCCCCGATACAAGAGGGAAAATCGCTTCAGCTATGAGAAAAGTGAGAACTATCATTCGTGAGAATATCATACCGCAATGAGAAAACGATTTAATTACCTCTATGTTTCACCCTGCACTTACCCCAAGACAGTTAGAAGCACAAGGATCATGGGAGAAACAGCTAGCAATACCACCAAAAAATCAAGCAACGCTAGAAGTCGAACAAATGTATGCAATTCAGGTGGAATGGAAAGATATACTAATGAAATGATATTTTATGATATACGGTACAGGCTCAAAGTTTGCCAAAAAACTGTGAAGTGCTACCTGTCATCCAGATGCAATCGACTTAAATAATGAAAAACTGAGACAGCTCGATCCCCCTTTTAATCTCACTAAATATAGAAATATTTTCCATGTATCACTTATGAGAAATGCAGCGTATGAACTCTGTGAAAAAAACATGAGCGGAGATGATGATAATAATTTTAGTATACTTGATGAGTGATTGTACTATCTAATGTGTGCTCAGACAGACACATTTATAGATATACGTGGAAAAGATATAGGTGAATTACTCCGGGATAGCAATTTTTGAGATTCCTTTTGAGAATATATAGGAAAGAATTGATTAGCACGATTTATTTTGCACAGTAATCTAACCAAAGAAGATAAGAGCAAATACTCATCAGAAGAACTTATCCGAGCAATTACATCAAAATTTAAACCACCAGAACTGGTTATTTTTGGATTGTTTGAGGCAATGCCAGACTTGATAGATGAATACATCTCAGATCCTTCTATAGACTACAATCATATTTATTTTCATACAAATGGATGATTCAAGAGAAGTAGGTGGCAAAAGAAAGGAGAACCATATTTTTATGAAGAAACGACGTCGCGAGACGGCAAATATTTCAAAACAACTTTTATTAAAAAAGATGGATACATAGAGCAAGAGGAAGACTAAAAAAAAGAAGAAACTGGTATTTTTGCAGTGAGAATTCTTTTGATTTCCAGAAATTTTTTCTATAGTTGAAACTATGAAACAACTTATCACGACCGCAATCCCCTATATGAATGGGGCTCCGCACGTTGGACACGCATTGGAGATGGTCCTCACCGATGTGATAGCGCGATGACGTAGACTTCTTTGAGAAGATATTTTTTTCCTGACAGGCGCAGATGAGCATGGCAGTAAAATAGCCAAAACAGCTGAATGACTCGGTGTGCCAGTGATGCAAATGCTCGATGAAAATGTCGCTCGTTTCCAGGAGATGAATACGTATCTCAATGTTGTCGCTGATGGGTATCTGAGAACGACAGATACAAAAAAACATTGGAAAGTGGTCCAAACTCTTTGGATGAAACTGGTTGAAAAATGAGATATTTATAAGAAACACTACGCTTGATATTATTGTGATCGCGAGGAAAGATTTGTGACAGAGGCTGAGCTCGATGCTGACAAAAATGTCATCGAATCAGGAGCACCAACTCGTTGGGCAGAAGATGAAAATTATTTTTTCAAACTCAGTAGATACAGCGATACTATTCGAGAAAAAATAGAAACTGATGAAGTCAAAATCATTCCAGAATTTCGAAAAAATGAAATGCTCTCAATGATCGGCGAAGGTCTCGAGGATGTGAGTTTTTCTCGTACGAAAAAGCAACTCTCATGGTGAATTCCAGTGCCAAATGACGACGATCACGTGATGTATGTCTGGTGTGATGCACTGACAAACTATATTTCTGGAAGTCCTGAAAATCATGGCAATATCGAAGAACTCTTCAAAAACTGGACCTGTGATTTGCACGTGATTGGAAAAGATATTGCTCGTTTCCACTGTCTCACTTGGATTGGCATGCTCCTCTCGGCAGAGATACATCTACCAAAAGAAATTCTTGTACACGGATTCGTCAATGATAAAGATGGGGCGAAGATGAGTAAATCTGTCGGGAATGTCATCGATCCTCATGAGATGATGACAAAATATGGATCGGACGCACTCCGACTTTATATGGTGAGTGAAGTTGGAGTTGGGCAAGATCTCAATTTTAGCGAAGACCGAATCAAATATATATTAAATAGTGTACTAGCAGATGCTTATTGAAATTTCGTAAACCGAATACTCTCGTTATGGATAGCATTCAGAGATAAGGAAATACCTACTTTATCGTATTCAAAGGTTGGTTGGGATGAGTTAATAGGTATGAAAACAAATGAAGAGATATATCCAGGCATTAAAGCTTATAAAGAGAGTATTAAAACATATAATATTCAAAGAGCATTTACCCAAATTGAAAGTTTATTGAGTGAGGCCAACTCACGACTAACCAGCTTAGAACCTTGGAAGAAAACTGGTAAAGAAAAGGGTGATATACTTCTTCAAGGCTTGCCTTATAT
>Ga0163151_10004430_pt1 | contig 18867 bp, 12 predicted proteins | sample OliLakLV19MP5IB2_FD_145596 | JGI IMG/M metagenome (GOLD analysis project Ga0163151, IMG submission 145596) | Freshwater microbial mat bacterial communities from Lake Vanda, McMurdo Dry Valleys, Antarctica - Oligotrophic Lake LV.19.MP5.IB-2 | ecosystem: Environmental > Aquatic > Freshwater >... | reverse complement strand
CCTCATTCCTCATTCCTGATCCCCCCATGAAAATCGCCCTCGCCTACTCCGGTGGTCTCGACACGTCCGCAATCGTTCCCTGGCTCAAGGAGCACTACGACTGCGAAGTGATCTGCTTCGTCGGTGACGTCGGGCAGGGCGCCGACGAGCTCGCCGGCGTCGAGGAGAAGGCCATGCAGTCCGGCGCCGCCTCGTGCGAAGTCGTCGACCTGCGGCGCGAGTTCGTCGAGGAGTTCGTCTATCCGACGATCCTCGCCGGAGCGCTCTACGAAGGCCGCTATCTGCTGGGCACCTCGATTGCACGACCGGTGCTCGCCCGGGGACAGGTCGATCTGGCCCGCAAGGTCGGGGCCGATGCCCTCGCCCACGGCTGCACCGGCAAGGGCAACGACCAGGTGCGCTTCGAAAGCGCCTTCGCCGCTCTGGCTCCGGATCTCCAGGTGATTGCCCCGTGGCGCCATCCCGAGTGGAACCTGCGCTCGCGCGAGGAACTGCTCGACTACCTCGCCAAGCACAAGATCCCGACGACCTCCAGCCGCACCAAGATCTACAGCCGCGATCGGAATCTCTGGCACATCTCCCACGAAGGCGGCGGCCTCGAGAATCCCTGGAGCGCCCCTCCCGACGACGTCTGGATGCTGACTCGCGATCCCAAGGACGCTCCCGATCGCCCGGTCGAGGTGACGGTCTCCTTCGAGCACGGTCGGGCCCGAGCCATCGACGACGTGCCGATGTCGCCCGAGGCGCTCATCGAGCGGTTGAATGCAATCGCCGGTCCGCACGGCGTCGGTCGCGTCGACATCGTCGAGAACCGACTCGTCGGCATGAAGAGCCGCGGCTGCTACGAGACGCCCGGCGGCACGGTGCTGGTCGAGGCCCTGCGCGGACTCGAGGAACTCACCCTCGACCGCGAGAGTCTCCACTGGCGCGAGCAGCTCGGCCTGCGCTTCGCGGAGCTCGTCTATTACGGACAGTGGTTCACGCCGCTTCGCGAGGCCATGAGCGCCGCGGTCGAGTCGCTGGCCGAGCCGCTCACCGGCGACGTGCGGGTGCGTCTCTTCAAGGGTCGGGCCTGGACCGTCGGCCGTCGTTCGCCGAACAGCCTCTACGCCGAGAACTTCGCGACCTTCGGGCGCGACGAGGTCTACGACCAGAAGCACGCGGAGGGGTTCATCCGTCTCTTCTCCCTTCCGAGCCGCATCGCCGCGATGAAGAAGATGGAAGCGGCGGGAGTGGCGCACGGTCGGGTTGACTGATTTCTCATGACCACTGCTTCCCCAACTCAATCTCTCTGGGGCGGGCGCTTCGAAGGCGCAAGCGATCCGCTCTTTCGGCAGTTCAACGACTCGATCGCATTCGACGCCACGCTCCTTGCCGCCGATGTCGAGGGCTCGCGGGCGTGGGCGGGGGCGCTGGAGCGGTGTGGCGTGCTCACCGCCGAAGAGCGGGCAACGCTCGACCGCGGTCTCGCCGCAGCAGGGGAGGCGGGCACGAAGGATCTGGACGCGGTGCGGAAGAGCGGTGAAGAGGACGTGCACTCCTGGGTGGAGTCGCGACTGGTCAAGGAACTCGGCGCCGTCGGGCGGAAGCTCCACACCGGTCGGAGCCGCAACGATCAGGTGGCCACCGATCTCCGCCTCTGGACCCGCAGTGCGGTCGATGGCCAGATCGCCGAACTGCACAGGGCCATCGCCTCACTCACTCGCTTCGCCGAGCGGGTGATGGGCGTGATCGTGCCGGGTCTCACCCACCTTCAGCACGGTCAGCCGATCCTGCTCTCGCACTGGGCGCTGGCCTACGTCGAGATGTTCCGCCGCGACGTCGGCCGTTTCGTCGACTGTCGCGCCCGGCTGAACGAGTGCCCGCTCGGCAGCGGCGCGCTCGCCGGCACCGCGTATGCAATCGATCGGGTGCATCTGGCCGGCGAGCTCGGCTTCCGCTCGCCGACCCGCAACTCCCTCGATGCCGTGAGCGACCGCGACTTCGTGGTCGAGGCTCTTGCTGCGTCGAGCCTCTGTTCGGTGCATCTGTCGCGCCTGGCCGAAGACCTCATCATCTGGAGCAGCCAGGAGTTTCGACTGGTCGAGATGAGTGACGCCGTCACCAGCGGCTCGTCGCTCATGCCGCAGAAGAAGAACCCCGACGCCGCCGAACTGCTGCGCGGCAAGAGCGGTCGCATCGTGGGCGCGCTGATGTCGATCCTGACGGTCCTGAAGGGACTTCCCCTGGCGTACAACAAGGACCTCCAGGAGGACAAGGAGCCGCTCTTCGACGCAATGGCCCATCTTTCGATGTGTCTGCGCATCGTGCCCCCGATCATCGACGGGATCTCCGTCGACGCGGCCCGCTGCCGCGACTCCGCGGGGCGTGGCTACAGCAACGCCACGGAGCTCGCCGACTGCATGGTCGGCGCCGGCGTCCCCTTCCGCGAAGCGCACGACGTCGTCGGTCGCGTGGTGCGCGTCGCAATCGAGAAGAAGGTGGCCCTGGAGGATCTCTCCCTCGAGGCCATGCGGGCCATCGATCCGCGCATCCCGGAGGGTGTTCATCAGGCTCTGGTCCTCGAGTCGGCCATCGCCCGGCGCGACGTGATCGGCGGGACCGCACTCGATCGAGTGGCGACGGCGATTGCGGAAGTGAAGTCGTGGCTCGAGGCGGGGGTGAAGCCGGGGCCTCACTCTGCGGCCCAGTCGTCGCACACGTCGGCGGGCGCCAGCGACACTCGAACGGGACGGAGCTGACTCGATGGCACCGATTGCCTGTCCTGCGGGGTTTCTCGCCAACGGCGTGCGGGCCGGCATCAAGCCCTCCGGCAAGCCCGACCTGACGCTGATCCGCGCCCCCAAGGGAGCGACGGCCGCGGCGATGCTGACCCGCAATCTGGTTCGGGCGGCGCCGCTCGAGATCACCGCCAAGCACCTCGCTGCGTCGGCGCACGACATTCGGGCACTCCTCATCAACGCCGGGTGTGCCAACGCGGCCACCGGCGCTGAAGGCATGGCACGCGCCGAGCGCTCGGTGACTCTTCTTGCGCACCGGCTGGAGTGCAGCGCGACCCAGGTTCTCGTCAACTCGACCGGCGTCATCGGTCAGCAGCTTCCGATCGAGCGCATCGAGGCCGCAATCCCCGCGCTCGTCGATGGTGCCGATGCCGAGGGTCTGGTGCGCGCCGCCGAGGCGATCATGACCACTGACACGCGGATCAAGATCGTCTCAATCGACGCGGGGACGTCGAGCGCTCCCTTCCGCGTGACTGGAATTGCCAAGGGTGCGGGGATGATCCACCCCGATCTTGCGCCGGCGGTCCCCCACGCGGTCCCCCACGCGACCCCCCATGCGACCATGATCGTCGCCCTGCTCACCGACGCAGTCGCGGCGCCCGAGTCGCTCCAGGCAATCCTCGCCGCGGCCTGCGAGCGCAGCGTGCATCGAATCTCAATCGACGGCGACACCTCGACCAACGACGCGGTCTTCGCCCTGGCCTCCGGGGTTTCCGGGCACGATGACCGCGGAGCCCTCGACGAGGCGATTGCCGAGGCGCTTCGTCAGTTGGCGATGGCCATCGTCCGCGACGGCGAAGGGGCGAAGAAGTTGATTCACGTGGAAGTGACCGGCGCCACCGATCAGCCCGATGCGCTCCGCGTCGCCCGCACCGTGGCCACCTCGATGCTGGTCAGGACCGCAGTCGCCGGTGGCGACGCCAACTGGGGCCGGCTGCTCGCCGCAATCGGTCGCAGCGGCGCCCGCGTCGACCTCGCGGCGGTGCGGGTGCAGGCGGATGGCGTCGAGCTCTACGCCCGCGGCGGACCGGTGGCCATCACCGCCGCGCAGCGCGGCGCCATCTTCAAGGGCGAACACGTCGCCATCTCGATCGACCTCGCCCTCGGCCATTGCCGCGACGAGTTCTTCACCTGCGATCTCACCGAGGAGTACGTCCGCGTGAACGCGGAGTACACGACGTAGGACGCTCGCTTCGCTCGCGGAAGCAAAGACAGGGGGCAGGGATCCGCAGTGGGTTGCACGACTGAACACGTGGGCGGGGATGCGACACCCTGCGCACCCATTCAGTCGTGCAACCCATTGCGGCTCCGCGATCCCTCGTGGAACGTCTTCCTGTGGTGTTGCAGATCCTCGGTGAATCCAGCAGTCGTTCCCGAATCGAACGCGGCAGCATGTCTCGATCCGCGATTCATGCGTCGCTCGTGTTCCTGATCCTCGGCCTCGCCTTGTCCGGTGTCGGTGGCTGCATGAGAGATCCGTCGATCCCCGGAAGCGATGGTGCGGCCGCAGTGGGGTACCGCGGTCTTCCCGACCTCACAAGCGGATTGCAGATTCCGCCACGCCAGATGTGTGTTCTTGGAGGCGGCCAGGCAAGAGTGGGTTCTTCGTGTCGGTCGTCAACGAGGGGGACGTTCCCGTCGACATTGCCACGCCTCTCGTCGATGGCGGCAGAAGCGTGGTGACCACGCTGGCCCCCGGGGAGCAGGCTTCTCGGTTGATCGAGCCCGCAGAGTCAGTGCTGCTCGTCAATCGCAGCGACACGTTGCTCGCCAGACTGCGGGTTCGCATCTGGGGCGGCGATGCCTCGGTGCTGGGTATGCGTTACACGTCGGCGGAGTGAGAGGCACCACGCGAAGCGAGCAGCCGCTCTGCCCACGCATTCAGTCGTGCAACCCACTGCTGCTCCCTGCTCCCTCCGCGAGCGGAGCGAGCGCCCCAAGCTGGGCTTCCACTCTCTCCACCGACGTGTTCAGTTCCGGCACCCAGCCCTCGCGGGTGGCGTCGAGCGTGTTGGCGGCTCGGAGTTCGTCGATGATCGCAATCGCGGCGCGGTGATGGACGAGGGCGCGTTCGAGGAATCGTCGTCGGTCGGCGGTACGTGCTCGCTCGGCGGCAGTTGCGCCGAGGTTGCCGAGCGTGGCGGCATCGAAGGGAGGACCTTCGATCTCGCCGACGCCCGCCTTGCTCTCGTAGAGCAATCCCATGCGGTTGTGGGAGACGATCAGGTTGATCGCCGCGAACACGTTGATGGGGTCGGCGGAACGCATCTCGAGCATCGTCGCATGTGACGCCAGCACCAGCGGCTCGGCTTCGTCGACCCGGTCTGCGGAGATCAGCAGGTTGCCGATCTTGGTCCGGGAGATGGCCAGATCGTTGCGCCGTTCCACGTTGGCGGGGTCGAGTTCGACGAGCTTTTCGCGGATGGAGAGGCTGGCCTTGTAGCTCGCCAGCGCGTCATCGAGTCGTCCGAGCTTGATCTTGGCATCGCCGATCTTCTCGTTCGCCACCGAGAGGTTCCGCAGCGACATCGGATCGGTCTCGCGGACGATCGAGGCGCTGAGCGTCTGCTGTATCTCGTAGGCGACAAGGGCCTCTTCGAATCGCCCTTCGCGAAGATGGGTGTTTCCAATCCACTGTTCGCAGAGGGAGATGTCGCGCTGGAGTCCGCGCCAGTCGTCGGTGTTGGGCGTCATGATCGCGGCCCGCCGCTCATGCAGGTTGCGGGCGAGTGCGAACTCCGTGAGGGCGTTCCCGGGCTGGCCCTGGGTGAGCAGGACGTTTCCGATGTGGTTGTGGGCGACTGCAAGAAGGCGCAGGGCGTTCGGATTTCCCGGATCGTTCGCGACCAGCTCCTCGCGGATGCCAATTGCCTTGCGGAAGCTGGCGAGGGCTCCGTCGTAATCGCCGAGATGACCCTTGGAGTGATATCCCTGCACCTGCCCGACGCGCACGTAGGCCTCGGCCAACTCGTCCTGAAGCGTCGCATCGCCGCTGGCTTCGGCAGCCAGACCGTCGAGATAGATCAGGGCGGTCGAGACCAGCTCCTTGCGCACCGGCGTGGAGCCCGGCAGCTCCAGGATCATGTCGTGAAACTCGTACATGAACTTCTTCGCCAGCGTGCGGAGTTCGCCGAAACGGCTTGTGGCCCGCTTCTCGGCGGCTCGCGCCAGATCGCGCTCGGCGCTGGCCTGGAGGAGTCCGTAGGTGGTTCCGGCGAGGCCGACGACGAGCATCAGGAGCGCAGCGATCACGCCGCCGACCAGCACGCGATTCCGCCGCGCGAACTTCACGAGCTGGTAGGTCGTGCTCGCCGGGCGGGCCTCGATCGGTTCATCGCGGAGGTAGCGACCGATGTCCTCACCCATTGCATCCGCCGAGCGATAGCGACGCTCAGGCTCCTTCTCGAGGGCCTTGGCGACGATGGTGTCGAGGTCGCCGCGCAGAACTCGGTTGACCGACGACATCGGCGCCGGATCGTCGTCCTGGATGCGCCGCGCCGCTTCGAGCATGGTCACGCCATTCACCTCGAGCGGCAGCCGACCGGTGAGGAGTTCGTAGGCGATGACTCCCAGGGCGTAGACGTCGCAGCGGAGATCGAGCTTGGTGGGATCGCCCGCGACCTGCTCCGGACTCATGTACGGAAGGGTTCCGATGATCTGCCCGACATCGGTCTGGACGGTGGTGACCGCAGTGTCGCTGTCGATTGCCCGGGCCACGCCGAAGTCGAGGATCTTCGACTGTCCCTGAGCATCGACGAGGATGTTGGCCGGCTTCAGATCGCGATGCACGACACCCTGCCGATGGGCGAAGGCGACGCTCTCGCAGATCCGCTGGAGCAGGCGCATCCGGTCGCGGAGATCGAGCAGGTTGCTCTGGGCATACTCGATGAGCCGCAGGCCGTTCACATACTCCATCGCAAAGTAGGGGACGGTTGACGGACCCGCGGTGGTCTGGACGTCGGCGGTGCCGGCGTCGTACAGCCGGGCGATGCCGGGATGCTCGAGCCGCGCCAGGAGCTGAGTCTCGAGTTCGAAGCGCTTGCGCAGCCGCTCGCTCTCGCGGCCGAAGCCTTCGCGCATGATCTTCAGGGCGACGGTCCGCCGTGGATGGTCCTGCTCGGCCAGGTAGACCGTGCCCATGCCGCCTTCGCCGAGCACCTTCAGGATCGTGTACCGGCCAATTGCGGGTGGCGACGGTCTGGCACCCGAGTCCGCGGCGGTCGCGAGCCCGCCCGGCGTGCCGGGATCGAAGCTCGCGAGCGCTTCCGCGAGCGCATTCCCAGGCGCGAAGACCGGCGACTCCCCGGCCCGGGTCCTCACTCGATCATCGGAGGTCAGCAGCGAGGCCAGTTCGACCGCGAGATTGGCGTCCTCGGCGCGGACCTGCTCGACCAGCGCCGCCCGGGCATCCGGGGCGAGGCCACGGGCGTTGCGGAAGAGTTCCAGCAGTCGTTGAAGGCGTGCATCGGACACGGCGCCCAGAGTTTACGAGTCCGCTGCAATCGCACGTGCAGTCATTCCGGGGCGGGTGTAGATTGGCTGCCATGCTGAACTCTTGCGCACTGTGGGCGGTCTCGGCGGCAGCCGCCATCGCCGTCGTTCACTCCGAAGTTGCCGCGGGCCTCACCGTTCCGACGGGCTTCGCCCTCCAGACGGTCGCCACAGGCTTCGATCGCCCGGTGGCGGCCATGTTCGCGGATGACGGACGGCTCTTCGTCGCCGAGCAGCGCGGACTGGTCTGGGTGGTGGATCCAGTCCTCGGGAAGCTGCCCACGCCCTTCATCGATCTTCAGTTCGAGGTGAACAACGCCTGGGACCGAGGGCTTCTGGGACTTGCGCTCGATCCCGGGTTCGTCGACAACCGGCTCGTCTATCTCCTTTACACCGTCGATCCGATTGCCGGTCAGCCCGACGAGAACGGCGAGACCGCGACGTTCGCCCGCCTCGCCCGCTACGAGGGAACCGCCTCCAGCGGCGGCAACGTCGCGGATGTGAACACCCGCAGCGTGCTGATTGGCGAACTGCCCTCCGAAGGCATTCCCGCCTGCTACGCCTCGCACACGATCGGCAGTCTGCGATTCGGTCTCGACGGCACGCTCTTCGTGAGTTCCGGTGACGGCGCCAGCTTCGGTTGGGCCGATGCCGGTGGCACCACACCCGGATGCTTCGAAGCGGGGCTCTTCGGTCTTGAAGAGGACATCGGCGCCTATCGCAGCCAGTCGCTCGATTCGCTCGCCGGGAAGGTGCTGCGCATCGATGCGGCAACCGGCGCCGGCCTCCGGAGCAATCCCTTCTTCGATGGCGATCCCTTCTCGAAGCGCTCGCGCCTCTGGGCGACAGGACTTCGCAATCCCTTCCGCATCGCGGTGCGCCCCGGGTCTCCCGGCGCGGGCACGCTCTACATCGGCGACGTGGGCTGGTATCTGATGGAGGAGATCAACGTCGCCAAGGGCGGCGAGAACTTCGGTTGGCCCTGCTTCGAAGGCAATGCGCCGGCACCGGAGTATCCCGAGCAGGACGTGCCGTACTTCTCCTGCGACACGATCGGGACGCCGACCAATCCCGGACCCATCAGGAATCCGCTGGTGCGCTGGCACCACTTCAACGACTTCCTCTCGCTCCCCGGCGGCGTGGTCGGCGTCTGCGCTCTCGGTGGTGTCTTCTACGACGGCGGCAGCTATCCGCCGAAGTACCAGGGACGGCTCTTCTACGCCGACCACATCTTCGGCTGGGTGCGGGCACTCACCGTCACGGCCAACGATGGGTATGTGAAGAGCGAGTTGTTCGGCGGCGCAGGCGGCGGACTCGTCGACTTCGCCGTGCATCCCGAGACTCGCGATCTGCACCTGGTGATGCTCGATGGTCGCGTGCTGCGCATCCGCTATCTCGCCGCCGACCTCAACGGCGACGGCACCGTCGATGGCGCCGACCTCGGACTCCTTCTGGCCGCCTGGGGCACCACCGGTTCCCCGGCCGATCTCGATGGCAGCGGAACAGTCAACGGGGCGGATCTGGGAGTGCTGTTGGCGAATTGGGGATGACTCGACCCGCGGAGCGAGTCGGGAGGGAGCAGAGGGCAGGCGTGAGGCGACTCGCTTCGCGAGCCGGCAGGGGGCAGCAATGGGTTGCACGACTGAATGCGTGCGCCGGGTTGTTGCGCAGCGCGTCACATCGCCCCGTTGGACCGCCGAGCTGGGCTCGACGGTCCCAGGTGCGGTGCTCCCAGGCTCGGCGTCGATGCGCGAGCTGGGTTGGGTGCGTGGAACTCAGCGAGGTGGGGCTCGGCGAGACGCTGGTGGCTGCGACATCCGTGCGCGTCGACCATGCTCGCCAGACTTTCGTCACCTCGCGCGTGCAGGAGGTATGGAGCACGGAGGTCATGGAGGTCATGGAGAAGCACGCGAGCGAGTGTTGTTGGTGAACGGACACGATTGGCTGTGATGCTGGCATCACGGGGCCGGTGCCGTTCACACCCTTGCCTCTTCCTCCGTGACCTCCGTGACCTCCGTGTCACATCCTTCCTGCGCACGACGCGAAGGACCTCGCCATGGAGATCCGTGTCACTTCGGTCTTCGCTCGAGTGGGCGAATCGCCGCTCTTCACGGCGACTGGCGCCGCCGTGCGTCGAGCTGGGGCTCGGCGGTCCCAGGTGCGGCGGTCCCAGGTGCGGCGGTACCAGGTGCGGCGGTACCGGGCTCGGCGGTACCGGGCTCGGCGGTACCGGGCTCGGCGGTACCGGGCTCGGCGGCGCTGGGGCCGTGATTCGTTCACGGCGTTGGGTGTCACGGGTTCGCGATCATCGACCAGTCGCTGGTCGTCCTCGACCCTCACTTCACCACTCTGGACCACGTCGTCCCTCCGGCGCCGTCCTTGATGGCGATGCCGATGGCCAGCAGTTCGTCACGGAGGCGATCGCTCTCCGCGAAGTTCTTCGACGCCCGGGCGGCGCTGCGGGCGGCGATCAGGCTCTCGATGCGAGCGCTCTCGTCGGGAGCGGCGCCGGCGTCGCTGGGTGCGTTGCGCTCCAGAACGCCAAGCACCCCGTTCATGGCCTGGAGTGCGGCGAGTTCGTCGCGGAGCGCGTGGCCGGCACTCGCCGATGAACCCAGGCTCGTCGGGCCCATGGAACGACTGCCTTCCGCGGGCAGCTCCCCCACCGCCCCCCCAACCGAAGCGTTGAGCACGCCGACTGCTCGTGCCACGTTGAGATCGTCGCACAGCGCCGCGGTGAACTCCGGGAGCGCCCGCGCGAACACGCCGGGGCCATCGCCGCGCGCCGTCGGGTCCGAGGCGAGCCGAGCCTCGAGCGACTGGGCCGCGCGGGCCCAGCGGTCGATCATCCGCTGGCAGTCCTTGAGCCCCTGCAACGTGAAGTTGGCATTCACCCGGTAGTGCGTGCGAATCAGCTCGAGCCGGATTGCCGCAGGCGTCGCCCCCTTGGCGAGGAGATCGCGCACGGTGAAGAAGTTGCCCTTGCTCTTGGACATCTTCTCGCCTTCGACGATCAGATGGCGGGTGTGAAACCAGTACCGGGAGAAGAGCGACCGCCCGGTGCCGCAGCAGCTCTGGGCGATCTCGCATTCGTGGTGCGGGAAGATGTTGTCCTCTCCGCCCGAGTGCAGGTCGATCATGGCGCCGGTCGCATCGCCGCCTCCGGCGGCCGGCGCGGCCAGCAGATCGGCGGCCATCGCCGAGCACTCGAGATGCCATCCCGGATAGCCCTCGCCCCAGGGGCTCGGCCAGCGCATCAGATGGGTCGGATCGGCCTTCCAGAGCATGAAGTCGGCGGGATGCCGCTTCATCGACTGGTTCTCAGCCGCGACCCGGCCGCCTTCGCCTTCACGCAGCGACTCGAGCGTGTTGCCGCTGAGCTTGCCGTACGACGGGTAGCTGCGAACGTCGAAGTAGACGACACCATCCTTCGCCACGTACGCGTTGCCCTTGGCAATCAGCGCCTGGACCAGAGCGATCATCTGCGGGATGTATCGCGTGGGCCGCGGCATCAGTTCCGGATGGGTCTTCGCGTCCTCCGCAACGAGCAGTCCCAGAGTCAGCGCATCCTCGACGAAGGCGTGGGCGTAGAACTCGGCGATTGCGTAGGGATCACCCGGATCGAGATCGACGCCGTCCGGAAGCTTGCCCGACTTCTTCGCCTCGCTCAGTCTCCTCGCCGCCACCTGCATCCGATCCTCACCCGAGTCCCCGCTGTCGTCGGTCATGTGACCGACGTCGGTGATGTTCATCACGTGACGAACGTCGTAGCCGACAAGTCGAAGCGTGCGCCGCAGCACGTCGGCGTTCAGGAACGCTCGGAAGTTGCCGACGTGGGCGTAGTCGTAGACCGTCGGTCCGCAGGAATAGAAACGCACCAGCTTCCCGGCGGGATCGATGGGCGCGAATTCGTCGATCGATTTCGTGAGTGTGTTGTAGAGACGCAGCGTCGGCATGCGGTTTCCGGCGTCATCAGGAATCGGAGAGATCTGTTCGGATCGTCACTCTTCGCCGACGGTCCGCGGTGCCATCATCGACTCGTCGATTGCCCTCGGCAACTCAATCGCCGCTCGAGCCCCACTGGCTGAGAAGTTCGCCCAGATCGGCCCCATCGACGACACCGTTGCCGTCGAGGTCGCCGGGTCCCGGGGTTCCCCATGCCGCGAGCAGTTCGCCGAGGTCGGCGCCGTCGACGATGCCGTCGCAGTTGAGATCAGCCGGGGCGCACTGGAGCGACCCGTCGGCCACGAGCAGGACGGATGCACCGACCGAGAGCGCAACCGAGGTCAGCGCTCCGCTGAAGAGAACCGACGCAGTACCACCCGGAGGCAGCACCGTCGGAAGATCGAGCGGCACATTCTCGAAGGGCGGGAGGTCGATCGTGCCCTTCTCATCGGTGTTGGTTGCGCCGGCCAGCTCGATCGTCGGCACACCGGTGAGATCGAGCGTCCCGACGATCGGGAGCACCGCCGGGAAGGGAGTACCGTCACCGGCGGGCTGACCAAGAATCGACGCGACCGCGGCGATGTCGACCGGCACCACGGCGTTGATCGTGTAGACGCCGGGCGACACCGGCGACAGCGTGCCGACACCTGGGCCGGACTGCGTCGCCACCAGCGACTCGACGACCACCGCCGCACCGAGGGGGATCGGGATGTTGAAGCCGCCGGGGAAGATTGCGTTCGGCGCCGTGGTGTGGAAGGACGAGTAGTTGATGGTGAAGACCACGTCGATGCCGAGCGGGTTGCCACCGAGCAGATCGAGTGTGAGTCCGCCGAAGGCCACCGTCAGTCCACCGGCGTCGACGGCGACACTGAAACCACCCGCGGGTGACGTGCTCGACTCGTTTTCCGCCGAGATCGTCGCGCCGTAGGGAATCGCCGTGTTGGTCGAGCCGCCGAAGAAACCGGGAAGCGTCTTGGTTCCGCCCGGATTGGTGGTGGCGTCGTAGTTGCCGATGAAGGTCCCCGCCAGCGGCGCGGCCAGAACGAATGACGTGTCGACCGAACTCGCCTTCGAACTGATGATGAAGTCGTAGCTCTGGGCCGCCGATGCGGCACCGACGAGGGTCATCGACGACAGAAGTGCGAGAGGGAACTGGACGAGCGGGGCACGATTGCGCATGGGCGTTTCTCCTAAGGACACCGAAACATAACCGGACCGCCGGGCCATGCAACGGGCTTGATGGGCCAAGGAACGAGAAGACCGCGTTGGCACGATCCACAGCCCGCCCGGAGGAGCTATCCCACCGCTTCGAGCAGCCGCCGCCACGCTTCGCAGGCACGCTCTCGGTCGTAGGCCAGGTGCAGCGCCCGCCGAGCTCGTTCGCCCAGCATCCGGGCCTGGGCTCGATCGGCGGCGAGGCTGCGGATGACCTCGGAGAGGTGGGCCACGTCACCCTGTCGGACCACGATTCCGCACTGGTGCTCGGTAAGCACTCGGGCAATCTCGCTCTCCGGGCTTCCGATAAAGATGGTGGGCCGTTCTGCGGCCATGGCTCCGAACAGCTTGCATGGCACGATGCACCCTTCGAGCCCCTCCAGAAGGCTGACGAGGTGGACGTCCGCGAGGCTGAGCGAGGCGTCGAGCTTCGCCCGTGGCTGGTAGTCCGCGAGCACCGCCGTCGACAGATCGCGTTCGCGCACGAACGCCTCGACCTCCGCCTTCTTCTTGCCGCCACCGACGAAGGCGAACCGGATCGAGTGATCGCTTCGCAGCGCCTCGGCGCTGCCGAGCATGGTGGCGACGTCGTGGCCGATTCCGAAGTTGCCCGAGTACATCACGACGAAGGCATCGCCGAGCTTCCATTCCTGGCGATACGGATTCGTCTGCCGATCGACCGGACGGATCTCCGCCGTATCCGACCACACGCCGATGTGAACGACGCGACTGGGATCGATCCCCTTCTCGAGCACCTTTCGATGCATGCAGCGGCCGAGGACGACGACGCGATCGGCGGCGCGAAGGGTGGCGCGATTCACCCAGTCGAGAATGCGGGCCGGAACACTTCCTTCTCGCAGCGCTCCGACCGGATACATGAGGTCGGGATACATGTCCATCAGCCAGAAGACGAAACGGCTTCCGCGGGTGACCCGCAGCCACCAGCCGATCAGGGCGATGAACGGCGGGGTGGTGAAGCAGATGGTGACATCCGGCCGGCGCACGGTCATCACCTTGAGAAAGCACGCCAGGTAGAAGACCGCGAAGTCGGCGGCTCGTGCAACCAGTCCGGCCTTGCCGAAGAAGCTCCGCCCGACCCGATTGACCTCGATGCCCTCGATGAACTCGTGGGCCGGAAGGGCCGCGCCGCTGCGGCCGTACAAGCTGCGCGAAGCGATCACCTCCACCTCGTGACCATGCGCGGTCAGATGCCGGGCAAGGTCGTAGCCATGCTGGGCCGTCGCCGCGACGTCGGGGTGAAAGACCTGATTGATGAGGAGGATGCGCACGGGCGTTCGTCGGAGTCGCTCACGCGGTGCGGGACCGCTCTCGGAACCACTCGATCGTGCGCTTCAGGCCTTCCTCGAATCCGACCTGGGCCTGCCACCCGAGCATCTGTCGGGCGCGGGCGGTGTCGAGACAGCGGCGCGGCTGCCCGTCCGGCTTCGAGGAATTCCAGCGGATTTCGCCGGCGAAACCCGTCAGTCGGGCAATCAGATCAACGAGATCGCGGATGGTGATCTCCATGCCCACGCCAAGATTGACGGGGACGGGCTCGGTGAGCACCTCGGCGGCGCGAATGACTGCTTCGGCCGCATCATCGACATAGAGGAACTCGCGGCTGACGACGCCCGTGCCCCAGCACTCGATGGACCCGGCCTTGCTCTCGACGGCGCTCACGCACTTGCGGATCAGCGCGGGGATCACGTGCGAGGTCTCGAGGTCGAAGTTGTCATGCGGGCCGTAGAGGTTGACGGGAAGGACGTACGCGCTCTGGAGGCCGTACTGCCGCGCGTATCCATCGAGCATCACCATCGCCGCCTTCTTGGCGATCCCGTACGGCGCGTTCGTCTCCTCGGGATAGCCGTTCCAGAGTTCCTCCTCGCGGAAGGGCACCGGGGTGAACTTCGGATACGCGCAGATGGTTCCGACCTGCACGAACTTGGCAAGGCCGGCGATTCGGGCCTGCTCGATCAGGTGCAGCGACATCGCCATGTTGGCGAAGAAGTAGCGTCCGGGATTGGCCATGTTGGCGCCGATCCCCCCCACCTCCGCGGCCAGATGGATCACCACCTCGGGTCGCGAGTCGTGGTAGAGCCGAGCGACGTCGGCCTCGTGGGTCAGGTCGTACTTCGAGCGGCGCGGAATGAAGATGTCGCGGCAACCGCGCAGTCGCAGTCGCTCGCACACGGCCCGCCCAAGGAATCCGGCGCCGCCGGTCACGACGATGCGCTTGGTGGAGAGATCGATGGTCATGTCGCGTTCAACGGCGGGTCCCGACTGTGTCCCCAGCGACTCGCGCGAGCCCTGTGAAACGCAATCGCAACCGAGCCGGGGAGGGTACCCGCACGGAGGCCTCGGATCAGCCGGACTGCCACTTCCGTACTCCTCGCTGGCCGGGTCGGAATCGGTCCGTACACTGGCCCCGATCGATCCCTGCCCGAGGCGAACCCTGCGTTGGATGGGGGCGTCGGATCGGGGCGTCGGATCGCGGAGTCGAACCCATGAGCCAGAACACCGAGGCCAAGACCGCCCCCACCCGCGGGCGTCGCGCTCTCATCACCGGCATCACCGGTCAGGACGGCAGCTATCTCGCGGAACTGCTGATGTCGAAGGGCTACGAAGTCCACGGGATCATCCGCCGCTCCGCCAGCTTCAACACCGGTCGGATCGATCACATCTACAGGGATCCGCACGAAACGGGTGCTCGCCTCTTCCTGCACTACGGCGATCTGACCGATGCGGTCAGCCTCTCGTCGATCATCTCCAAAGTGAATCCCACCGAGGTCTACAACCTCGGCGCCCAGAGCCACGTGCGGGTGAGCTTCGATCAACCCGTCTACACCGTCGACGTGGTCGCGACCGGAACCATCAAGCTGCTCGAAGCTGTCCGTGTGCAGCAGGAGCGGACCGGGCAGGGCATCCGCTTCTACCAGGCCTCGTCCTCGGAGATGTTCGGCAAGGTGCAGGAGGTTCCGCAGACCGAGCGCACGCCGTTCTATCCGCGCTCTCCCTACGGCTGCGCCAAGGTCTTCGGACACTGGGTCACCATCAACTACCGCGAGTCCTACGACATCCACGCCTCCTGCGGCATTCTCTTCAACCACGAGTCTCCGAGGCGCGGCGAGACCTTCGTCACCCGCAAGATCACCCGCGCCGTCGGGCGCATCAAGCTGGGGATGCAGAGCAAGCTCTATCTCGGCAACATCGACGCCCAGCGCGACTGGGGCTTCGCCGGCGACTACGTCGACGCCATGTGGCGGATGCTCCAGCAGGAGAAGCCCGACGACTACGTCATCGCCACCGGCAAGATGATTCCGGTGCGGACCTTCTGCGAGCTCGCCTTCGGTCACCTCGGACTCGACTATCGCGACTTCGTCGAGATCGACGCGCGTTACTTCCGACCCGCCGAAGTCGACGAGCTGCTCGGCAGTCCCGAGAAGGCTCGACGACAGCTCGGCTGGGTGCCGACCACCTCAGTCGAGGAGCTGGCGCGGATGATGGTCGAAGCGGATCTCGACCTGGCGGCGCGGGAGAAGACACTCCGTGATGCCGGGCACGAAATGCCGGCGTCGATCGGTCACGATCAGTGAATGCCGGCAGCCCGAGTGACATTCACACAGGCTGCCGGCACTCCCACACGCAACTGGACGACGTTGCCGCGAACGATCACTTCGCCGTGTAGCGACCGCGTTCCGGGCTCTTGAACGAGCTCTTGTTCACCAGCAGCGTCTGGTTCACGACGGTTCGGAAATTGGCGCTGTTGGTGCGGTAGCCGATGGCCAGAACGGCATCCGCCGCGTCGCCGACCGAGAGCACCTTGCCAGTCATCACCTTCTTGAGGGACTCGACGAGGCTCAGGCTGTTCTTGACACGCGGCCCACGCGGACCGCGCCGACCAGAGAGGCCCACGGCCCCGCCGGAGGTCGAGACGCCGAGCCGCGCCAGTTCGGCGTCGATTGCGGCGAGCTTCTGGGCAAGACGCTCACGACGTCGCGCCAGCGGACGAGAGGCAGCCTGACGGCGGCGCAGCTCGGACTGGAGATCGCTGATTGAGAGAGAACGGAGCGACCGGGGCGTGCGCGGAGCCCGCTTGGCCGTCTGCGCTGTGCGGGATGAATTTGACTTTGCCATCGTTGAATCCTTGTCTGTCAGAAACTGGGGTCGAGATTGGATCTGAAACGGGAACGCGTCACACTGCTCAGCGGTCCCCCATGGCCCCCGTCGGACAACACCGCCACATTCACGCACCGGCCCGAGCGGAAGCCCTGCACTGGCTTCCTGAGCAGGGGCTCCCTGAAACAGGGGCTCCCGGCGTCAATCAACCGAACGGACGTCTGGAGATTGCAGGTTCTCAAACTCGCAATCTGCAGTCGCCTGTTGCCGGCATTCCCGAGTGGCGGTGCTGAACGTTCCGCCTCTTCCGTGCTCTTGCACGGGAGAGGCGTCGGCAATTGAAACCGAAAATGGACTCTCCTTCAACCTCGGTTGCGTCCCGCGACCACACTCGGTCCCTCTTGAAGGCGGGGTTTGCACGGCGCGAACGAGCGTTTCGCAGCACGATCGCGGGGCGTTCGAGGCCGATTGGGACCGGCAGTCCGCTGGCTGCTATACGTCGCCCGTGCTATCCGTCGCCCGTGCTATCCGTCGCCCATGCTATCCGTCGCCCAGAGACGATTCGTCGATCCCGAGTCGCGCGAGAATGCCTTCGAACTGGGCAATCGAGTAGTACGAGATTCGGAGCGTCCCGCTTCCGGTCGCCCGGGCGGTTTCGATGGCGACCCGCGTTCCGAGCCGATCGCCGATGCGGCGTTCGAGATCGGCAAGATGGAGCGATCGCGCGGAAGGATCGCGCTGTCCTGCAGCGCCAGTCGGATTGAGTTCGCGCACGGCCTGCTCGGTCCGCCGCACCGACCAGCCGTTTCGCAGCACCGCGGCACCAAGCTCCGTGCGGCGCAGCGGATCGGCGCAGCCCAGGAGCGCCTTGGCGTGGCCGAGCGTCAGGTGCCCGGAGCGCACCGAATCCGCGGTGCGCTGGTCGAGTTCGTTGAGACGAATCAGATTCGACACCGACGTCCGATCGATGCCCACCCGCTCGGCAATCTGCTGATGCGACAGGCCGAACTGCTCGATCAGGCGCAGGAATGCAGCGGCCCGATCCATCGGATTCAGATCCTCCCGCTGCACGTTTTCGATCAGTGCCCATTCCGCTGCGGTGCGATCATCGACCTCTCGCACGATCGCTGGAATCGTCCGCAGCTCGAGAAGCTGCGCCGCTCGCCAGCGCCGCTCGCCGGCGATGAGTTCGAACTTCCCCGCCCCCCGTGGCCGCACGATGATCGGCTGCATGATGCCGGCGGAGCGCATCGATTCGGCCAGCTCCTTCAGCGTCGTCGGATCGAACTGCTGCCGCGGCTGATGGACGTTCGGCACGATGTCGACAAGCGGAATCTCGTGCACACGCTGACCGGCCGACGCCATCGCCGGTCGGGCGCCGACGCCCGGCGCTGTCGCAGGCGCCACCGGCGGGCTCTGCGGAGCTGCCGAGTCGCCCACCCGGACCGCGTCCGCCCTCACCGACTCGTCTGCATGACCCGATCGCGGGAGAACCTCCGCCGCCTCGAGGTCTGCGCCGGGCCCGCCGGCCGCGCCAGGACGGGGACGGACGCTCGGTGCCGCGGATGAGGCATGCTGATTGGCTGCTTCCACCCGACTTCCCCCTCCTGTCGTGTTCGTGCGCGAATCAGGGGCCATCGTCGACGAAGTCGCGGCGACACGAGGATCGCCCTTGACCGGGGCAGTACCGGCACCGGCGATCAAACTCCCCAGCCCCCTCCCGAGCTTTCGCTTTGCTGGCTGCCCAGAGTCGCCGCTGCTACGTCCTATAAAGTTTGCCATGAGGATTCTCCTGCGTGAGGCTGGAGGTCGGATGTGACCGGTGACGCCTTGCCTAGGCAGCCATGAACGTCACTTCGAACGGGGTCCTTCGCCTTGAGTGGGTGCACTTCGACCGCGCCGGTTCGGCGTTGCGGAGCGTAACAGTTCGACTCATCTCGAGTGAGGGCGTGAATACCGACGGTCCAAATCAGGACGAAGTGCCGCTGCAATGCAACTTGGGAGCAGCTCCCGATCGCCACGGCACGGTGCAGTCAGGCGGGAGGGCGGAGGGACCGACGGCGAAGCCCCGAGAGTCGAGACTGGTGCTCAGCGCGATGATCGCCTGGCTCACGGGTGTTCCACGTGGAACAGGCGACCCGAGTCGGGCAATGAACCGCTCCGTCACCAGGAGCTTGGCTCGGACAGACGAACGTGCGTGTCCAGTGTTGGCACAGTGTTGGCACACCCGAGATCTTGGACCGAACGTGCGTGTCCAGTGTCGGCACATGGACCGAACGTGCGTGTCCAGTGTCGGCACACGGGCAGACGAACGTGGGCA
>Ga0163151_10004429_pt1 | contig 18868 bp, 15 predicted proteins | sample OliLakLV19MP5IB2_FD_145596 | JGI IMG/M metagenome (GOLD analysis project Ga0163151, IMG submission 145596) | Freshwater microbial mat bacterial communities from Lake Vanda, McMurdo Dry Valleys, Antarctica - Oligotrophic Lake LV.19.MP5.IB-2 | ecosystem: Environmental > Aquatic > Freshwater >... | reverse complement strand
CTGCCCACGTCTGTGATAATCCCTCAAGGCCAAATTTCGAGATGCCATAAGCACCCCAGCCAGCATAGCCAGTGATGCCTGCGGCGCTGGTGACATTGATGATGCTGCCCTTCGATCTGATTAAAGCTGGAAGCGCTTTCTGAATGAGAACGAAGGGCGCAAGCAAGTTTGTCGTCAGCACTCTTTCAAAGGTAGCTAGTGGATAATCGACAAGCAGCGGCATCGGCGACTCTCCGAGTGTGGACGCATTGTTGATGAGCGTGTCCAGTCGTCCCTCGAAGACTGCCAGAGTGGTGGCAACTACTCTTTCGATCTGCGGCAAATCGGCCAAGTCGGCTTCGATCAAGGTGACGGCCGCTTTCGGCGCGATGCGCAGAATCTCCTGCTCGAGGTCCTTGAGCTTTTCGCCTCTCCGGGCGACCAGAGCCAAATGAGAAACACCCTGTCTTGCAAAATCAATGGCTAGCTGCCTCCCCAGACCTTCGGACGCCCCAGTTATCAGCACTTTTTTGTTTTCAAGCCTTTTCATGAACTACTCCTTGTTAATGACCAGGGTGTGTGGAAATTTGCATGCGCAACTTGCGACTGCACTTAGCACGCAGCCCGTGGTTTTGATTTTTCGGCGCTGGACGGCTTTCACTGTCAGTGAGGTGCCTTACGGTCCAGCGTATTATCATTCTTCTATTAGACTAAGTCTAAAACGAGAATCTGTCAAGAATATTCTCTGCCTGATTAAAATGCCACGGGCAAATCGATACTCAGTTAAGCTTCTTCAGTGCTTGAAACTCTGCTTGTGCCAATTTGGCCGCTTCAAGCTTACGATCCCGGTCGACTCTGCTGACAGCGCCCTCTTCGTATAGTTTGGCAAACGTTGCAGCATCTTGGGCCGCGCGCGCAAAACGGTCCTCAAGCTGCGCTACTTGTGCGGGACTGACGAATTGCTCCGCTTTCTTGGTGGCGTGGGCCTTAGCGGAATTAGAATGGTCGATTCCTGCCTTCGCCACCATTTGCGGTGCCTGAAGTTTTCTTGAACGCGCTATTGGAGTGACTGCGCGTTTTCTCCTCACTGCTGACCGCTCGCGCACTTGGTGGTCAGCCAACGTATTTTTGAAAGGCCTCGAATCATCCTTTGCAACAGCAAGATACCTGAGCGGTTCAATGAACGAGCCGACTGCATTTCTCACGGCAAAGTGAAGATGAACACCGGTGGAAAATCCAGTCGTCCCAGCGCCACCAATGTATTGTCCTTTTGCGACTTCGTCTTCCGCTTCCACCGCAATAGTATTCAAATGACCATACAGCGTGGTCGTTTGATGACTGGAGTGGTAAATTTCAATTGCTGTCGGCGCGTGCTAGAAACAACCTCAAGCAGTTCAAGAGAATCTGTCAGCCGCTCGCTGGCTTGCATGAAGCAGGGAAAGTAATATTTGGGCCGCTCAGCTGTGCAGTGAGCGGACAGTACTGCTATTCACTACCTAAAGCCCAATAGCACATGTAACGAAGTGCCGGTTTACTTCTCACTGTACTGCAACGGGAAACGACGCTTCATCTCAGCGACAGTGGCATTATGGGCAGCATCACGTCCAGCATCTTTGTAGATGCTTCTGAGGAAGCGCAGGTCATTGTATACGTCAGCTGCGGCAGTCGCGTCCTTGCGATTTTCATGCGCTTGAAGCACCTTGGTGCGCATTTCAATTGCGGCGTCGAACGATTTGGCGGCAGCTTTGTGATCGCCGGAATCTATCTGAGTCTTGGCATTTAACCAGTGAATACTGGAGGCATAATCGAGACAGCCCTGAACATCCGCGTTACCAATCCCCAGCCTGCGTACCCCAAGTTGAGCGGCTTCATCTAACATCTGCAAACCCTTAACTGCACCTTTACCGTCGGACTTGAGCAACTCCATCATGGCCAGGTTCTTAAGCAAACAGGCCTTATTGCCATGGCCTTCATTACTATAGTTGAGCAACTTGAGTGCATCTTCATTCATCGGTTTGAGTTCTTTGATCTTCGCTTCATCAAAAAATCGCACATGGTGATTGGTCAATCGATTGACTGCCATTGCAACAGCCTCGTCAGTGGTTCCATCGCCGCCGATTCTCTTCGCTCCTTCCAGAACTTGTTTGATTTTTTTCTCAGCCTTTGCAGCATTGTCGCCTTCTGCGCCCATATCGGCAAGGCAGCCGGCTGCGTATGCTTCCAACGCCAAAGACGGACGCCCGAACCCAGCTACTTCCAATTCTTGAGCCTTTTCGAAATTCTTCAGCGCTTCTTTAGGGCGGCCCGAATCGACCTGAAACAAAGCCAGGGACTGCACTGTCCGCCCGTGATAGTACTTCTTGTTCCACGGATCGTCTAATTTTTCGGCCAGGGACACCGCGTCTTTGTACAAAGGCTCCGCTAGCTCAAAGTGACCGCCTTTCTTATATAAATCGGCTAGTCTACCTACGCGACTTACGTGCTCATCCGGTTTAACACCTGTTCCTCCCTCGAAGTCGATGGCGCTTTTTATACTTTTTGCAGCCCCGTCAAAGTCACCACTATCGGCCTGATAACGTCCGAGCTTCACGAGAGATTCGGACAGTTCGCGCTTATAGTCCAACGCTTTGTCGTTGTCATCTTTTCCTGAATCGGAACGCAATGCTTTTGACTTATCGAGAGCTTCTTTGCCACTGCCAGTTTCGTTTAAGGCGTTATACCGGGCAGCCAACTTCTCTAAAGTTGAGGCCAACATTCCCCTGTAGATGTCACCACTCAAGTCAGGCGGTGCCGAATTCTTCTTTTCCGCCACAAGCTCCATCGGAGTCAACGCTTCCTTGGGATTTTGCACTGGAGCTACTGGTTTACCAACTTCTTGCTGGGGCCGAGCAACAGGTTTTTGTTCTTCATAAGCGAAGGGACTTTCAATTTGAACGATGCCACTTTTCGGCTTGCCGTCACATTCAAGAGCACTGGCAGCTTCTACATTCGCCATGGCGAACCCCCTGACTCATACCTGAACACAGGTCACTTGCCGATCGAGTTCCGAACGACAATCGTTTTCTGTATGCCGTTATTGTGCGCCAACCTAGAATTCTATAAAAGGAGAATTAGGACAAGAGATACTGCATGAAACCACAGCAACTCGACCACATCCTACGATCACTAGACCTTCGGTCCTTACAAGACCTCCGATATCTACTTCGACCAGGTTGAAATCATTTGCCCTTGACCGGTTTTTCACACCATCGAGAAACGCCAAACTCCTTGAATTGCCCGTCTTTGATGAACGAAGATGCTATTTCGCCAACTGTATGTTCCAAAAGCAGGCATCCAGATCGATAAACAACCTTCGATTTGTCATCCTTTAGTCGATCGAATCCGGACTTCATCTTTTCCGGATTCCCGCGATAACAGTTTGTTTCCCAAATGAGAGCGGCTGCATACAACTTCCCCGCAGGTGTCCCGGCTGCCATCATCTCTGCAAGCTCTGAGGTCCCTAGTTTTGTCCAGTTGACGCAGATTCGCCTGTACGCAGCGAACTGCTCGTTCTTAGTTGCCTGACTGAGAATCTCTCCATGAGAAAAAACGTTGGCCCGCTCAAGTAGCTTCACATCTTTAGATAGCTCGCCGGCAATTGCCATAGCGTTGAATTGAGTCAGCAACAGTAACAGCAACAGACAAGCGCCGATAAGAATAACGCGCATACTTCTCCACCGTACGGATGCGATCGACTCGGTTAATAGCACCGTCTTCGTAAAGTTTGGCAAGAGTTTTCGCATCATTAAAGCCCAAGCCCGGATTCCAACAACATACCTCAGATTGGTGCCCAGATCACTCTTAGCATCTTGCCGGACCCGTTCCACAATCTTGTTCAAGCGCCTGACAGATAATTCCGACTTAGGTAAGTAGCAGTCGCTCGAATCGTTCAAAAAATTGCGTCGGACCAGGTTGTGCGTATGTTGCCATAAGAGGCTGCAGTTCGGAGCCATGAGGTAGTTCGTTGATTCTTGATGGCAGCTTCTGGGAAATGCGCCAGATCACTTTGCCATCCTCGTGACTTATGCGCGCAAGAATTTCTGCCAGTCCTCGTGAAGTCTGGAAGTGATGGAGGTCAATTGGAGTCGTCCAGCGGCCACCCCAGATGCTGAATCCATGCTGAGCGAAGATATCAACCACTTCTTCGACCATTCCAACTTTACGATTATGGCGGTTCAAATAGGACCAGCCTTGCTTGGGGTAAATTTTCGCGGTGCCGGCCTCCTCATCGAATATAACGTACGGATTCTGCGCCGGGTTCAAGTCGACGGCTAGTCCATAGGAATGGATCGACACGATGTCCGTACCTTCAATCGGACGTTGATTAAAGCAAGACGAATTGTTATCGGCCATCGATAGCTCATCGTCGCCTGAATAGTTATGGACGGAACGGATTTGAGCTATAGGGAAACGCAACTTAAATAGTTCGTCAAAAATTGCTTTAACTGAGTCAGCCACAACATCAAGTACGACGATTTCTCCGTCATCATGCTCCTGCCCAGAGAAATCAACATAATTGATAGTGACAGAAGCTAGTCGTTCCAAGGCTACGGGACAGGCAGGTGTCCACATCCCGGCTTCAAGCATTCCGACTTTGGTATCAGATCGAAGCTCGTATCTGGTCATGAGTGACACCTCGCGACCAGCAGAATAAATCAGTGCAAGCAGAACGGCAAGGGTGTATCCAACCCTTCCTAGATTAATCCTGACTGCACAAACGTATTGAGCCCTTGCGCCTTCAGGGGCACAAGTCCTGAACGCGCAGATTACGCCGGTGAATTCTGCTCAGACTTGATGGTCATACAAAAGAACAAGGCCATTCCGTAGATAACCAGTGCCAACACGTACAAAGCCTGATATCCCAGCCATAGAGCCATATACTCCATTGCCCCTCCTAGCATTGCACCAAAAAGATTCATGGACATGGCCGCGCCTAGATTATTGCTCTTGCTCAAGAGTATCGAAAATAATATGCCGGAAAATAGCAGCGGTAATGTAACTACGATAATGGCAATTAACGGTCCTGCACCATCGGCTGAAATCATGCCGGTTTGATGCAAGTACATGCCCAGTCCAAGGCTAAGCAAAAGACAGATACCAACTATGGAAACATTTTTGGGTCTGAAGCGCTCGATCACCAGGTTGGCTGCAAATGCCATGATCATGATCGCGGCAATCACGATGCCTGTAAGTTGCCACGTATTCCCGAAGAACAATCCAAGCTCAGTTATAGCCTTGGTTTCGATCAGCATGAATCCAGCACCCAAGAACATGAAGGCCAATCCGCCCGAGGTCCGCTCGATTTTTGCCGCTTGAAAGGTGAATAGCATGACCGCTGTGAGCCCCACAATAAGCGCCAGCATTGCTACATAGGCTACGGGAAACTGCTTGTGCGACATATAGAAGAATGGCCAATCATCCGTAGACAGATCAATTTTGTCCAGGCCGCCTGTGCTGGGAGGGTCAACTGTAAAATAACCAGCTTTCTCAAAGGCACCTAAGGAGTCCGGCACAGTTAAGGAGCCGTTCTTCGATTGAAGCAGCGTAAAGGATCCGTCGTACGTGGTTCTAAGAGACTGGGGTTCGGATGTGAACACTTTCTGGATCATTGCTCGCATCTTGCGATCCAAACCTGGACTTACACTGCTGAAGGAGAGGGCAACGACACCATCGTCTTTTAGGTGCTTGCGCACATCCTCGAACGCTTCCAAAGTGTAAATATAGGAATCCGTTCTCAATTGCGACCCCTGACTGGTAGCCACGTGTGAGTCTAGCAATCCAAAAACTATCAAGTCATATTTGTTTTTAGTTTTGCGTAAAAATTGTCTGGCATCATCAATAGTTGCCGTGACTTTGTTGTTCTGATACGGCTGTTCCGGATGAAACTCCTGACCTAGACGATAAATGGCAGGATCAATTTCGACTGCATCAACATGTTTAGCACCGGCTCGAAGCGCGGCGGCCACATCGTTGCCGCAGCCGGCACCAACTACCAGAACAGATTCAGGTGCAGGCTTAAATCGATATGGTAGGTCATAGTAGAAAGCCGCTTGCTTCAACTTTGGATCTGCTTGCGCTGTGGGCGAAAGATCAACAATGCGTTGATAGTACTGTCCAGCGGCAATAATTCGGATAGTCAAGCCAACTTCCCCCTTACCGCGTGCGATGAGTTGATAAGGTGAGTAAATAGTTTCGAATCCAAAAGGAACAGCAACGGCTAAAACAGCCAGGCTCAACAAAGACAGAATGCCGGAATGAAGCAACGCCTTACGACTGCTGACAAGAAATGGTAATGAAAGAGCAAACGCCAAACCAAACCAAACAACAGGCGGCGTCCACATCTGACTTAGCACGATCATGGTGAGCACACCCAACAAACTGCCTATAAGATTCAAGCTATAAGCGCGCAAATTCGGAAGTCTACCCATCAAGCGTCCGCATAGTTGTCCCAACGGAAGAAACAAAAGCGCTGTCGTACAAAAGGTTGCAGTAAGCAGCACATAAATTGACAGCATGTGCACGAGGCTGGAGGTTATATTCGGCGACATGGCGAGCTGCTCCATCGCAGGTAGCGAATGAAAAGCAACTTGAGTCAAGTCTGGCAGACCATAGCGAAGGAAGACCATCGAAGTTATCGCAATGGCTGACAGCGGCAGAAATAGGGGGTATATCATGCGCTTGCTGGAACAGGCATACCCGATACCAAGCCCTGCAAAGCTCGCCAACAGCATGAAATTCTTGTAGAAAGCAAACAGCTCAAATAAAGACGCCTGCCAGCGTATTAAAGCGAGCTCCAGCAACAAAGAGCAGGCGGTGGCTACGATAATGCCAGCTGATATTTGAAAAGGAGACAACTTGGAAATTGCTCTTTCGAGCGTTGTGGACTGACTTTCTGCTGCTACTTTCCAGCGCCTAAGGGGTGGAATTAGAAGGCGCCAAACCCAAGCGGACAACAGAACCGAGATCAGCATCAACGTCGCAGGAAGCCAACTATATTCTGGTGGAAGCTTAATAAACGATAGCGCCCCTGCTGTTCCAAAGAACGGAAGAGTCAAGACTATCGCTAGCGTAACGCGCAACCAGGCAAAATAATTACCAAAAAAATCGTTAGACAGAATCTGTTCCTCCATACTCTGTGGCCAGAGCATTGCCCTTGCATTATTCCATATCAAAATGGCACATTCCAACAGATTCACTACCGAGTTGCCGTTTCCAATCCGCCTGACAAGGCGGACTGGATGATGACGGATTCAAAGCTGGGAATGCTCACTCGACAAAATCAAACGAACAGCCGATTTTCTTGGCATTGCTATGGATTTCGTCTGAATCATATTTATGTTAGTCTTGACACCGCGACTTCTGCAGCACCATATGCAGTGGCAGAGACAGCATCGCTGCCGAACTGACAATTGCAGACTGCCTCAGTATGCACGCGGCTCACAACACCTTTGGCAGGACAACGACTGTTATCTACGAAATTCCATCGGACTATCAATTGAGGACCAGCTAAGTGAGTCAGGCATTAATTATGAAGAACGCTCTTCCTTTCGCTGCAATAGCAGTCTTTCTTTCTGCGACGCTGTCAACGAGCGCCGTGCGAGCCGATGATGGAGGTATTTCTTTTGGTGGTTCTCCACACTTGCTAAAAGGGCACCCGTCGGTGTCAATGCAAAGCGAAGTGGTGAACATCGATGTTCACAAAGATATAATTCAAGTCGACTGCAAATTCGTCTTTCACAACAGCGGAAACGCTTCCACGGTGCGCATGGGTTTTCCAGATCAAGGACTCGGAGCAGAAGAGCCCTATCAGGGCGAGCCCGTGCCAAAAGGACCCGGGTTGAAAGCTACATTTCTTACTTATGAGTCATACGTCGATGGACGCAAGGTGCCGACAAAACTCGTCCCGACTGATGATCGTAGTTTGTATTGGCACGCCAAAACAGTAACCTTCAAAGGAAAAAGCGACTGCATTATTCGCGATGTTTATACTTTGAAGCCTGGTGCTCAGGTAACGATGGAAAACGGAATGTACCGGCAGACTTCATACGTGTTACACACAGGTGCATCGTGGCACGGTCCCATCGGGAAGGCCGATATTATCATCAAGTTCGCGCCAGATGTGGAGCCTGTGCCCATTAAGGTACGAGCGCTGAACAGCTTGCCGGAACGTGATTTGCAGCATCTCAAATGGTCAAAACTTCCTGCAGGTACCGTCGTATACGAAGGTCCATGCACTCCGAAAGTCAAAGGACAAACAATGGTCTTTGAAAAGGGAGCTTTCGAGCCATCGAAAAAGGACGATATCCGGGTGTATTACGCCTGGAAGAAGCTAGCAAACATGCAATAAAACTTGTTCACGTTAGTCATAGAAGCCATTTATGAACCAGGCATTGGCATCGTGATCGTTGACCAACATAGCCAGAAGTCCTTGATCTTGAATCACCGCGCGAGCAGCACGTGATGCTCGAGGGTCGCGCGACTCTCGTGGTTCAATCAACGCCACGTAGTAAGAGCGTTTGGCCGATTGATCCCACCACAAAGATGATAAACGTTCCGGTTCAGTAATTTCTTTGACCGTGTACCAGCGACCTTGATATGTAAGCGATTTGGGCTTCTCGCCCTGAAATTCCACGAGCACAGGCTGTGGTGGCTGGCAACGGCGCAATGCTAATCCAGCTGTAAGCCCTGTAGGTCCAGTGCGCGCATTAATATAAGCTATGTTCACTGGTAGAACAGGCATGGTGCTTGGTTTATGTGCAACCGGTAACCAAGCACCAGCCTGTTCGGGTAAGTAATTATCATTGGGTACAGACTTAACTACGGCATCCTCCCCGAGCCGTGATACGAAGCGCTGCAGCATTAGTGTCAAAGACAAAGATGCATTATCTAGATCAGATGTGCTCAGCTGGACAGACTCTGATTCTGCCTGTTTAACATGGCAGCATGAGATGCTGCCACTACCAGCATGGCAGCATGAGATGCTGCCACTACTAGTACTTGTTTCTATTGGTGTTTGAGACCAGGCCTCCTTTGAATAACGATTGATAGATAACTCAATTGCAGTAACCTCTCTAGTTAATGGCGTTGCTTCCAGGGATAACTTCATTACCTCCAATACGAATTTCGCATGATTCGATGGTCGCAGCAGTTTGATGGGACGTTCTTCAAACTTGTCGTTATTGCTGAAAAATGCCAGTTGAAGCTCTTCTGCCCACCATCCTTGATCGCGCAGTTCACGCGTTAACCGATCAACCATTGATTTCAGTACGAACTGGATTTCATAAAGTAGTTCTATTGGTGCTCCAAGGTCGACGGAGCATTTAAACTCACGTTCAATCGGTGGAAGATATGGTTGGCGACGATCTGCCCCCTGACACAGCTCCCGCGCAATAACGCCATCTCGCCCGAATCGCTGGCGAAGCGATTCTTCACTAAGAGCAGCAAGCTGCCCCATCGTACGCACACCAAGTTCATGCAGGGAACACTGCATCTCCTCGGAAACAGCGAGGTGTTTGATTGAAAGCGGCGATAAAAACTTAGCATCCTCCTCTGCGTTAACGATAAAAAATTGTCGTCTTTTGAATTTGCTTGCAATAGTTGCAGCGAAAGCATTATCTGCAATGCCGATATGAATATCTGCGTAACCGGCACGGCCAGCTATCTTTTGCATGTCACGGCACATCTTTTGTTCTCCACCGACATAGCCCAGCCCAATGGCATCAAGCAAAAAAATGCCGGGTTCTAATGCGGTTACTTTCGGAGAACAAGCAATTAATTGTCGGGACAGCTTCTTTTGCGCATCACCATAAAGTTGTTCGTCATAATCCTTCCATAACAGATCACTACAAACAGCCTTAGCTTCAGACAGTTTCATGCCAGCAAATATTTGATGGCGTGAAGCTTCTTCCGAACACATCACGACCTGTGCACGGTTTCCCTTGCCGGACATGATAACGAACGGTTTCCCTTTCAGTAACGGATCATCTTTTCGATGTACGACGATCTGGAACCTGGGGATGCGTAAACAAGCGATTCTGGACCGAGCCACCAACGTTCACCTCCAATGTTTGGTTCATGCCATCTCTTTCAACACGGCACTGAATTGTCGGAGTAATCATTGCAACACCAGCGAGCCCCGCTTCGCATTTGATCGATGTTCCAAGATCGAAACTGAATCGGGAATAACATCCCCAGCTGTCAGTAGCTACACTTGGTGTTCCGTCTCGAACAATGATCAAAGCAGCCTTTGATCGATCAAGGGATCGTTGCAGTCTTGCGTAAACACGACTGGAAACTGGACTATACGACATGCCTCTGCGCTTTTGATCTGATGGATCTATTGCACCAAAATCGAGTATCACTACGTCAAATGCGTTGCTTCGTATGAATTGATCAGCACTCCAAGTGGCTTCTTGCGAATAAAGGCTGCGCTTTGACACTAAAGGTACAACTCGATTAACAGGCGCACTTATTGTGTTTGCGTCCGGGGGTCGTACAATCCAGAATTTCCCTTCTCCTTGATCAATAAAGGCCCAATCCGAGGCCATTAACCTCCCTTCTGTATCGATGTAAGCTACACTCAATCCGGCGGCACACCAATTGGATATGGCGCTACGCAACAAGGTTGTTTTCCCCGAAGAGACAGAGCCCATCCATTCTGTGATTCGCCGTCTAGCAATACCGCGAGAAATACCGTTATCAATTTCCGGCACTCCTGTTTGCAAATTACGCGTCCGCTCATTGCCAGTGAGCCATTTGCCCGGGAACAGCTGTTCAAGCTGTTTACGCAAATTTAAAACGCGAGCTTGCATAGTCATAACTATTACTCCAACACCAGGTCCGAGTACGCGGAAGCAATGCCGCAAACTGCGTTGCGACTCTATTCATTGATTTGCAGATATGCAGTAGATATTGCCTTGTTGTCCAATATTAAGACATACATCCGTATGTGCCGTCAAGCCTTTTTTTTGACCCCGACTGGTGCAACGTTTCAGGCATTTTCCAATTGCGTTGTTGGAAACAAATGCCTTACTGTTGCGCTCTCCTCTAGGTCCGACAAAGTGATTTCGTTTTCGCGCCTGCTGCTACTGACGCCATTGTTTGTGTTTGCACAAACAATGGCTGTTGCACAGATCGAAATCGAACCAATTAGTAGAACAAGTCACATCATCCAACAGGAGCCGACTTCCTGTTCTTTGAGCGATGGCGAATTCATCGTCCGCCTGACTGGTGGACCGAAACGAGGGCGCAATTCAAATCACTATATTTCATCGGGCTGGCTAACTGTTCGTGGCGTCAAAGCTTCAGTACTTTTGCAGATGAGCAGAAAGCAGTGCAGGGTCCACGTGCTCGAGGGCACGGTCGTCATCCGAAATCAGCTGGACCGGTCCGTGGTGAAAGTCTGCTCAGGCACCGCGTACGAAACTACAAGATTATCCATGCCGGCAGCTCAGGATCAATTTGAAGAGCGGATTGATGCTGCCAATAGCCTGCCACTGTTCGAGACCAGCCAATCCCAAACAGTCCTATACAGTTTGCGAGACATTGAAGGAGCCAAGCGCCCGGGCGCAATTAAGGCTGAAATCGTATCGCCGCCAACCATTACAAATTACCAAGTCGGATCGTCTGTGGCCTCCCTGATGCCCATTCCGCCGGAACTGGTTGCTCATTTCCCGCCGAACGGTATTATGGCGCCGAGAAGTAACGCCCCAGCCATAGCCAGCCAAGTTCGTCTTAGCGAGTAAGGCTTTGGTTCACGTTAGATTGAGGCAATGTGTAGGCGAACAGCTTCCGGCCTTCGAACGACAATTTGCAGCGATAATCCGCACTCCATCATAAACAGACAGAAAATGGAGAGCTACAAGCGGCTCCACGAGTTACCTGATGGCTGTTTCGAGTTCAGGATCAGGTAACAGCGTCAGCGCAATCGGCTCGGACTTGGCTTGAAACTGCTGGCCCAGTTCAGTTTTGGCCTGGGTCAGTTCATCTGAAAGACGGTCGCAAGCACTGATCAGTTGGTCCGTAAGCTCACTGCCAGCGGGATTGAACTGTCCGGAGACCTGCCCTTTTTTAGTTGACACCAGCTCAGCCTTCGCGTCTCGGACCTGCTCAGTGAGGTTCTCGCCGGCGATGATCAATTGCATGGATAACGCGCGGGCAGCAGTGAGCTGCTCCTGTAACTGGCGAGTCAACTGTTCGGCAACAACAGCGGTCTCCGTCACGCATGGAACGCCGAGCTGGCGGGCCAGTGCCTGGTCAATAACCGGCGTTGAGGCTGATCCCTTCGGCAAGCGAATGTCGGTGGCACAACCAATTGCACTCAAGAATTTGATAAAAACCCACGACAGATCAAATTCACTGAGCTTAAGTCCATGACGGGCCGATTGCGGATGAGCGTGGTGATTGTTATGCCAGCCTTCGCCCAGGGCTATCAGACCGACCCACCAAACGTTCCGGCTCGAATCTTGGGTGATGAAGTTGCGATATCCAAACTCAGGCATGTGACAAACGGAATTGACCCAGAACGGTCCGATGAAGGGAATCAATGCGCCAATCACATTTGCCAGAACAGCAAGCGGACCAAGAGTGATGAAAATCACCACGCGCAGCAAAACCGAAAGACCCAGGCAAACCCACGCATGATTGCGCGTGTGGTTGAAATCAAAAAATCGATAAACAGGGTCACGCTGGAGATCCGGAACGATCTGTTCGATCTCATGTCCGCTCAGGCGGACTATGGGGCTGGGCAACCAGCCGACAAAAGCGTGATAAACACCATCCATTGGGCTGTGCGGGTCGCCTGGCAGGTCAGAGTAGCGGTGATGTTGGCGGTGAGTTGACACCCAGGCTATCGGTGAACCCTCAAGTGCAAGATAACCGCCGGAGACGATGAAGTACTCAACCCATTTCGGGCACTTAAAGGCCTTGTGCGACAAGAGCCGATGGTAACCGACCGTGATGCCCGTCCCATGATAGATATAAGAGAGTAGCAGAACCACCCAAAATGTAACCATCGCGCGTAACCTGTGAAGTAACCAACGTGTACACCACACAGCATGTATGAATGCCAGCTTTTCATCAACCCCTTAGCGCCCATATGTTTCGAGCTAAGAAGCTCTAGCGCGGGTTTTTCGGGTGTGTGAAACTCAATTTAGCATTAATGTTGTTTTTGCTACGAGCTTTCAGTTGATAGATCCTCCTGTCCGGAATTATCTAAAACCGCAGTGTTAGCCGGGTTCAGCCCATCCGAAGAATTTTCACCGACCTCACCACCCATAGTCAGCAATTTTGGCAGGTGCGAAACAAGAACATTTATGGCGCAAGCGGCCGGAATCGACAGAATTATTCCGAGCATGCCATCAATACGGCCGCCGATCATGATCGCTATGAAGATCAAAATCGGATGCAAACCGATGACATTACCTATATATCTCGGGCCAACCACACTGTCCTTGACCTGTTGCAAAATCATGAAAATCGCCGTCAGGATTAGCATCTGGAGGACACGCTCTCCTGGCAAAACGGACCCATGCACAGCAACTGCCACCAATGCCGGTGCAAAGCCAATCGGTGGACCGATCACGGGCAAAATCTCACAAAGAGCCAAGAACACGCTCAGCAAGAGAGCGTACTGCACACCCAGAACCACATAGACAGCAAGCATGACCACGCCGAAGAGCAAGCCCAAGACGACCTGCCCTTTGAAAAACGATTGCAGACTTCGGTCTATGTCTCGGACCAGGTCTTGCAAGGCTAGCTCGTAACTCCTGGGAAACAAGGAGATGACACTGCGGTTCATCCGATGCCCGTCAAGCAACAAATAAAAGCTGACTACCGAAATACTGACGGAGTACACAGACCAGGTCATTGTGGACATCGCCATTTCACTGACTCTGCTAACAAGAGCGCCGGGATCCGGCTTTGGTGCCTGGGCAACGAAGTTGGTGACGACATCAATCACTTTGACGTCCATATGAATCTGGTTGAATCGTTCCTGAAGCGGAGTCATAGCCTGTTCCAGAGTCTTCAGCATCGTCGGTATCTCGCTGACCGTGGTCGAAATCAGGCTCGTGACCTGATACACCATGGCCGGTATCACAAAAACAGCACTGATTATGGTGGCAGCCAACACGGTCGTATAAACGAGAGCGACGCAGATTGCCCGGTTAGTGATGTACTTCTGCAAGAAATCTACAGCGCCAATGTATAAGTAGGCAAGCACGAAGGAAATGCCAAGGATTCTCAATAAATCAGCAAAATAGCCACTTACTTGCCAGATTACAAAGAGCAATGCCACGGAAAGAAGCATTATCGTCAGCCTTCGCTGCACCTTCAAAAGCTGCTCCGTGTCATCTAGTGATCGCATTTCATTTCCCTTGGAGCACAGACATCAAATAATCAATTTTGCTTTTGATATTGCCGGCATCCGGTCCCTGCGGGTTGGTTTCCAACGCGACTTTGTACTCCATGAGCGCTTGCTCATGCAGGCTTTGCTGCAACAAACTGTCTGCCAGAGTCTTATGAAATCGATCGTCGGTTGACTTGAGTAATAGACTAACCTTAATTTCAGACTCGGCGTCCAGCGGACGATGCAATCGCAAAAGCACCTGCGCCAGCTGATAATGAAACTCGACATCCATCGGATCGAGTTTGATTGCATCTCTGAAGCTCATTGCCGCAGCCGCCCACTTTTCGTGGCGCTGCCGAATTAGCCCTAAATTGAAGTGATAGTCGGCACGCTTAGGTCTGAGCATGATGGCAATGATTGCTTCCTGCTCCGCCGTCCCTAGCTGATTGAGTTCCTTCAGAACCACGGCCAGATTGTTGTGAGCTCCGGCTCCGTTCGGGTAAATTTTGATGGCCTTGCGGTATTGTTCGGCAGCCTCAGGCAACTTACCAGCGTTTTGTAACGCGATCCCCTTGATGTTGAATTCCCGGGCACTGTCTTGAGCATCAGCCCCATGTGCAGCTCCAGCACTTGCAGTGGCAAGTACCAGAAAAAGCTGAAGATGGAACGAACAGCGCCTCATCAAGAAATCTTACCCAGAATTCGCGATAAAATGTCTCAGTCTGGCATTTCCGCGTTATGAGACGCACACCCTACGTGAACAAGAAAAACCTCTTTACTGTCCTGTTTGCCGCTTCGCTGCTATTGAACGCTGCCGCCGTGGTCCTTTTCATCTGCTTCCTCCAAACCGTGTCCAGTTACCGCGCCGTTGTGAGGGAACGAAATGTACTAAGGCAAAATATCGCGGCGGTCCAAACTATGGCACAGCCTGCAAACGAGATCGGATCACAACAAGTATCAAGGCGCACTTTTGCTAGCCTGGTTGATGGAACCGAAGACTACATAGCAGTATTGGCACCGTCGATGTCAGGGCGATTGGACAACACGCTCGTTGTGTATCTGCACGGAATGGGCTCAAACTATTTGGAGCCATTTTCGAATCCGGGAGAAAGTATTGCTGCCGGCCTTTCCAAACGTTACGCAAACATTTGCTTGCTGTCCTGCAATTACCGAAAGGCAGCGTCGTGGGGCAGTGATAATGCCATGTCGGACATCACACAAAACATTCGGGAACTGATGCAACAATATCCGATTGATAAAATCGTGCTTATGGGCACTTCAATGGGTGGTTGCACAGCGCTAACCTATGCGGCCACCGCCCCAGAAGACATAAAGAAGGAGCTGTGCGGTGTTGTGAGCGTCGAAGGCGCAGGCGACCTCGCTCGCCTATATGCCACCACAAAGCATCCGCAGGTAAAAATGGCTATGGTTGATGCATTGGGTGGCACACCCACCAGCGCACCCGCACAATACAAAAAGAAAAGCTTCTTACCGAACATAGATGGCTTGCCCAAAGGCACTCGCGTCACTGTCGTCTCAGCCACCAGGGACGTTATAGCTCCCGTCGTGCTGCAAACGGAACTCATCGCAGAACTTGAAAGTCGACAGTTCAAGGTCAAACGCATAGACGTAGACAGCGGTCATGGTGCGCCACCATCTGCGGTGTATACCCAGGCATTGGAATTCGTCCTGAGCCCTTGACGAAATCGATCAAAGCCCCAGCCCAACCGGCTGTTCGCAATGCGCGGTAGATATGGCCGTGTACACTAACGGCTCTGTCACTCCGGGGATATTGCCAAAAATTCCCTTTAAGTTGCTCAAGGTTACCAGCGGAGTCACAGAGCCTGTCACTGTTACTTGAGTTTGGTAAAAATATAATGTAGTGTCGATTGTCTCGTCTGGCACGGGCGGAAATATCTGAGCGCGTTCCAACGGCTTATCAGCACCGGGGAGAGTTTTCTTAGTAATCGGCACCTGCCAGTATTTGACGGTAACTGGCAGTTTAATTTTCACGCCCCCGGTGGACAGAGCACTAGCGGTTTCGTTGGCTTTAGTCTGGGCGAAAAGGTAAGTTGCTCCTTTTCCTGCAGCACCTGCAGCACAGCGAGCAGCATTGCTTACGCTATTGACGCCCATCCATAATGTTGCCAGATCAAGCAGGGGAAAAACTACGAAAAAGAAGATTGCAAATATAGCCACTGCCAACTCTACCAACTCAAGTCCGTGATTATTCCTGCGTCTCATTTCGATCTTGCCTGTGTGTCTGAAAAGTCTGTGCTTAGCGGTCTTATCATGAGCAGTAAGTGGTGGCGTCACTCATCGGCGGGCATACCAGGAGCCTCACCAGCATTATCGTTACCGCTGTCACCAGAATTATCCAGCGGATCGTCTAAGCCATAGAAAACTGGAAATGTATAACTGCTTCTCAAGACAACCTTATCTGTCATCCCCGTTGGTCCAATGAGTATCGGGGCGGGTACGACGCAAGACATCGTGGTCTCAACGTAAACGTTTGGCGCATTGCCACCGGTGCCGGTGCCTTCACCGTCAGCAAGCTTAGGACCAGGAGCTGATTTCAGATTCTTTATCTCAAATGGTACAGGGTTTAACGGATCCGTTTTGTCATAGGAAAAATTGTATTTAAAGGTTTTGATGGTTGGACTGCCGAGCAGACCGCCCAATATTTTGAAATTCTCCAGAGCGTTGGTGGCCGCACTCCTGGACACATCTGCGGTGGTTTGCTCGGCAGCAGCTCGTGCTGCGTCGCGGCAAGCAGAATCGTTATAAAAGCCGCCAAAGGCCAGAAAACAAATATTCACCGCTAAAAGCGCAATTGGCACCATGATTATCAATATGCTAACAAGCTCGACAGTGGTTGCTCCCTTCGCTTGCGATCTAACAATTTTCACAATCTACCTCCGAGTTTGTCTTGGTATATCCAGGTTATTCAAGCAAGCTGATATTGCCATTTCCGCCCATGTTCTTTTTAATGAATTCGGAAATTTCTAGGGCGTCTGTTGCAAGATCAGTCGACGTCAAGTTCTCAGCTTTGGTACCACACCTTCTTGTAGTTTTGATGAAGTTATAGATTCTGGCTGTTGAGCCGGCTTGGTCTCCGAGTTTCTTGAGGAACCTTGGACCGGCAGGACAAGCGTAGTTCCCTTCAAACAGACCGACGCCAACCAGTTTGATGCCCTTCAATTTTTTTATCTGCGCGAAACTTCCTCCCTGAGTTGGAATCCCGTCAGTCATAAGAATCAGAGTCCTGGACTCTCCCGGTCTGTGCTCAGGTCCGTTCAGTTGCTGTATGCCTTCTCTGAGCGCGCTGGCTGTGGCGGTACCGTATGATGCCGTTGCTTGATCAATAAGCGCCAACACTTGAGCGGCATTGGAACTGTCTTTTTTAAGAGGAACCAGAGGAAACTGAAACTGGTCGGGCTCGCGAGTCTGTCCTTTCTTATTTAACGGCTTCCAGTCATAAGGGAAGTCGCTGCTGTTCGATGGTACATGTGCAGGACTTGCACCTGTTTCCGGCGCGAAGCTTCCAAAACCGACAAGCGACCAGCGCGCATTGGAAGCCCCTACATTTTCAATAACATCGTGCATAACTGCCACTTGAGTTTCTATTGCTTGACACTGAGTCATAGCAAGCTTCTGGTATTCTCGGCGATAGCCCGGGTGAAACTTCAAATTAGGAAGATAGTCTTTCAGTGCGATAGCTGTGGCGGGATCCTTGGTTCTAATTTCGTCTATAAATAGGTCGAATATTTTTTTGTCTTCCAGTAAGCCAATTTTGGCTGCGGCCAAAACGTAAGTCATCATTTCCGGCACAGTAAATGTAGTGTACTGGAAAAACTTCAATGGCTTCTTGTAGCCGACGGCAAACGTAGTGGTGGTGCTCGTCGTCGTAATCGTGGACCCAGTGCCGACATTAGCGATGGTGGTGGTGGTGGTGACAAACCCGGTCGCGGTGGGGGTTTTAGTGGTGGTGGTGCCAGCGGTGCCGGGAGTTGCGCTCGTCGTGGTGAAGGTGACCGGGTTGCTTGTAGTGTCTAAGTCTAAGTCCCCGGCCTTAACCACTCTTCCTGTTGCGTCCTTGTAAAAAATATCTCTGTGCGGGTTAATAGCTGGAAAGGTTGGCCACTTTGGATACTCAATATCGTTAGGCACGGGTGTATTTGGATTCTTGCTAGCAAAGTCATCTAGCGTTTCAAAAAGAAAGGGCGTGCTCTCTTTGGTAATCGCCAAAAGTGGAGCGTTGGTATTTGGGATCGGTGGAAGGGTTGCCGGGGTGGGCTTGTTGTAGTAGGTTGGATCGCTGGGCGTAAAGGCAATATTATTGGCATTGACGATGTGGTTGCTGCTGCGACCGCCGAACCAGATTGCCGCTGTTGTGGGAGTGCCAAACAGCTTTGTGGTAGATGGTCCGCCAGGCGGCAAGCCATTGGCCCTGAATGGACTTACGTCGTATCCATTTTTAGTTAGAGGCGCCGTATTTAGTAC
>Ga0163151_10004428_pt1 | contig 18869 bp, 22 predicted proteins | sample OliLakLV19MP5IB2_FD_145596 | JGI IMG/M metagenome (GOLD analysis project Ga0163151, IMG submission 145596) | Freshwater microbial mat bacterial communities from Lake Vanda, McMurdo Dry Valleys, Antarctica - Oligotrophic Lake LV.19.MP5.IB-2 | ecosystem: Environmental > Aquatic > Freshwater >... | reverse complement strand
GTCCTGTGGATCGATGCGAGGAGAATTGGCTGCATCTGGATCGCCATTGGGATTTCCATCTTTGCAGTCGAAGAGATAAACGAAATCGTAACGATTGTTCATGAGAATATATTTAAAGGTTTAGGTTAGGCTGTTTTTTCAGCGAGATGTTGTTCTTTCCGGTCTGCTGTGCGACGGCGGTATTCCGCTTTTTGGTGGTAATAACCAAGGGCGAAACGGCCCTGATCTTCGAGGTCAAGAGTAGGCGGGAATTTTTCACCAAGTGCGCATGTGATGGTCTCAAAATCTTTTCCCACATTCGCAGCAATCCCGCCATCCGCTTTAGCCAGATGGAACTGGGCATTGCGAAAAAGGCGCCCCATAACGAGCGACGGTGTTACACTGGCGCTGGCGTAATAACGTTCAACTACGCCAGCATTTACGCCACCAAGAGCGAGATATTGAAGACGGTCAAAGACCGCCAGAAGCCGTCCGCAGAGATAGGCTGGGTCACAGGATTCTGAATTTAGGGATTCCTTCATAGGTTCATTCTTTTTTGGGTTTGGTGAACGGTTAAGGCACGCCTTGATAAGCGCCAGGCGGGCCGGGTTGAGTTTATTTTCTTGATCAAGTTGCTGACGGCGGATCGCAGCGGCCAACGCAGATTGTGGCAATGGTGTAGCGCGCAATGCGGCATACAGAAGTTGGGTCGGGATTTGGGGGGAAATTTCTTCCAAGTCGGCACGCACCATACCGTAAAGCAGAGCGTAGAATTTGAAGTCACTTTTTACCCCAACGCCATCCAAAGGAACGATACTCAAGTCTCGAAACCACTGGGTGACATGGTTTTTCACTTCCTGGACCGTGCTTTCGAGCCAATCCCGAACAACAATGCGAGCACCATTGCCGGACAAACTCAGTGCGAAATAGGTGTTAGCATCCACGGTCACTGGTTGTTGCCCCGTTCGCCAGGCGTTTAGAAGTTTGGCTACTGCATTTTCGTCAGCATTTGCCAAAAGATCAATCAAGTCCTCCTCGATGGGTTTCCGGGTCCAATGAAGATGAACAGTGTTGTTGAACACAAGCCTTTGGCCCCGGCTTATTTCGATGAGTTTATTCAATGCAGACCGGATCTTTAATTCCGCTGGAGCGGACAGCGCCGCATTTTGCGCTTGCTCCAGGCCGAAAGAACAAAACGCGTCTTTATCGAAGCTTATTAAATTTGTTCCCATCGCCAACCCGCCGGGAACACCTTTTATTTTTTCAGTTGTATCGAGTGTTTCGCCAGCTTCGCCGGTGGCTATACAAATGCGGGTTTCTCGTGTTTTGACAATAGCGGTGAGTCTTCTTCGCCGCTCCCGCCAGAATGTCTTGAGAGAATCCGACTCAAGCAGGTTCACTCCATCAACGGAAAACAGAGCATTGTCAGTTGGCTTCGCTTTGGCTGAGGTCAAGAGCTGGTGAAGTTCCTTGACCACTTCGGGGTTTCGCAAACATGAAAGTACTGCTTGCAAGCGAGCCCTTTCATCCGGACAAGCTAAAGCTGCTTCGTCCAACAACGACTGAAAGTAATTGTGTTGGGCACGACGACCTTCCGCCTTATCGGGAAACTTGGGATCAAGAAAAAGCATTGCTCTTTCTAGTGTGTCGCAAAGGAAATGTGACTTCGTCCCGGGACTTAATTCATTTGGGGATGTAAAAGGCCGTAAGAACGATTTAGGCCGAGGTTTTTTATCATTAGAATTTTCCATGAGAGGGATAATTACTCCAGCAAGTTTTCCGGAGTTATCCAGCGGTATAAGCCAACGAACGCCAATTGTTTCAAAATCAGCTTCTGTAAGATTTTCCCGTTCGGCGTAAGCGATCAGGGCTTGCAGCATCATTGAACACCTCCGAGTTGCTTCTTTATATCTAACCAATTTGGAACGTTCACGACGCCCTTCTGGAGTCGAGCGGGAAAAAATGTGATTTGAGGTCGAGGTTTCTCAATCTTTCCCGGTGATTGATCTCTGGAAACATCAAGACTGAATACATCATAGAGCATCAATCCGAGATCGGTGTCTGGGTTCAGCTCCGTCGACACTTGCATGGCCCCTTCGTTAGCTAGTTCGAAATGTGCAGGGAATTCACGACAGCCAAAACACGGTTGAGCAAAGCATTGTCCTTTCTCTGCACGCCGCTGAAACATGGCCAGATACTTCACCAATGAATCGTCACCGTGATCCTCTTCTTCCACTGGCTTGCGACGAGGCAACCCTGCCAATGGCGTTAAGTGCATACTGGCTTCGATAACGTATTCCACATCCCTTAGTGCCAGCGTGTTTCGCTGGGTCCGGTCTTCATCGGCCATGAGAGGTTCTGGATTGCGTGCCGATAGGCGCGATTTTACTTCGTTGCGGCGAAACGAGAGGAATCGAATCGGGCGCTTTACCGCGATGCGCTGAATGCGCCAGCGAAACTGTGGTTTGTAAAGAATAGCCTCGAGCAAACCGCGCGCTGCGCTCGGTGTGAGGACGGGATAGCTCACACGTTCCACTTTCATTTCTGGACGAGTAAAACAGGCGAGATCACCCCAAGTGCGTAAGCGAATTGTTGGTTCCATAAGTTAGATAACAAAATCCAAGTGATTCAAGTTCCAGAATGGCTCGCGCCTCCAATCAGGAGGAAATCCCATCGACGACGACGGAACTTGGGGGAAATGGTAAAACAGTTCCGACACTCTGTGGTGCCAGCTGGAATGGGGTGCAATCGTCCGCAGCAAATCGCAGAGCACGACCGCCATCGCATAAAATCGACTATTTGCTTTCAAAAAAGCAGTGTGCTTTTTCGCAATCAGTGGCTTGATGACTATTTGTCTGTTCCACAAGCGGCCATGATGAGCGCAGAGGTTCCGAAGATAACTGAGTGAATGCAGCCAATTGACAAGCACATGTTCATCTACTCCAAACGGCATTGCCACCGCTTTCCGGTCTTTGACATCATTGAGATTTGCGAAAACGCGCGACAAGGTGCCAAGCGAAACGAGTTCAAACACCATCCAAGCTGGCGGAAGATATGGATCGGTATACTTTGTAAAATAATGGTTGATGAAAACTTCGTTGTGCCATCGACTCGGAGTCGAGGCATTGGCAGAAATTCCAAGCTCTTTGTCGATCTGATCCAGAAGTTTGTTGTGATTAAAACTCACTGCATTCCCCGACCGTCCAGGCACGAAAGTCTTGAAGTGGTTCGAATCCATAAACCAGTGAGGGCCATATTTGACACACATATGATTCGTCAGGGAACTTCGCACGGACACTTCAATCCGCTCGAGGGCATCCATGGCCACTAGCCGAAGCTCTCTGTCAAAAATGTACAAATTCAGGATATGTTCAAAAGCAGTCCCAAGTTGGAAAGGTTTGTTGGGTAGATTTGGTTGCTGGAACGGCAGCGCGTAGGCCGAGAGACGGTAATAACCAATATGGCTTAGAGAATGCAGTGCCTGCGCTTTATCTGGTGTGAGCAATCCACGGATCTCCCATTTTTGGAGTTGCAGAGAAGGAGAAAGAGCTGGCTTGAGAAATTTCACTCGCCAGCCCTCCATGAAAAAAAAGCACCCACCCTGGTGCGCCGTTCTGATGAGAGGCGTGGCGGGTTTGTTATCGACAACTTAACGAGTGTGTGGCGGGGCGTCAATATCGCTCTAGGACTGTTGGACAACGAGCTCCTAGGATTCCCTACAACCAATGGAGGGGTCACCAAACACCCTATTGCAAGATGTCCGAATTTGAATTTCCTCAAATTTCTTTTAGGGCTCATCACTCATTAATGTTGTATGCAGAGCGATTCAGTGGCAATAAATATTTTAAGGAATAGAAAGTGTCAATCGCCAACATAATGGAATTGCCTTTTTATAGCCTCGCTTAATAGCGCGGATTGAAACACTGATTCGCTCGCACGTGCTGTAAATACTGCCGCCTGGAGGAAACTCCCGGCGGCTTTTACACACTTCAGGATATGAAATCGTTTCCTTCGGGATGGCAGGCACCCATGTGTTCGTCATATTTCGAATTCCAAACCCAAAAATTCCAATCCGCTGCAGGCTGGTAGATGTATCCCTTTGACTGTGCGTCCAGAAACTCGTGGTGATAGAGATTCACGGAATAGCGCTGGGCTTCGCGGCATTCGGTAGCGGTTAAATGTTTCTCCTTTCCTAGTTTTTCAGCGAGCACAGCGCCGCGCTTCCACTTCACGAGAATCGCACGAGTTTCATCACCAACCAAACGACAGGCTTCTGCTGCCGCCGGAAAGTTGAAGTCGATACAGAGCTTGAAGACCTTGTCTGCCTCCGCTTTTGCCGGGCCGATCAGCTTGTAAAGTTCCGCGAAGTACTTCCGGTAAGTCTCCGGCTGATGGAGTAACGCGCCGGGGTGGCGGGCGAGAAATTCCTCAGTTTTCACGGTTGCCATGGCGTAAGCGCCCTGCGGCAACTTGATCTCGATTGGGCGGAAAATAACCACCGGGCACGCTTCGAGATGCCGTCCTTCGCGGTTGCAACGCCCCGCCGTCTGAATGATTGAGTCGAGGGGTCCTAGGGCGCGGAAGGCAATGGGGAAATCCACGTCAACACCGGCTTCGATGAGTTGCGTGGAAACAAGCCGGCAAGGCTCATTCGTATTTGGATCAAGGCGGCGGCGAATTTCTTTCAGCTTCTCCTGCCGGTGTGCTGCACACATGCGAGCGGACAGGTGGAACACACCGTCAGGCTTGATTCCCGTTAACAATTGAAACAGTTCACGTGCGTCTTTGGTGGTGTTCACCACGCACAGGGATTGAGATTCTGCTGCGAGACGTTGAGCAAGATCCGGCCAAGCGAGCGTGGCCTTGGGGGCGGGCAGCTCAATACGAGTACGGTTTAAAGTTTCGGCCATTGCTCCTGGATTGGAGGAAATTTCCATTGGCTTCCAATCATACTTTTCTGGCAGCACCAGAGGAGCCACATGATCGAAAGCCGGCTGCGTCGCCGTCATAAATACTGCCGTGACGCCGTAATCGCGGGTGAGCAAACGCACCCCAGAAAGCAAAGACGGAACGAGGGCCGGTGGAAGTGTTTGCACTTCATCGAACAACACGACGGAATGGCTAATGTTATGAAGTTTGCGGCAGTCCGAAGGACGATTGCTAAACAGACTTTCAAAAAACTGGACGTTGGTTGTAACGACGATGGGGGAAGCCCAATTTTCCGCCGCAAGTCGAGCGCGGCGGATACGGTCATCCTCATTATCACGTTCTCGATCTTCTTTTCGCTCTCGAGGAGCAACCGAGGAATGATGTTCCAGCACATAATCTTCTCCAAAGCTTTCTTCAAACAAATCGCGGAATACTCGTGCGGTTTGCTCAATGATAGTGGTGAAGGGAATGACCACAATAATGCGTCGCAGTCGACGAGGATCATCTGGAGCTAAGCCTGCATTGTGATGAACGATGTGCCGCAAGGCAAATGCGAGTGAGGATAAGGTTTTGCCACTGCCCGTCGGCGCAGTAAGAGTGAAAAGCCGTGAGGCATTTTCGGCGGACCTTAGGCAATCGTTTAACAGTTCACGTCGAAGGAAGTTCACGGATCCCTCTCTCGGCTTTGAATTCAAACTATCTAGCAGAATGCTCAACGCCGTTTCAGCAGAAAGATCAGGAACATCGCGTTCCTTACATTTATTCGCATCAAAATGGTTTTCGGTATCGAGACGATCCGCATCAACGAGGCAACTCAACAACATTCTGGCACGGAGCGCCTCTGAGAATTTGTCGTCGATCTTGCGCGGAGTGAAGGCTGGAAGGTGCAAACCATCCTGTGCGAAACGGGTGAGCAGCTCGTTAACATCTTCGGGGCATTGACCTGTTAATGCCAAGCGAAGGCTGGCTTCTGCAAATTGTTCTTTAGTCTGGCGAAGGGACGGACCAACTTCATTTTCATTCAAAGCAGGAAGGCCGGTATGGTGGCCATCAACAGCAAATGCCACGGCCCAAGCGTTTAGAGCTATCGCTTGGGCTGTGCCCGCAGCCCAGTGATTAATTCCACATATCGAGTTGTCATGGAGCCGAGCCTGGAATCGCCTGGTGTATTTCCCCAAATCATGCAAGAGACCGGCCAGTTCAGCCTCCGGAGCGAGACCCAACGGTTCGGCGAAATTTTTGGCGAGATGGGCGACGTTGCGCAGATGGTCCCGGAGCAATTGCCATTGCGCCTCGGGCAATCGAACGCCGTTCGGGTCCTCCGCCGTATGCGCGTAGAATTCCATGTTGTCGGGTGAGGCTTGACGTTATGGATTTGAAATTGTTCCAGCAAGGTTATGTTTATATGGCTGGCTGCCAGACGAAACGATGCAGTTGAAAAACCATCGCCCTCACCCTAACCCTCTCCCCTGGGGCTCCCGGGGAGAGGGAACGATTTTACTCCGCGTTGGATTTGCAACTGGACGGCGAGCGTGATCCTGCGGGCGGAAACGCCTCCCTCGCCCGTTGGGAGAGGGCTGGGGTGAGTGGCTCGAAGGCCCCAACTGCATGAACATGGCCAAGGGTCTGATCCGGGTCTGATCCGACTATTAGCCTCGCCGTGTGGGGGCACACGGCCTACAAAGGTTCGAGATGCGCCGCATTCTCAGGATTGTCTGTTCTGGCGATTTATGCCAGGTTGAGTGCATGGAAATCACGGTGACGAAACCGATTGAGGAGTTCATTGAGCAACAGTTGGCCAAGGGTTATGCGGACGCCAGCGAGGTAACGCGGCAGGCATTTCTGCGATGGATGGAAGCAGAGGAATTCGAGCCGGACCCGCCCCGCCTGCGGGAAAAACTTGAGGCGGCCCGCCAGGGCAAGTTCCGCCCTTACGACGCCAAATCCTACGACACGCTGAAAAGCTCCGCTGATGAAACTTTCCGTTGAGGAGAGTGAGTTCATTCCGTGCGACTTTCTGGAGGCTTTTCGCCATCTGCCACGTCACAACCCGCCGACTGCGATTCTTTTCGCTGAAGCATTCAAATCCACCGTGATCCTGCTCTCGGACATGCCACACTTGGGGCGGCTGCGGCCCGAGTTGGGCGGACCAGAGGTGCGTTCGTGGAGATTGCATAAATTTCGAAACTACTTCGCCCCGGTCCAACTCGGCCCGGCCTTGTTCGACTGCCTGCCGGAATTCCAGCTCATAAATGGCATCGGCAAGCGTGATTTGAACCTAGTCTGATTCATTTCGGGATCTCACTTGGGCCGGCGCCTGTCCCGGAGGGACACTCGAGAATAGCCCGGCGTTTCAACGCCGGGTTGGAGACGGCCAGGGTTGAAGTCCCGCAGGGACGGCTGAGATTCATTCCCACAGATAGAGTCTTTCATACTCGACGACGCTCCTTGGTGCTGAAGACGCAATGGTAGTAGGAACTGGCGTAGGACATGCAACGATTCAGCCATCCCTTCGGGACTTGGGCAAACCGACTGTTGTCCCGGCGTTGAAACGCCGGGCTATTCTCACCCTGTCCCTCCGGGAAAGGGAGCGGGCGAAATTCCTGAAAGGCATTGTCCACGCTCCAAAGCGCGGTTGAAAACATCGTGGTAGGCGTGTGGCGGCCATGTAGTGCCGTCGTGATGTCCGGCAAACTCGGCCCTGTGCATAGAGCCGATGGCGAACGTTCACCAGCACGACGGCATAAAACTGGTACGAAGCGCCTTTGTTCATGGCGTAGCTCGCCCGGAGCGGCCCGCCTTAGTTGGTGGTGTAGCGATGAAATTGCACCGGCTGACAAATTTCCACTTTGGTGGGGCCAGGGGTCAGAACGCCGTGATATAATCCTTCTTTATTCGCGTCCATTCGCGGTTAAACTGAATTGTTGGCTAAGCATCCCACCAACGGTATCCGCGCAGTCTGCGGTCCAATCACCTCCGGTCAACGGACTAAAACTTTGCCTACGACACGCTCTTTCATTGCAAAAGCTGTTCAAAAAGCGTAGTTCCTGTTCAACAAACAGAAGGAATCATTATGGCCAAAGGAAACAGAAGTCAGAAAAAAGAAGTCAAGAAACCGAAAAAAGAGAAACCCAAGGCAGCGCCCCCCACGTCACGCCGCTCATCCTGAAGCAGCGTTTCATGCCTGAACCCTCACACCATCCTCGCGACCCGTTGCATGGGGTCACGCTCGAAAGCATCATCAACCAACTGGTCGCGAGGCATGGCTGGGGCGAAATGGGACGCCGCATCCCAGTCCGTTGTTTCCAGTTCAATCCGTCTGTTAAATCAAGCCTCACCTTCCTGCGCAAAACACCCTGGGCCAGGAAGAAGGTCGAGGATTGGTTCATCGCCGAACTTCCCGCAGAACAGTGATCTGAAGAGTCAAGCGTCCAATAACGTTAAGTTTCTTGGCCAAGGCTGCAAATTCCGGATCAAGTTGATGTTTTTGATAAAGGCAGGTGACGATTGTCAGCGGCGGAATGATAATGGCGGAAAACCGCCGGTTTGAAATTGGGTTTTCGTCTGATTGATTTTCTTTGAATAGCATTCAAACTGGGCAAAACTTTGCGGACAACTTTCCAGAATTTCCTTCACCTTTCCTATAAAAGCGTTGTTGTAAAATGCGTCATTGTATAAATAAACGCCCAAAACCTTCATTCCATAATGACAATCCGCAAGATCATAATCCTTTCCCGATTAGGAATTGTGAGCATTTGCAGTCCATAGAGGTTTCGTCTATTCTGATTTCATGCGAACGATGCCCGTCCCTCTCGTGATTCCGGCTGACTTGCGATCTCAAGTAGCCAAGATTGCGCGTAAGGCCAAGGCCAAACAGGCTGAGGTCTATCGACTGGCGATCCGTTGTGGCTTGAAAGAAGCCGAACAACGCCTGGTGGCTGAACCCGACCGCCTGTTTCCAAACATCGCCCCCTTGCCGCGGTCAATTTTGGACCGTTGGTATCAGAGCCAGGAGTCCAAGGAGTGGGATGATGTGGAAACAGCCGCCACGCGGGCGCAGTCCATTCCAAAATTCGAGGAGTGAAACCTTGGGAAATCTGTTCCTGGCAGGCTCCAGGCTGGCCGGAGCCGCATCCCGCAGTCATCATTTCTGAGGGAAGCCGGGTGACCAACAAGCCGCAAGTGAACGTGCTGCTTTGTTCCTCGCAACGAGCCAAACGCGCGGCCGGGCCAACCGAAGTCATCCTGGACGAATCGGATGGATTGGATTGGGCGACACTGTGCAAATGCGATTTGATCTATTCCGTCGAAAAATCCGAACTGACGAACCTTCGCGGAGAAGTGACAGTGCAGCGCCGCCGGGAGATTGCCCGCAAGGTTGTTCAATCACTCGCTTTTGCTGGGCTCTGAGGCAGCCGATTCAAACAGCAGACTATCTGCGCCGGAATTCCCCGGATTCGCGGAATCACCGCGAACACCAGTCATCAGCTTCTCGTGAAGTTCACGCACGAGACGGACACAGATGGGCAGAGTTTTGAGCCGTTCAATCCCATGTGCCAAAGCCACAACATAGTTTCCGACTTCACACAAATCATCGGGGCTGCGATCCTTCCAGGTATTATCGATGGATTCTGTTTAGCCATAATTTTCGAAGTGAAAATGGCGAAAGAAACTATTTTCGGAAATAAGGAAAAACGAAAATAATGCGGATGCTTATTTTCGACCGCCACATTGCCCCACTCCCGAATATGCAACGACCCCGGCTCAAGATGCTCCAGCCCCGCCGCACCGGGATCGATCTCCGTGTCATTGACATTCTCGACCACCTCCCCAAACCACACCCGCGCCCAGCTCTTGCGATTGAACAACGGCAGCTTGGCTCAGTAGGGATTGGCTTTGAGGTTGGCGGGAGATGGAAGCGTGGTTCTCACACTTTTCAAGTGAGCAGCCGGGGATCAAACACAAATGGTTCGGGCTTGCCGATGCTGATCTTTTTGAAGTCGGGATGCGCCGGATTGATCAAGTAGTTGGTTTCACCGCTGATGACGCTGGGCAGGGCCAGCACCGCCGACCTCGCTTCACGCACCCACGCCTCGCCAATCGCCTTGGTGGAGGGCGGCGGCGGTTCGGTCCGCCAGTCGGCGGGAAGTTTTTTGACGGGAAAGGTTTCCACCAGCGCCTCATCGAGCTGGACCTCCATGACGACATACTTGAAGAACACCGGCGGGTTCAGATGCACCAAACTCTCCAAGGTGGCGAGCGACTTGGTGGAACTGGTGTAGACCACGGCCACGCCGCGCGAGTTCCAGCGGCCACCGGTCTTGGCGGCGCCTTCGCCGGTGAAGGCGGTGGCAGCGTGCTTCTCTTTTAGGATGCGCCAGGCTTCCGGCATCAGGAATAAACTCCGTATTCAATGCGGCCCAGCAGGTCCTCAACTTCGCGTGCTCCCACTTCCGTCTCGGCATATTCCAAGGGCACAGCGCCGCCCAAGCCGAATTGCGGCGAGGTCAGCCATTGGCGGGCGTTATCCTCGGACTCCATGACTTCAATGGCCCGGCCCATCAGTTTGGCAAAGCGGACGACGCGATCCGATTCGGCCTGATCCAGCCGGCCGTTAGCCTTCCGGCGATGCAATGTGGCCTTGGAGATGCCGAGCATGGGGAAAAGCTTGTCCATCGGAACATCGAGACTAGCTTGCAAGTCTTGCAACTCCTGAATCGGCAGCCCGAGCCGAAGGACTTCGATGAGTTTGGACGGGGTGAAATCACCGGCCACGATTTTGCCGGTTGGCCCGTGAACACAGAAGCTAACCACGCCGCGCCCGGTCTTTTTAACGCCCCACTGGCCACTCTTGCGGTGGACGACCACCTTGGCAGAGAGTTTCTTCGACAGTTGCTTGGTCAACACGTTACTCATTTGATACTTTTAATAGTCTTATTTGAAACTAACGTCAAGACTCACTTTGGGGCTTTCGGCAGCATTTCCCCAACGTCCATCTCGGAGATCTCGCCTTTGGTTTGGAGGAGCGATTACGGCCTTCGGCCTACATCGCCCCTCCGAACCAACGTGCAAAATCCATCCCGCCACCCATCATAAAAGTGTAACCTATCACCCCGCATAGTTTGTTACCTATCACCGGCTCGCACCCAACGAACATTTCCCTGTCTTCTTTAGGGGTCAGTTCTTGATAATGGTTAAGCAGGGCGGATCTTGCTCAGACAATAGAGATTAGCTGTTGATTGATGTACCGCGTTTGCCATGCCCAAAATCTCGAAATCCACACCATGGTCATCTTTGTTTCCGCCCGGAAAACCACTTCATTTTCCAATATCAAAACCGACGACTTTTTCTTTTCTACATGAGTGAGACCGGAAAAGCCGCGCGCATGTAAGGAGATACCGATTGCGTAAGGAGGTTGAACCATCGTAGGATTTGGCATGGGAAATTTTGTTTCGACAATCACATCAAAATGGCAAATCACCCTTCCCGAAGAGGTTCGGAAAGTGATGCCACTTAAGATCGGCGAGCGCATTGTCTGGGAAGTAAAGGACGACAAACTGGTAGGCACGCGCGTACGTTCCATCAGCGAGCTGGCGGGAAGCCTGAAATCGGGGAATCCAGTTGCTGGCGAAAAAGGTTCCAGGAATGCTTTAGCAGCTGCGGCCATAGCCCGCCACCAACGTCTTTCCAACCCAAAAAAATGAAGGAATACCTTCTCGACGCGAACGTGCTGGTGCGTTTTCTGGTGCAGGATGAGCCAAAGCAAAGCCCGGCTGCGACGGCGCTATTCGAGCAAGCGGAACGTGGCGACTGCACATTACATCTGGATGGACTGGTCGTTGCCGAGGTGGTTTATGTGTTAACAGGTGTCTATGGCAGGAGCCGGACAGAGGTGGTGAATGTCCTGCTTGCGATCATTCAGAACTCGGGCGTGGAAGCTGCCGATGAGGAGGTTCTCACCGATTCACTGCATCGATTTGGCGCCACGAACGTGGATTTTTCAGATGCATGGTTGGCGGCGCGTGCGGCGGTGCTTGGCCACCCTGTCGCATCGTTCGACCGCGATTTGGACAAGTTCAAGGACATCCGGCGCTTTGAGCCCAAGGCATAAAGCGGATCCGCAATGCGTTGAAGGTCTGAGACCGGCCGTGGGCGCGAGTTGCGTATTTTCCCGTCAGCGCCGCCACAAAACCGGTCAAATCCAACGGATAGAAGGGGCATGTGCCTGCCGGTCCGAAACAGACACTGATTTGGGGTCAGTCATCACTTTTTTGACACACTTTGCCGACTCATCGGAGGCCGTGTTGGTGTCAGTCCTGAATGTCTCCGTATCAATCAACATCCACGGTGTGCCTTTCATCGCTCAGAAATGCTGGTCGGCTCGCTGGACCAAACGCGTTATGCCAGCATCGTACTTCAGGACCTCGAGATGCTGCAGATGCCGGATGTCCAGAAACGCGATTGCATTGTCGTGACATTCCAGGCTCCAGAGCATCGGTGTCCCACTTAGGTCTAATTGGTTAAGGCGATTCCCGCTGCATTTTAGATATCTCAGCTCTGGAAAGTCCCGAAGTTCCAGGCAAGCAAGGCAGTTATCAGAGCAACGGACTTCCACCAGTTTCTTCAGGACCGCTAAGTCGATTTCAATTAGTTGATTGCCCGAACAATAGAGCCCTTGGAGGCCACGGAGATGCCGCACATCCAGGGTTTTGAGCTGAGTCGTCTCGCAGCTGAGGTTGGACAGATTGGGTATCGCGCTCAGATCGAGGTTCCAAGCGCTTTTGCCCACAACAGAATCTGCCGATAATCGGGCTCACACCAGTGGAAGTCACCGATACGGAAATTGGCGTCGTGCGGCGAAGGCTTTTCCTTGGGGGCAAGTGCGAGCGTCTCCACAACCATGTTCTCCAGAATGCGTTTCGCGTCCGGTTTAGCGGCGTTGGCATCAGCGAAAAATGGTCATTCTTATTCATGGCGCTAACAAGCAACAGCCCCGCCGCCTAGTTCGTTTGTCGTCCCAGAACGCAGACTGGCCAAACTGGTGCAGCATCGATCGAGTCCCAAGAACCCCGTTGAGGTTATTAGCTTTGCGCTCAAAAGGTGTCCTGGCCCACAAGTTTATCAACTTCCAATTCAAGCTCGGCTATTATCGCATGGACATCTACAGGTGATGCCTGTACGCGCTTGCTTCTCTCTTCGTCAGCTCCCAGCTTGAAGTGCTTTGCGATGACAGGCCCAAGTTCAGGGAACTGAGCCAACACCTGCGAAGGGAAATCAAAATCCGCAAAGAACAGGGGGAAGCGCCGACCTGGGCATATCAGGCAACTACGTTGAGGAAATGTGTCGAACAATTCTGCAAGAGGACGGTCGAAAGTCAGGAAGTATCTAACCAGAAAAGCGCCGTTGGTTCCGTGAAAGCCGGTGAACTCGTGCCCAAACTGGAGATGAAGAATGTCCCATGCCACATTCATCGCCTTTTTCTTTAGATCTGGATTGCGGCTCGCCAGTTTCTGAAAGGGACGAAACGCGGGACCTTTCGTGAAGAATTGCAACGCCGAACTTGCTGTTAACTGGGGGATGCAGCCGAGGGAATCACCAAGAAACTCAAGAAGTTCTTCCAGCTTTGCTGGTGCATCCTTTTGCTTCGGCCGTTTAAGCTGAATGGAGACAGACTTAAGCACAAAAATGTAGAAAATATTCAGCCGATGGCGGATCTCCTGAATCAGGCCGGTCCCCAATCCCATTTTCCAGGAATCAATTTGAGACTTGGCTCTTCGTTCTATTTCCTTTTCATCCACGCTCACTGCAAGCGAGCCATTCTTTGAAAGTTCGGCGGCGTCGCACGCCGCCAGCAGCTCACAGCCAAGCACAGTCTCGAAGATGAAATTCAAATCGTGCCCTTCCAACAGGTCATCGGCCCTTTCCAGGAGATAGGGAAAATAGTCCCAACGAAATCTAACTCCTCCAAATACAGTGCCGAGGAAGCTGATGGTTGCTTTCACGTCGTCGTTCGAGCGCCCGAGGGCGATGCTTCGGAGGTAAGACGCTGTGTTCGAGTCGAATGAAACGGAGTAGCTAGCTGTGATCTCTCGTGTTCCCCGGCAGACTTGCTGATTGACTAATAAGTCGTCGCTCAGGAAATGCAAATAGTTGGACGCGAATACGGAGCGGAGCAATCCACCACCAGGAAGGTTCGTTCTCGCGGGAAAATGGAACGGACTCGTCTGGGATGTGGCCAAGACAAATGTACAGCCGCGTAGCTCGTTGCGGTTTGCGCGCCAAACATCTTGCGCTTCCTCAATCGTTGTCGCGCTGCTCAAGAGATGCTGTACAAGTTGATTCATATCCGTGAATCCCAGTAAACCAACCTGTTTAGGGGACAGTGCAAACTTTTGACACTTTGTCGACTCGTGCCAGACCTGTGCCAGACCTCACTATTTTCGCTTTTACTGGCTGTTGACATGGTTTTAGCCCGTGCCTGGCAAATTGCGGATCGAATATCCCGGTAACATTTCTAAGTGCATCGACCTGGAAACTGACCGACTGCTGTAAAGAAACCCAACAAAAACTCAAATATGGGGCTTTTTGAAAACAAATTGGGAATTCACGCCGGATCCAAGTATTTGATGCAGCGAAGGAAGGTTGATGAGGTCTTTCGACGCTTCGGTTTGAACAACAGGTGACTCCTGAAGTTCAGAATCCTGTAAATCCTGTCCTGAGCTCCCAGGAAAAGGCATGGCGACAGGATTAACAGGATGGACAGGACAGGATGAACGTACTCCGGGAATACGGCGGACCACTTCAATGTTCGATTTCCCGCCGCTGATTCGAAAGGGGATGCTTCCTGCCAGAGCGGTCATCTCCACCTTGTGCGGATAAGCCGCAGCTAGTTTTAATTGCCGGGCAATCCGCTGGACATCTTCAAATCCACCTTTGAAGTCAATGTCTTCGCTGGTGAACGGCTGTAATGGTTTAAGTTCCGGCTCACAGGCCAAGTAACGTTCGGCCCAATAATTGACTGCTTGGCCGCCGATTAAGAGATAAGGCTGTCCGGCGGCATTGCGGAGCTTGAGAACATCCGAGAACTGTAGAAGGGAAAAAGCCACGCTACGCCCATTTCGACATGGCCTTGGCTACTTGCTTGAAGTTGGTGATGCGCCATTTCGCGCCGCTACCTACCAGCGAAGCGCGGCGTTGAAGTGCGGCTGCCGCCTTCGGATTGCGGCGAGCCTTGCGCACTGCTGCCATGCGGCTCTGAGATTCCTGCCGTTTTACCTCGTTGAAATCTGCTGTCTTCACTGAGAATACGGATACTCCGATACGAGGGCGGATGCAAGCGTCGCCAGTCTTCGGTTGGCTCAGTGAACAAAATCGCACTCCGTGATGGGGCTACGTAGACCCGGGGGTGTCAGTCCTCACTATTTACACTTTTGCTGGCTGTTGACATGGTTTTAGCCCGCGCCTTGCAAATTGCAGATCGAATATCCTGGCACCATTTCTAAGTGCATCGACCGGAAACTGACCGACTGCTGTAAAGAAACCCAACAAAAACTCAAATATGGGGCTTTTTTGAAAACAAATTGGAAAGTCACGCCGGATCCAAGTATTTTATTCAACGAAGGAAGGATGATGAGTTCTTTCGACGCTTCGGTTTGACTTCGGGCTGAAAGCACGGAATGTGAGAGCCTGGGGTGGAGCGCATAGCGCGCAGCCCCAGGATAGGCAGGGCCAACCATAGCCCTGAATGTGGCGACACCTTCTTCCTTCCGGTTACGGCCCTTCAGGCCTTATAATTCGTGGATACAAATGTCCTGGGCCTCCGCTAGTCAGACTCGCTCCAACCCAGGCTTTCTCATCACGGGCCTTCAGCCCTGAATGCAATTGCCTTTGACCTCCGGTATTCCACCTAAAACAGCGAAGAACACTTTTTGTAGGCACCGCTCTCCTTGGAAAGAAAAAACCACCCTCATGCCGCCAGGTGGTTCAATATATCTGAGCAGTGTGGGTCAATTTAAGTGAGCGGCACAGCTATGAGCACCTGGAACGTGGACAGAAAGATTAAGGAGCCAGATGTCGTCCCGGGTTATTTCGGGTCGTGCCACTGATCCCCTTGGCCTTCCTCGGCATCCAGCAGGTCCAACACCTTGGATGAGGCATTGGTGGTCACCTGGTATTCATCCAGCCAGGCCGCTAATTCACGGAATTGGTGAACGGGCAACTGTTCGATGGCTGATTCAATTTCGGCGACGCAGCTCATGGTTTTAAAATATTCGTTTTTGTTCCTTCGGGCCAAGTCTGCGCTGTTATGAGCCAGTCCGCATGACGACATGACGCTGCTCATTCTCCGGCAGGCGTTTTGAGATCGCCAAGGAGGGAGTACAGGATCTGTTCTTCGAAGATGGCATAACCGGCGGCGCGGATGGCGTCTGGGAGTTCCGGCGACCACATGGCGGTGAACGGTTGTGGTTCGAGCGGCACTGTTCCGGATGCGGCGCGATAATCTTCGACGTTCATGCGCCAGGGTATGGCGGAGTGTTCACGGACCAGGTGATCGACAATTCGCAGGCCAGCCCAATCAAAGTCGGCGTGACAACACAATTCCGCACCGGCCTGGCGCAGCTGGGACAGAAGCAAATGCGCCGTCGAATTAGGCTGTCCATTGGTGCAGATCAGCGGACGGCAGTGATGTCCGATCTCGCGGGCAGCCGAACTGACGATGCTTGGATTCTCGCAAATATAGACCGTCCGCATCGCGGGATCGAGGGGCGTGAAAAGTTCGCGGTTTTGAAGCTGCCGGTAAGTGAGAAAAGCTGGCTGGCCTTGTTGGCGATAAAGTGAGAGGAGTTGCTCCAGCGAGGAACCTGCCGCTGCGCGAAGATTAAAGGTAAGTACGGGAGCGCTAAGGTCGTCGATGATGACTCCCATAGCGGCCCAAGCTTTGCGGCGCGCACTGGCGTTGAGCTGGCCATCAATTCCATGCATGACCGCGATGGCGCGCAGGCAAAGTGTGGCCAATGGCTGGCCGCGGTCGAGCGCGTGGCTGTCACCGGCGCATTCAGCAGCCAGATTTGCGAGCAGAATTTCCGGGCGTGCGGGCCGCGATATTACCCGCCAGGCGCTGGCCATGAGGTTGGACGCAGCCGCAATCTCCGCACGGGATAACCGCTTCAACGTTCCGTCCCGGCCCAAGGCATCGACCCAGGCGACAAGTTCATCGCGGCTTGAACAACGGCGGCGCGCTGAATCGAGCAGCCTTTCCCACTCATCGCGCCGGCGCTCAGCCAGCGCCCGCTTGTTCTCGATGGGGCCAAGACAAGCAGACACCGCGTCCTGGAGGGAATTCGCCAATCCAGCGCTGATGACTGTTTGCTCCAATAGCGCAAGCTCCAGGCTTAAACGGCTGCCAGTGGTGCTTCGCCTGCCAAGCAGATCATCCAGGGCGCGGCGCTCCCCCGCCGTGGCCTGGGCATTGGCAATAAGCCCGCTCAAGGGCCGCCCGCGCGACAGGCGTTCGGCGAGCCGGAGCATGATCCAGCGCAAACCGGGTTGCTCAAACAAGGCGCGAAGCCGCGCGACATCAGGCGCCGTTTCCATCACGATGCGAAAGCAGTTTGCGGCCGTTCCAGGTCCAGCGCGTGACCAGCACCGCGGGAGATTCCGGGCTCGAAGCGAGTTGACAGATGGCCAGCGCTGGCAACGTTCCGTAACAACCCCATTCCAGCTCGCTGGTCATGACAAAATCAAGGTCGAAGCTGTGAAGCAGTCCCATCAGCCGCGCCCTGGTCGGTTTATCGATCCCGATGAAAACTTCATCGAGCAGTATGAGACGCGGCGCGTAAGGTGAGGCGCTCCTGTAGTGCGCAGCGGCGGCGGCAAATTGTGGCAGCGTTAAAGTGAGCGCTTTCTCGCCGCCCGAGCCCGTTCCATAAGTTTGTTTGGTCAACTTTTTCCATTGCCCATCTTGAAAACGGAGGATGCCAAAACGATGCCACGCCCGGTAATCGAGAGCGCGCCGCAGGTGATCTTCCAGGGAGGCGGATTCATCGGCTGCGCGTTCGCCTTTGATCCGGCTTTGTAAAAAACGGCCGATGCTGTCGCGCTCAAGGGCTGACCAGGCGGCGGTCATTTTCAAGAGCTGCCGCCGGGCCGCGTCGAGGCCTTCCGAACCATCCGGATCAACATCCCAGACGAAGCGCAGTTTGATGCCGCTGCTGGCCGGCCGCAGGTCCAGCTCGTCGTTGACGATGCGCACCCAATCTTCTCCGGCGCGGATAAGGGTCTGAAGTTCCGTGGCCACTTCGCCGATCAAATGGTTCTCGATGACTTCGCGCTCCCGGGCGGTGAATAATTCCTGGCGGTTCTGCATTTCATTCGCCAGCGAGTGCCGCAATGCAGTCATGGTCTGGGATTGTCCATGGAATGCGCAGGTGATGGCGAAGACACCTTCGTCCACAACTTCGGCCTGTGGGAGATACCCGCGCATTCCCAGCTGGTCGTTCAAGTCGCTGAACTGCTGTTGGATGCCGGATTGCGCCCGTTTCCAGGCGTCGTCTTCGGAGGAAATGTTCTCCAGCACCTGTTCGATCCGCCGCGCCAGTTCGACAGCTGATGTGGGGGCCAGTTCGACCCGCTCCGGCTGCAAGCTGTGGCCGGCTTCTTCAAGCAGCCGTTTTTCCGCAAAAAGCTGAAGCCGCCCGGCTGCGTTCTCGCGGGCCTTTTCATGAGTGCTGCGATTCTCTGTGGCGTGAATTTCCTCCCTCTCGATGATGGCTTTTTCCACCCGCGAATTCTCTACAGCAATCCGCGCCATTTTTTCACTCTCAACGAGCTTGTTTAGATTGCTTTGAACCTCCGCAAGCTTCGCAAGAACTTGATCAGCGGTGGCACCGACGGTGGCCCGCAACGTTTCAAAGTGGGCGACGGAAGCCGCGGCCAACTGCTGTGCTTCCTGGGCCCGGACA
>Ga0163151_10004427_pt1 | contig 18878 bp, 15 predicted proteins | sample OliLakLV19MP5IB2_FD_145596 | JGI IMG/M metagenome (GOLD analysis project Ga0163151, IMG submission 145596) | Freshwater microbial mat bacterial communities from Lake Vanda, McMurdo Dry Valleys, Antarctica - Oligotrophic Lake LV.19.MP5.IB-2 | ecosystem: Environmental > Aquatic > Freshwater >... | reverse complement strand
CTCCAAAAGAGATAGAAGCAAAAATTCGTGCTATTACAGCAGAAGATGTTCAAAGTGTTGCTCGTGATGTTATTCAAGACAAGAACTTAAATCTAGCAATTGTAAGTAGTTTGACTGACAAAGCTCCGTTTGAAAAAATACTTCACGTCTAGTTTTGTTATTGCATTCGTGCGGTGTATCATGGAGGTATGCAAAAGCAAGACCTTGTCTATCATATAAGTGCTGGAAGTGTCGCTAAGGCTATCTTAGTAGGACTTCTTTTCTTTACTTTATTTCTTCTAAGGGACTTACTGCTTGTTGTGCTTGCTGCTGTGGTTATTGCTTCAGCGATTGATCCTATAACTCGTTGGTTCATTCACTTTAGAATAGGACGACTTCCAGCTGTGGTATTTATCTATGTGGGACTTATTTCACTACTTGTCGGTACGTTTTATTTTTTGATCTTACCACTTCTTGGTGAGACAACTTCACTTTTAAATAATTTACCGCAATATTTAGATACATATGCTCCTGTTGCTCAGACTCAAACATCTGTTTTACTTTCTCCAGCAAATTCATTTATTGATTTCTCAAAAACACTTCCTTTTAAGGATATTGCGCGAGAAATAAATCAGACTTTCCTTAATTTTTCAGGTGGATTTTGGAATGCTGCAAGTTTTGCTTTTGGAGGGTTACTTAGTTTTATTTTAATTTTTGTACTTTCTTTTTATTTGGCGGTACAAGATCATGGTATTGCAAATTTTCTTTCAACCATTACTCCACTTAGACATCGTGGTTATATCTTAAATCTCTGGAAGAGATCAGAGGAAAAAATAGGTCTCTGGATGCAAGGGCAGTTACTTCTTGTGGTAATTGTTGCAGTCTTGGTCTATTTAGGACTCACACTTATTGGTGTTGAGCACGCACTTCCACTCGCAGTTCTCGCTGGCCTTTTTGAAATTATCCCTGTGTTCGGTCCTATTCTTGCTGCTGTACCTGCTGTTGCTTTGGGTTTGGTTGACGGCGGAGCCTCTATGGCACTTCTTGTTGCTGGTCTTTATATTATTATTCAACAATTTGAAAATCACCTTATTTATCCTCTGGTGGTAAAGAAGGTTATCGGTGTGCCACCAGTTGTGGTGATTTTGGCGCTCTTTGCCGGAGGAACACTTGCTGGTTTCTTGGGAATGCTTCTTTCTGTTCCAATCGCAGCGGTGCTTATGGAAATACTTAGTCAATATCAAAAGGAAAACGTGGCTGAAAAACTTGCACAGCCCCAGCCGATGTCAGTTAAATAAGACTTTCATATTCTTCTTTTTTCTACTACACTCTTCGTATGTCTTCAAAGAATTTCTACATAACTACAACACTGCCGTATGTAAATGCCGAACCACATCTTGGTCATGCATTGGAATTTGTACGTGCAGATACTGTGGCGCGTTATAAAAAGCTTCAGGGGTATGAGGTATTTTTTAATACGGGCACAGATGAGCATGGATCAAAAATACAAGAAAGGGCGATTGAACAGGGTGTTGATCCCCAGGTATATGTAGATGAGTACGTAGTTAAATTTAAAGATCTCAAAGAAGTTCTTGGACTAAGTTCTGATCTTCATTTTATACGAACCACAGATGCACATCATGTAAAAGCGGCGCAAGAATTTTGGAAACAAGTTAAGGAAAAAGGTTATATATATAAAAAACAATACAAGGTTAAGTATTGTGTTGGGTGTGAACTTGAAAAAACAGATTCAGAGTTGGTTGATGGGAAGTGCGTAGACCACTCTAATCGTGAACTTAAACTTATTGATGAAGAAAATTATTTCTTCAAATTTTCTGAATTTCAAAAACCACTTTTAAAGCTGTACGAAAAAAAATCAAACTTTGTTATTCCAAATTCTCGTTTTAATGAGATAAAAGCTTTTGTCGAAAGGGGACTTCAAGATTTTAGTATTTCACGTCTCAAGAGTAAGATGTCGTGGGGTGTGCCTGTGCCAGATGACGAGGAACATGTTATGTACGTGTGGTTTGACGCGCTTGTAAACTACATTTCAACCCTTGGTTGGCCCGAAAACAAAGATTTGTTCAATAAGTTTTGGGTTGAAGGAGAAACTGTGCAATATGCTGGCAAAGATAATCTTCGTCAGCAATCTGCTATGTGGCAAGCTATGCTTTTGGCAGTTGGTATTAAACCAACTGATCATGTTGTGATTGATGGATTTGTCACAGGTGAGGGTGGAGTAAAAATGAGTAAGTCACTGGGTAATGTTGTAAGGCCTCATGATCTTGTAAAAGAGTACGGAACTGATGCACTCCGTTATTATTGTCTCCGAGAGCTCTCTCCATTTGAAGACAGTCCTTTTTCAATCGAGCTTTTTAAAAGTGCATATAATGCAAATCTTGCAAATGGTATCGGAAACCTCACGTCACGCATTATGAAAATGGCAGAGACTAATCTTGAAAGTCCAGTAGAAATTTCAAGTATAGACTTTCCAAAAGAATACGTGGATGCGTTCGAAAATTTTGATATTCAAAAAGTTGCACACGTTGTGTGGAATAAAATATCTTTACTCGATCAAAAAATCCAAGAAACACAGCCATTCAAACTGGTGAAGACTGAAAAAGAAAAGGGAATTCAAATCATAACTGAACTTGTGCAAGGTCTTGCAGAGGTTGCGCAACTTCTTGAGCCACTCCTCCCTGAAACTGCTCAAAAAATAAAACAAGCTATCAAGGCAAACAAACCACCAGCAACACCCCTCTTTGCTCGAAAGGACTAATATGAAGTCATGTAAGTTTTTGTTTTGACTAAAGTATATTTTTGTGATATTAAACATCTGGAAACTTTTACAGAAAAAGGAGGTTTGTATGGATGAAACTAGAAAAGGTTATGACTCTCTCATGAAGCGCATAAGTAAAACGCCACTTCGTCCACGGTATCGTGCAGTACACATGTCTCATGACGGTTGTTGGGCTGGGAGTGGTACGTTGATTCTCGGTCCTGATCAAAAGACGCATTCGGTTGTTATTACTGCGGGACATGTATTTTCGAAGAGTAAACCTGCAAGACACATTGGTTACAGGATGCTTCAGCTCCCAGAAGAAAAAGATTATCCTATAACCAGTGCTTCAGGTGGAATCTTGGGTGGAAATAGAAATGAGATTGATGTTGCTGTGTGTATTCCAGGCACATATCGGAAGATTGAAGGATTCTCCGACTGTGTCGCTGGGTCTTGGAGTGCTCTGGGCAGGCAGTTTGTTGCCAATAAAAAAGTTTACCCAGACGCTATCTCGTTGTTGACTGGCGAGATCATTAAGGTGATTGGCTCCATTCACGAAACTGATAGAGAGGATTATTTTGTGCTTTTGTACCACTCATATCCTGGTGAGAGCGGTACAGGTTTCCTGAAAGGGGAAGATGAGTTATATGTTCTTGCTGCAGGTATTGATGTGAATAAAGAATTAAGGAGTGTTCTCGATATCCCTTCGAAGTTTTGGCGAGTAACGGTCGCCTCAGCTATTAAAATTGGTTAATTATTTAAGCCGTATGGTTCGCCCAGCGGTTTTTTCTTGCCTAAAACCTAAAAGCTTCTCTAATATCTTTTTATATATATCAACAATAATTTTTTTATCATTGTTCTGTGTAAAATATTCAAAGCCCGGTTTTGAGTTGAGCTCCAAAAGGTAGAGTTTGTTGTCTGTGCCACGAACGATATCAAATCCGCTCCAGCGAAGGGGAATAGTTTTAAAAATAGGCGCAATAAATTTCTGAAGTTCTTGTAACGTTTTTCTATCTTTTACAATGAGCGCTTTCCATTTCTCTAAATTTTTTTCATAAGCGATTTCTATTTTTCTATCAAGAACGATAACGCGATACTCAGTCTTGGACGGAATATATGTTTGAGCGAGTGCAACATAGTCATAATCTTTATTCTTCTGATCAAAGACAGTAGTGATTGCTTTCTGTATTTCTTCTTGCGTATCAGCGCGGAATACATGGACACTGCGAGCACCTTTGTTTCGCTTTATCATAATCGGCAGCGCAAATGACTTAAGTATGTCTTCTGCAGTTTCTTTGTGTGAATTGAAGGTTTTGTAGAGTCCGTACTCGTCATGTGCAGGATCGAAATAAGCACGGGTTTCTGGCATTCGAACAATATCTTTGAGTGCGTTATATGCAAACTCCTTATCTTTTATAAGAACAGCAACACTCTCGTCATTTAAAGGATTTGAGGCGTTTATGAAAAAAGAAAAGGGTTCTGTGCCAACCGCTACGCAGTTTTTGTTTTTATCGAGAAAAGAATAGGAGATGTTCAATTCTTTACATGCTGTAACGAGGCACTCTACGTTCGAAATCATATATTATTTGGTAGTGTATACTAACGTAAACGTAATGACCAATAATAAATATCAAATTCCAAAAGCAGTTCTTCTTTTGACATTTGACATTTGATATTGGAAATTTGAAATTATGAAATGCAATTTCGTTGATATTCATGCACATCTTAACTTCTCTGCATTCGATACTGATAGGGATGAGGTGGTGAAGCGCGCGCTTGATGTGGGTGTCTTTGTGATAAATGTAGGAACTCAACAGGAGACTTCAAAATCTGCCGTAGAGCTTGCAGAAAAATATGAAAAAGGAATCTATGCCGCTATCGGGCTTCATCCAGTGCATACAGGTAAGTCGTATCACGATGAAGCTGAGCTCGGAGAGGGTGGCAAGGCGTTTACGTCACGTGGGGAAATATTTGATCCGTTCTTTTACGAAGAATTAGCGAAAAAAGAAAAGGTGGTGGCGATAGGAGAATGCGGACTCGACTACTTCAGACTTGAGGAAGGAACCAAAGAAGTTCAGAAAAAAGCTTTCATTGCTCAGATAGAGCTTGCAAACAAAGTAGGGAAGCCGCTTATTCTGCACATTAGAAACGCTTACCAAGATGCATACGAAATCCTCAAGGCTCATTCTAAGGTGCCTGCTGATGTGCATTTCTTTGCTGGAACAGTAGATGAAGCCAAGCTTTTCTTGGATCTAGGATACTCTCTGTCATTTACCGGCGTTATTACGTTCGCAAAGCAATATGAGGAGCTCGTGCGTTTTGTGCCGCTTGATCGAATAATGTCAGAAACCGACTGTCCGTATGTGACGCCAGTACCGTATCGGGGCAAAAGGAATGAATCTTTGTATGTACAGGAGGTTGTGAAGAAAATAGCTGAGATAAAAGGTGAAGACTTCGAAAAAGTGTGCTCAATACTTGTCCAAAACGCACAGAAATTCTTCAATTTAAAATAAGGATTATAAGTAAGGTCCGACCTTACTTATTTAAAATATAGATACAAAAAGACCGGAGTTGCAAGCTAAAATCATATATGATAAGCTCTCTCAAATGGAAAAAGTTGTAGAAAATAATGACATAGCAGAAGAAGGTGACGCAGAATTAGCCGCATCTCGTGTGTATGAGGTGGGCTTCAACATTCTCCCAACTATTGCTTCTGATGATGTTTCTCGTGAATTTGGAAATATAAAAGCTCTCATTGAAAAGCGTGGGGGTGTTTTCATCTCTGAAGAACTGCCAAAGCTTCGCCCTCTTGCTTACTCAATCTCTAAGGTAATCGGCATCAAGAAAGAGAAGTTCAATGAAGCTTACTTCGGCTGGGTTAAATTTGAAGCTGATGCACAAGCTGTTATTGAAATAAAGAAAGACCTTGGTGCATATGAAAATATTCTCCGATTTCTTATATTAAAGACTGTTCGAGAAAGCACTCTTGCTCAAGGACGAGCTACAAATCGAAGAGGTGATGGAGAAAATAAAGCTGATGGTACAGAAGAAACTGTAGCTCCTGCTTCAGCAGAAACTATTGACGCAAGTATTGAAAAACTTGTGATAGAATAAAAGGATGTATCTCAATAAAGCCATAGTTATAGGTAATCTTACGCGCGATCCAGAGCTTAAAGCACTGCCTTCTGGTGCTCAAGTAACAAGCTTTAGTCTTGCTACAAACCGAGTATGGAAGGATAAAAACGGTGCAAAGCAGGAAAGCGTTGATTATCACAATATTGTTGTCTTTGGTAAGCAGGCAGAAACAGCCGCTCAGTACCTCAAAAAGGGTGCCTCAGCTCTTGTAGAAGGCCGAATGCAGACACGAAGCTGGGATGGTGCGGATGGTAAGAAAAACTACCGTACAGAGATTGTCGCAGATCGTGTGCAGTTTGGTCCTCGAACTTCAGGTGCTAGTGCTGGCGGTGCCGCAGGCGCTCCTGCAAGTGGTGGCGGTGGAAAGAAGGCAAGTGCCGCTCCAGAGCCTCAGGATGCTCCGGTTGAGTATCCAGAAGAGGAGATTAACCCAGACGATATACCATTTTAGTTCTAAAACAAGCACTTCGTCGTTGCAAGCTCCACCTGCTTCCGTGCAGTAGGTTTACTACAGCTCGGTCGCAATACTCGCTTGCTCCTCGAATTGTTTAAACTTTCCTAGCTAAAACAAATCGATACTAGTTGCAAAATAAAGCTAAATTTGATATAAATTCGGAATGATAAAAAAGCAGTGTTACTTCACCCAGAACGGTATTAAGTTCATAGACTATAAGGACACAGAGATCCTTAAGAAGTTTTTGAATCCTCATGCCCGTATAATGTCTCGAAAGCGCACAGGTGTGTGCTCAAAGAACCAGCGTAAACTTGCTATGGCAATAAAGCGCGCTCGCTTTATGGGACTTCTACCTTTCGTTTCAAGATAATAAAAAAACACCCGATCGGGTGTTTTTTTGTTTTGTATTCTAAAGTCGATCAGTATATTCTCCAGTATCAGTATTGATGCGTACTGTATCGCCTTCTTTTACGAAAAGGGGAGCATTGATAGTTGCACCAGTTTCAAGAGTAATAACCTTATTTCCTCCTTTGGCCGTGTCGCCTTTAACTGCTGGAGGGGCCTCGGTTACCTTGAGATCTACTTTAACAGGAAGTTTAACTCCAATGACCTGTTCGTTAAAAATAAGGGCTTCAACGAGTGAGTTTGGCTTAAGGAATCGTACAGCAGGGCCAATGAGTTCTTCTGTTAGTTTGAAACGCTTTGAAGGATCTTTTTCTTCGCAGAACCAAATTTCTCCACGGCTTGTGTAGAGGTACTTTATATCTTTCTTTGAAATATCAGCTTCTTTAGCTTTGTCAGACGAGCGAAAAGTAAAGTCTGCGAGCTTGCCAGTGATTAAGTTTTTTGCCTTTACTTGGTTTGTTGGCTTTCTTTGTTGAGTTCTAGCAACATGAGAAGTTAAAATTTCGTATGGTTGTCCATCTAAAACCACATATTTTCGTTCTGTTATTTCGTTATATTCCAACATAAGCTGCTCTTAGGTAGTAACTGCTAGTTATTGATAATGAGAGAAATATAGCGAAAATGGCACAGAAAGTCTACAGGTTTCTGTTTCCGTAACTAATCTGTCTAAAAACTACCTGCCCGCCATTAGCTTTCAGTCGCAGGCTTGGGCAGGCGGTAAACCTGACACCTAAAAGCTCTCTACTGTTCTTTAAGTTTTGCTCTAATCTGCTTCAAAATCTCGTTTGCGATTTTTGAGTTCTCTTTGAGGAATTGGCGAGAAGCATCATATCCACGGCCGAGTTTAATTTCGCCATAGGCGTATGATGTGCCGGACTTTTGTAAAACAGTAAACTTTTCTCCAAGCGCCATGATTTCACCTTCACGTGAAATTCCTTCGTTGTACATAAGATCGAACTCTGTTTGTTTGAATGGGGCAGCAACCTTGTTCTTGACCACTTTGACGCGTACACGGCCTCCCATAACCTCTTCTCCCTTCTTTATTTGAGCGATGCGGCGAATATCTAGGCGAACTGAAGTGTAGAACTTGAGCGCTTTTCCTCCAGGGGTTGTTTCTGGGTTTCCAAACATAACACCGATCTGCATACGGATCTGGTTTATAAAAATAACAACAGTCTTTGATTTGGCGACAATTGCGGTGAGTTTGCGGAGTGCTTGTGACATGAGGCGAGCTTGTTTACCCACATGGTGTGCGCCCATATCACCCTCGATCTCGTCTTTTGGAGTTAATGCTGCGACTGAGTCGATAACGATAACATCGAGTTTTCCTGAACGCACAAGGCTCTCGACAATTTCAAGTCCTTGTTCGCCTGATTCTGGCTGAGATATTAAAAGCTCATCAATCTTTACTCCAATCTTTTTTGCGTACTCTGGATCCATTGCGTGTTCTGCGTCGATGTATGCACAAATACCACCGAGCTTTTGAGCTTCGGCGACAATGTGAAGGGCGAGTGTGGTTTTGCCTGATGACTCAGGGCCAAAGATTTCTATGATACGTCCACGTGGCATACCGCCCACACCAAGAGCAATATCGAGTCCGATTGATCCGGTTGAAATAGCATTAACATCAACTCTGGGTTTTTCACCCAATTTCATGATTGAATCTTCTCCGAATTTTGTTTTTATCTCTCGAAGAGTGTCTTCGATGTGCTGACTTCCTTTTTTTGTCTCTTTAACCCCTTCTTTTTCTTCTAGAATTATTTCCGTTACTTCTTGTTTCTTCTCTAAGTCTTTTTTTGCCATATAGTTTGTTTTTAGGAGTTTGTGTATTCGTTACATTTCTTTGTTGCTGCGTTCGTTTGCTCCCGCACAGTAGATTTACTATAGCTTGGTTGCAATCCTTGCTTGCACCTCGAGCTGTATACGAATACCTAAGTCCTTTTAATTTCTGGTAAGTGTATCTCCGTCTCCCTCTGTCTCCTTAAAGAACAAACCAATTGTTTTTTCTACTTCTTTTCCAAATTTATCTGTGGCTTTAAATGTGAGTGCGTTGTAGCCAGGCGACAGAAGTACTTTCTCTTTGAAAGCACCTTCCTCGTTTACGAAAATTTGTCGTCCATCAAGACTGATGTAAGAAATATTTTTTGCTTCACCTTTTATTTCAAGAACTGACTGAAGGACTGCAGACCCATCTGTTGGATCCCATACAGAAAGTTCTGGACCTTTAAGTAAGAAGCGCGACTGGTAGAATCCGTAGCTCGCAATAAGAACTACTATCATGAAGATTGATCCTGTTCGCACAAGTCTCTTGATGTCGCTTCTCATAGCATGAAGTATATCAGACATTTTTGCTATCCCCCTGACCGATAGCTGTGGATTCCGAAGGGTTGTCACTGTCTTTAATCAGAATCTCTCGTGGGCGTGCGCCATCAGCAGGTCCTATCACTCCTCGTTCTTCCAATATGTCCATAAGACGTGCAGCGCGAGCATAGCCGATGCGGAGTTTGCGTTGAATGTAAGATGTCGAAGCTTTACCTGCTTCCATGACAACTTGGCGTGCTTCTTCATACATGTCGTCTTCATCTTCAGAGCTTGCCATATCGTCGAGAGTTGCCTCGAAAAGATTATTTTTACTTGTGGCAGTCGTCATGTCGATTTCGCCTGGAAGTTCGTCCTGATACGCCTCAGAAAGATATTTCACAACTTTCTTTACTTCTGTTTCAGAAACAAAAGCAGACTGGATACGTCGAGGTTGAGACATTTCTCCTGACATATAAAGCATGTCTCCAGCACCGAGAAGTTTTTCAGCTCCGGCCATGTCGAGAATGGTACGTGAGTCGATCTGTGAAGCAACCTGAAGCGCAATACGTGACGGAATGTTTGCTTTGATGAGACCGGTAATAACGTTTACCGAAGGTCTCTGGGTTGAAAGCATAAGATGGATTCCTACGGCACGACTCATTTGTGCGAGACGTACGATCGAAGCTTCGAGTTCACGAGGGAATGTCTGCATAATGTCGGCAAGTTCGTCGATAATGACAACAATATAAGGCATTGACTCAGGTAGTGCAGCAGACTCTTCAGGATCTCTTTTTTCATTCCTAAACTTTAAAAGAGCAGGTTCAAGAATGTTTTCGTGATACGACTGAATGTCGCGCACAGAATGACTTTCAAGAATATCGTATCGGCGATCCATTTCTTTTCCAGCCCACTTGAGGGAGAGGATAGCTTTTTTAGCATCAGTAATAACAGGAGTGAGGAGGTGTGGAATTTTGTTGTAGAGGGTAAGTTCGACGCGCTTAGGGTCGATCATAATAAACTTCAAATGCTCGGGAGAATTGCGATAGAGAAGAGAGGTAATAAGCGCATGAATCGTTACTGATTTTCCAGAGCCAGTAGCACCCGCAATAAGTAGGTGAGGCATCTTTGCGATATTTACAAGATTTGATTCGCCAGAGATACCTTTGCCAAGCGCAACCAAAAGAGGTTTGTTTGAATTTTGATAATCAGTTGATGAAAGGAGTGTGCCAAGTCCCACTGTTGTCTTGGTGCTGTTTGGCATTTCAATACCAACAAGAGATTTGCCGGGAATTGGTGCTTCGATACGGAGTGGATGTGCGGCAAGAGCTAAAGAGAGGTCATTTTGAAGACCAACAATACGTGAGAGTTTTACTCCTTCTGCAGGCTTGAGTGCGTAACGTGTAACAGAAGGTCCGATTGAAACTTCGTCCATCTCAACTGTGATGCCAAAGTTCTGCAAAGTTCTTTTGATGATGTTTGCATTTGCTTTGATGTCGCCAACGACTGGCTTTCCTTTGTCTCGTTCAAGAAGTGAAAGGGGAGGTGGAACGTACTCTTTGTATATACCAAATCGATGATTGTTATTGACCGCAAATTCTGCCGCAGTCTCTTCAGGTGGTTTTTTGATTTTTGGAGCACCTTGTGAAGTTTCTTTCTTGAGGTCAATGACTTCAAGAATCTCTGGCTCAGTTTCTTCAGGATGATCTTCTTCGCTATCTGTGTCTCCCTCGAGATCTTCCTCCTCGTTTTTTCGCCAAAAGAGGAGACCTCTAGGATTGAGGCTTACGTCAAACATAATCAAAAGCGAAATCACGACAAGCGCACCGAGGATAACAACGCTTGTGTATACGTCAAAAAGTTTAAGGAAGGGGAGTGCAATGTAATAACCGAGTTTACCGCCTTGTAATGTTTCCGGTGTTGATATAAGGATATGTATGAGTCCAAGACCTGAGAGAAAGAGGATGAAACTGCTTACTGCCTGAGTGCGTGCAATTTGTTTTTTAAGAGAGCTAATAAATGAAACACCAAGAGCAATTAAAACAATAGGGAGAAGATAGAAACCGACTCCAAATAAGAATGAAAAGAATGTGTAGATTTGGTCTCCTACAAAACCTGCTTTATTGAGCGAGGCAAGGATTAAGAGAATTGCGCATACAAAGCATAGGATTGCTATAACTGACTGAACAGTTTCTGTGCGTAAGTTTCTGAATGAACTCTGTTTTTCTATCTTTTTTTTCCTGCCCATAATTATATTGATGTGAATATCTCCTTATGATACCACGCGATTGTGGTCTCGAATAAATCACAAAAGTCTTTCTCGTTACGGTCTTGTGAGCGATCTTAGATTTCAGATCCTATGCATCTTTAAAAGAACTGCATCTCAAGGTTTATCTAGAGGTCTGTCTTGTATAGACCATTGATTTTTATCTATGTCCGATATATTATGGACATAAATCAATAAAGGACGTATAATAAAGGTCATGTAAAGGACGTCTAAAAGTTCTCATGGACAATAAAAAAGACACAAAAGAAATAGAAAATAGGGCCTCCGTTGAGGTGTTTTTAGGACAAGACAATCTTTCTGTCTTTTTATTTAAAAAGACAGAAAGACTTGTTGGCGCCTTATTTATGCTTGCTCGAATTCTCCCAGAAAAGGATCCTTTGTCAGAGACTGTTAAAAAACTAGGTCTACATTTGATGTCTTATATAAGTCGCGCGGCTGCGTCGCAAGCTGGATGGACTTCAGCTGTAAGGCAAGAAGTGAAAGAAACAACAATAGAGATTGTTTCAGTTTTAGGAGTTGCTCATGTTGCTGGATTTATATCAACCATGAACTACAATGTAATTGTTGCTGAGTTGAATAATTTACTCCTTCTTATAGCCAAAGAGAATAATTTTGGAGGGATATCTTTACCTAAAAATCTTTTCGATGTTGGAATTCTTGCTCCAGCATCTTCTGTGAGTGCTGAACGAAAGGAAACGCAAGCAGATTCGTTTAAAGGACATATAAGACATGTGTCCTTTAAAAAAGAACAGTCTTTGATGCAAATAAAAGTTGAATCAAAAGAAAAAAGACAAGACCGAAAGAACGTAATAACCGATGTCTTTAAGAAACAGGGTAGACCTCTTACAATCAAAGATCTGACTCTCTATGTTAAAGACTGTAGTGAAAAAACAATCCAAAGGGAGCTTGTTTCTATGGTTCTGGAAGGAGTTCTTAAAAAAGAAGGTGAAAGACGCTGGAGTAGATATTCACTAAATTAAACCGTGTAGAAGTTATTAAATGTCCTTAAGAAAAATTGAGCTCTGTGGGACATTAAAGTAAGAGCTGAGCTCGTTTAGCGTAGAATGGCAAATTCATTGACTTTTTGACCTCTTTTTTATATCATTTGTCGGGATAGCTCGAGGTGTCTCTGTTCCTAAAAAACAGTGATAAATCAAGGGTTATCCACACTCCGGGTTTTGAAGTGTTATTTCTCAACCTTTATAATATCTATATGTGTAAACAAAACCGCCCATAATGGGCGAGTCCATTGTTTGCATATGAGCGTTTGAACGGATTGAAAGAAATGATCTGGCTGTGCGTCTAAAACAGGTAAGGTCTTTGAAAATTTAATACAAAAGAATGTTCATCAATGAACATGATTACTGCAATTCTTTTTTCCTCCATGTCTGAAACTCAGAAAGTCTTTAAACACATGTCACTAATCTCTTTGCTTTGTGTCGATTTACATGCCGTGGCGCGTTGGGTTGGCGGTCTATCCAACTCATCGCGCTCCGGCAAGTGTTTGCTCGTCGATAGGGCAAATAAGGCAAGGGGAATAGTAAAAAAATAAAATCGATACAGACGGTTCGCAAGAACAAAAAAATTAATACTGTCACGGAGTCACGATGTGCTTATTTCAAGTCGAGTAAGTATTCGTGCGTATCAGTTTGTGCCGCTACACATTTAAAAATAATCGCGGCAAAAAAATTGGTAGCTTATTATAATATTATGAATATTCAATTCAAGAAATCTAAAGTTGCTCGCGCAGCTTCAGGTTTTGTAGGATTCGCAATGGCAATGAGCCTTGTGCTAGGTGGCGCAGTTGCCCCTGTACAAGCTCAGAGCATTACTGATCTTACAGCGCAGATCAACAGTTTGCTTTCAACAATCGCAGCGTTGCAAGCACAGCTTAATTCAATGCAAGGAGGAAGTACTCCTTCAACAGGTACAGGTTATGTGTTCAACACAAACCTTACTGTAGGAGCTAAGAGTACTGATGTTATGAATCTCCAAAAGGTTCTTAACATGAGTGCAGATACTCGCGTATCAACATCTGGAGCAGGTTCAGCAGGAAACGAAACTTCAACTTTCGGTCCAGCAACTAAAGCTGCAGTAGTTAAGTTTCAACTTAAGTACGGCATCAGCCCAGCAGTAGGTTACGTAGGTCCTGTAACTCGCGCTAAGCTCAACTCAATGGGTGGAAGTGTTGTAACAAATCCACCAATTGTAGGAGTTGCAGGAGCACTTACAGTGTCTCCAGCAGCACAGCCTACAGCTACTCTCGTACCACAAAATGCGGCACGAGTTCCTTTCACTCGCATAACTCTTACAGCGGGAGGAAACGATGTAACTGTAAACAGCATCACAGTTGAGAGAACAGGTCTCGCAGATGACGCAGCTTTTGACGGAGTGGTTCTTTTGGACCAAAACGGCATGCAGCTCGGAGTTGCAAAGACTTTGAACTCAAACGGTCAGGCTGCTATTGGTGAATCATTTGTTATTCCAGCAGGAACTTCAAAAATCATGACAGTTGCTGCAAACATGGAAACTTCACTTACTTCATACAATGGTCAGGTTGCTTCATTCACAGTTGTTGGAGTTAATACTTCTGCAACAGTAGTTGGATCACTTCCAATCACTGGCGCATCACACACAATCAACTCAACACTTGCTATCGGAGCTATCACAAATGCTCGTGGCCCACTTGATCCAAACGGCCCTCAATCAAAGCCAGTTGGAACAACAGGTTACACATTCTCAGCTATCAAGGTTACAGCTGGTTCAGCAGAACAAGTAAGACTCCACTCTATCCGATGGAATCAATCAGGTTCAGCATCAGCAAATGACCTTACAAACGTTAAAGTTATTGTAGACGGAACATCATACGATACAGTTGTATCAGCTGATGGTAAGTACTACACAGCTTCGTTTGGTTCAGGTATCCTCGTTGATAAAGGTCTTTCAAAAGAGATCTCAATCAAGGGAGATATCATTAGTGGAACAAATCGAACTGTTGCTTTCGACCTTTACCGAACTACAGATCTTAATGTAAGCGGTGAATTGTTCGGATACGGTATCGTACCTCCTACTTCTGGAACAGGTTTCGCATCAACTAACCCTTGGTACGATGCTTCAGTAGTTACAGTTACAGCCGGAACAGCTAACACAATTTCAAAGTCAAACACAGTTGCTGCTCAGAACATCGCTGTTCTCGCTTCAAATCAGCCATTGGCTGCATTCGAGGTTGAAATCAAAGGTGAGCCAATCACTGTTGGACAATTTGTCTTTAACATCTTGGCGAGTGGAGATGAGGCAGAAAACATCACTAACATCAGCTTGGTCAACCAAAATGGTGCCGTAATTGCTGGTCCAGTAGATGGTGTAAGTACAGCTTCAAACTCAGCTCACGGAACAGTTACTTTCACAGACAACGTGACTTTCCCAGTTGGAAAGACAATCCTTACAATGAGAGGTCAGCTTGGATCAGCATTCGTATCAGGTGATACAGTGCAGGCTTCAACTACACCTTCATCACAATGGACAGAAGTTCAGGGTGCAAACACAGGGGATACAGTATCTCTTGCAGGATTCAGTTCAGTTATCACAGCTAACTTGATGACAGTTCGAGCTGGAGCGCTCTCAATCAGCGTTTCATCTCAGCCTACAGCACGTACTATTATTGCAGGAGCACAAGGATTTGAATTTGCTCGATACATCTTCGATGCAGGTCAGTCTGGTGAAGATGTGAAGCTTTCAAGCTTCCCAGCCCTTCTTGCTCTTACAACAATTACAGCTTCACAATTAGGAAATTGTAACTTGTCTGATGGTGCTACAAACGTAACAAATGAAACTAACCTAACACTTGCAGCTGGTGATAATACATTCACATTCAACAGTGGAGGAGTTACTGTTCCAAAGGGAACACAAAAGACTCTCTCTATGAAATGTGACGTTTCAACAGGTGCAACATCAGGTACAGCTAAGTGGGGCTTAACTAACAATGCTGTAACCTTCACAGGTGCAACATCTATTGGTTCAGGTCAGACAGTAACAGAGACTATGACAGCTTCAGCTGGTCAGACAATGACAGCAGCTACAAGTGGTTCATACACCGTTACAAACGATACATCCCTTCTTTACAAGACAGCTCAGGCTGGAACAACTGGAGTTGTACTTGCTAACCTCAGATTTACAGCTGGAGGATCAGAAGCTATTGATTTGAAGCAAATTGCACTTGAATTGGGCAATACAGCTTCAAACTCACCTGCTGATCTAGTTGGTCTTAAGGTTAACTTGTACAATGGATCATCATTGATCGGTACAGCACAGTTTGGTGCTGCTAGTCCTGATAACGCTACTTCTACATTGCTCTCTCCTGCTCCACGAATTGCTGCAGGTGAATCATTGTTAATCACTGTGAAGGGCGATCTATCAGCTCAAAACATCAACGAAGGCACACCAGGTGCATTCCTCGCTATTACTTATGACGGAGACAACGTAGGTACTGATGGTAACTACGCAAGAGGTGCTGACTCACAAACTGATATAAGTTCAGGCACAACTTCAGACGTTACTACGAACGGTTTGAGAATCTTCAGAACAGTTCCTACAATTGCTGTAACAAGCACTGGAGGATCACTTGCTCCTGGAGCAGATCTCTATACGTTCACAGTAAATAACCCAAACAGTAGAGACGTTGTATTCCAGAAATTCACTTTCTCAGTTGCTACAACTGGAGGTGCGGTAACTGGATTCACACTTTACGGTGACGGTGTTGCTGCAAATGCTGTAGCTGATGAAGCAGCTGGAGCGACTGGTTCACAAGTTGTTGAATCAATCATCGACGCTACTTCACAAGCTAAGATTGTTCCTCCAAACAGCTCAAAGATATATACTCTAAGAGCTGCGACAGTTGTAGATACTGCATCTGTTGCTGAAACAATCAACATCGCTCTTGTTGCTGATACTTCATACCCATCATGCGCAAGCTTGATGTGTACAGTTACAGAAGTTGAAGCTGGTTCGGCTGCTACAGACAACATTGTCTGGTCACCGTTCTCAACGACAACTCCTATTGCTACTTCAGCTACAGAAGGTAATCAAGATTGGACAAACGGATATGGTTTGCCTGGATTCCCAGCAAATGCTGACTTCCCAGTTCAGACTTGGACACGAGCTAACTAACATTAGTTACTCGTGGCCCGATCAAGCTTTGCTTGAGAAGGTTAAACAAAAACCGCCCGAAAGGGCGGTTTTTGTTTGCCCGCTTGAGTCCTTCCACTACTTAGGAACCCATCAAGTTACTTAAAGGCTAGTTAGCACATTGTAAGTTCTATGATTCTATAACTGTCCAGAGTAAGGTAGTGGGGGGGGATTTTTGCTCAGCTTTGTCTAGAGAGACATATTCTGATATAAATAGAGCTTGTGTATGTAATAGAAACTAATGAGTTACGTCACACAATAAGTCTTAACGAATATTAATCTTTATGAATACTAAAATACTAGCGGTGTTGATGGTTTTGATTGCGGCTGGAATGGTCGGCTTCTATATACGTAACGATCTGAAAGAGATAAAGACTACTGAGGACGAACCTGTGGTAGGTATTGTTGCTGAAACAGAAGATGGATTACCGTACAGTATCGATATTGTACCTGTCGATGGTGTTGTTGTTCCGTTTCCTGATCTTCTAAGAGAGGTTAACTTTGTAAAAGCGAATGAAAAAACAAAGGCAGAAATACGCACTATTTCTACAACCTTGAAGACGAATCCGGGCAAATTCTCTCTCTGGATTGATCTCAGTAATCTACGAAAGAGTATCGAAGACTATGAAGGAGCTAAACAAATTCTAGACTATCTTACGAAGGTAGCTCCAGAAAGTGGTATTCCTTATAGAAATCTTGCAGATCTTTACGCTTTTTATCTTAAGGATAATGTAAAGGCCGAACAAAATATTCTTCTCGCAATTGAAAAAGATCCACAACAAATAGAATACTATTTCAAAGCAGTTGAAATTTATCGCGATATTATTAAAAATGTGACAAAAGCTAGAGCGATTGTTGAGAAAGGTTTAAAATCAAATCCTGGTTCAGATGAGCTTGAAGATCTGCTCATAAACTTAAAGTAATAAAAAAATGTCCCCCACGCAAGACGTGGGGGACATTTTTTGTTATATAATATTGGTATGTTTAAATACTTCGATCGGGCATTTTTTAGATTCTTTTTCGGCTTTGTTGCGATTCTCGCGATTAGTTTTATCGTCATGATTGTGACGGTACAATGGGGAGGAGATCCTCAAACAGCAGCAACCGCAGAATCTTCTCAATAGGACAAAAAGCTCAGTAAGGTCCGACCTTACTCTTACTCCCGAGCTCAGTAAGGTCCGACCTTACTCCCGACCTTGCTCCTCTTAATCCAGTTTCTTTATCCACAGTAAGGTCCGACCTTACTTTACTATTGCTATAGTATATAAACATGGCACGAAGTAATGTTTTTGCTCTCGGCGAATTTTATCATGTGTACAACAGAGGTACAGATAAAAGAATTATATTCAATGATATTCATGATCAAAACAGGTTTGTTGCACTTCTTTATTTAGCTAATTCAAAAAAATCTATTAATGTGTGGAGACATTTCAATGAAGGTCGGACCTTCATTGAAATATTTTCTATCGATCGTGATGATCTTTTGGTTGATATAGGAGCTTACTGTTTGATGCCGAACCATTTTCATATTTTAGTAAAAGAAAAAGTCGAAAAAGGAATAAGTCTGTTTATGCAAAAATTACTGACAGGCTATTCTATGTATTTCAATAAACGAAACAATAGGACAGGTTCTCTATTCCAGGGAAAATCTAGGGCAGAGCATATAAAAGACGACAGACATCTAAGGTATCTATTTTCATATATTCATTTAAATCCAGTCAAGCTTTTTGATTCAAGATGGAAAGAGAAGTATCCGCTTGATATAGAAAAAGCTAAAGATTTCTTATTGAATTTTCGTCATTCAAGTTACTTAGATTACACAAATAATGATCGTATGGAGAAAGTAATTTTATCGAAGGAGGCATTCCCTGAATATTTTTTAAGTAAAATGGAGTTTGATGATTTCATCAGTGACTGGCTTTCGTACGCACCTTCTTAAATAAAGTAAGGTCCGACCTTACTGCTGAGTTATCCACAGATTGTCTGTTGCAGGTTTAATATCTTGCTACAATGGTCTCATGCAAACTCCTCCGCTTCGTGGTCAAATATATAAAAAGCTTATATGTGTGAGTGCCGCATTCTTTGTGGCATTTTTTATTTTTCCTTTAGCATCGCTGGCGTACACATTAGTATCCTCTGATATTGAAAGCAATACAGTCTGGACTGAAAGTGCGAGTCCTTACGTGGTAGAAATCCCAGTTACTGTTTGGTACGGAGCGACGCTTACAGTGCAACCCGGTGTTGTTGTTAAGTTTAAAAATGACGCAAATATTTCTGTTCAGGGAATAATCAAGGCTATTGGTACTGCCGAGAAACCAATCTATCTAACTTCGTTCTCAAACGACACTGTTCTAGGT
>Ga0163151_10004425_pt1 | contig 18883 bp, 18 predicted proteins | sample OliLakLV19MP5IB2_FD_145596 | JGI IMG/M metagenome (GOLD analysis project Ga0163151, IMG submission 145596) | Freshwater microbial mat bacterial communities from Lake Vanda, McMurdo Dry Valleys, Antarctica - Oligotrophic Lake LV.19.MP5.IB-2 | ecosystem: Environmental > Aquatic > Freshwater >... | reverse complement strand
GTAAATGGACTGACACCCAGTGCGGCACGCAGAGCCAGCGGAACCGTTTTGTTTACTGCATACATCGCCATCTTGTTAGCGAAGAAGACGGCATCGAAGCTTTCTGACGTTCCAAGCTGAGCCACTGCGAACCGCTTCAGTCCCTTAGCCCTGGCTTCATCGCTCGACCATCTTGCGTCATTAATGCAAATTCCAAACTGTCTTAGAGCTGGATGCACGCATACAGGCTCGTCGTTGAACGGTAGCCCGAATGCGACACAGACGGCAGCCTCGATGCACATCTCGCCCGGTGTCGGCTTGCCCAATCCAGAACATAGGCCAGCCCCGATGATGTCGTTCAGTTTCTTTACTGATTCAAGTGTGATTTCCACAGATTCGCTCTCCTCGTTGCAGCCAGGGCGTAGCCTGGCTTTTGGTATTAATAAATTCCAGCACTGGTGTGGAGATTCGAACTCTCGACATTCTCCTTGGCAAAATTACTGCCTTAGAACTGCCACCACATGTGAACGCGACGACCGACGCAGGACAAAAGCTGTGACGTGGTGGCACCGATAGCGTGGAAACAGTTGTGCAGCATCTTGAACTCTTGCTTTAATTCGCCGATCAAGAATGCCTGCTCTTTATGACTGCGCGACCAGGACAGTGTCATCTCTTCCCGGCGAAGGCGTTCAGCCTCGCGCTCAGCGATAACGCGTGCCGTCGCTAACAGCTTCAGCTTCGCCAGCTCCTGTATATCGATGTCGTATTCGGTAAATTCAATCGCCATCCATTGCTCCTATCTCTGGTGCACTATTCAAACAAAGTAAGACACCGACAGCGATACAGTCTCGCTCCGGTTCCGATATGAAGAATAGTAGACCATGCTTAGGAGTATTTCAAGCCCCTAGAAACTATGACTTTCACACCACATGTGGTGCTAACACGATTCTATATACGCCCACGCATGCGCCGTTATGGAGATACCATCGTATCTATATAATTTTCGCATCAGTCACTATATATGGTGCGCAAACTATGTCGAATATATATCTTCTAGTGCCATGCGTTCGGCTGCCGATGTCGTGGCTTGATCAGAGAATTTCTGATACCAGGACAAAAGGGCGGCGTCGCGCTTATTGGCTTCGGCGTGCTTGCCCTGCATTGCTTTGTAGACGACGATGCAGCAGAGCCAGCCCGTGACACTGCTAATAATGAATGAAACCGTGAGCGGTTCGCCGCTTATTCTTGGAAACACTGCCGTAGCTACCGCGCAAATCATGGATGCCGGTACGCATAAAACCAGCGGCGCCAGTATCAACAGCCATGCCATCAGGCGGCATTCTGGCGCAGTACAGCCGCCAGTCCCTTCAGGTCTAATCCGAGTGACCTGGACAACGGTTTATAGAAGTCGACGATTCTGGAGCCGGTGTCGCCCCTGAATAGCATCTCGACGTAGGTGTCGGTAATCCCTTCCTCTCTATACAATTCTTGGATGGAATTGTAACGAGTGTAAATTAATGCCTTCAGCTTCGAACGTCGTTCAATTTCTGGCAGCGCGAGCATGTCGGCGACTTCATTCATGTCGGTCTTCAAGAGCTGACAGAATTCTTCAAATATGAACAGCGACCGATTACCCGAGCGCTTGAACGTGCAAAGCACCGTGTTGTATTCCAGGCTGGCGTGTTGAGCCAATCCTTTAAGCCGATTCTCAGGCCAACGCTGGCTGACTATGTCTCTGACTGCACCGGGTACATAGTCTGGAATCGGTCTAGGCATAGGTCTTTCGAGCCTCTGTAGCCGCAGTGTAGCCACAGGCGGGGCTACGAGTTATGATAAAATGGAGCGGGAGAAGAGATTCGAACTCTCGACATTCTCCTTGGCAAGGAGACATTCTACCACTGAATTACTCCCGCAAGAGCACAGGACAATGATTATAGCGCTCCTTGCAGCAGCCATCAACCTGGTACAGGTCAAGAAGCGCAGTTCGTAAAGAATCTATCTAGCTGCCGCCTTAAGTACTGGGCGACGCGAAAGTCGATCTTCCACTTCTTGCAGAACACGCACAACCTGATAACCGTTGTTGGCGTCTGTCCGTGGGCGCTCACCTGTCACTACACACTGTAGAAAATGCTCGCATTCCAGGTGCAGCGGTTCAACATCCGGGTAAGCGGGATATTCAACAACCATACGTCCGGAGCGAGTGAGACTGTGCAATGCCAGTTTGTTTTCGGCTAGTGCATCGTTTAATACTGCTGTCTTCAGGCTGCCGTTAACTGTCAGGCGCACCAGTTTTTGCGGATCGATCCAGCTATTGCGAACCTGTCCGGGCACGTTCCCGCCCAGATGATCAAAGGTCAAATCAAGATAAGCAACATCAATCAACGAATCGCCTTGCGTATCCCAACCACCAACGCGCGCAACCTGAACATTCTTGCAATCGAGCAAGTAGCTCATCATGGAAATATCATGCGGCGCCAGGTCCCAGAGGACGCTCCAGTCACGGCGGCTAGTGTTGAAATTCATGCGATCCGAGCGGACAAAGCGCAACTCGCCCAGCTCACCAGATTCGATCAACTCTTTCAAGCAGTTGACGGCTGGATGATAAAGCAGCAAGTGCCCGACCATCAAAATCAAATTGCGTTCGGTAGCCAGCTTGTCAAGCTCTTCGGCGTGGCGAACCGTGCGCGCCAGCGGCTTTTCGACATAAACGTGCTTGCCTGCCAGCAAAGCTTGCTTGGCAAGAAGGAAATGGCTGTCACTAGGGGTGGCAATTACCACCGCCTTGATCTCGGTGTCATTCAACACGGTCTCGAACTGGTCAGTGACACGTGTGGTCGGATACTCGCGACGCACATTTTCTAGCCTGCGCGGGTCAACATCGCAGACCATTCCAAGCACACCCTGGTGGGCGAAATTCCGGACCAGGTTTTTGCCCCAGTTGCCGATGCCGATTACTGCTACTTTTGCTGACTCCAAAACGGATACCTTCGGTTGTGTTGCTTACCGTCTCTTGGTGTTCACCGCTTCGCTGAATTCTTTGCCAACTTTGAACCCAGCAACGCGTTTGGCCGGGATCTGCAATGGTTCATTGGTTTTAGGATTGCGGCCGGTGCGGGCCTGGCGTTGACGAGCTTCAAACGTGCCAAAGCCAACGAGAGTAACACGATCGCCGGAAGCGACATGCTTGACGATCGTTTCCATCACAACGTTGATGATGGTTTCAGCGTCTTTTTTGGTGGTGCCTGCTTCTCGCGCAACGACATCGACCAACTCTGCTTTATTCAAAATGCTTCAACTCCCAGTTTCGGCGCACTATACTGAGATACCTTAGTCGTAATGAAGCATATAGTCGTGTGTTGCAACCGCTAGCTTGAGAGCGCATGCTGAATTTGCACCGCTGCTCAATGCCATCAGTCCGAGAAACACACAACTACCTGATGACTACGAATCCGCCCAATGCTAGCATAAAGTTTTGGGCTAACAAGCTTACAACCCGCCCGTATAAACCGAGAAATCATTAATGCTTGCATCGCGTCAGCCGACTGTCGCTTCGGTCCGCAGAGATGCGTGGGTCGAAGTCGATCTTGGCGCAATCGAATACAACGTCGGCATCGTGCGCTCCTGGCTAAAGCCAGAAACGCAAATGATGGCTGTGGTTAAAGCGGACGCGTACGGACATGGCGCCGTAGGCACAAGCGAGATATTGCTTGCTTCGGGCGCGGACTGGCTTGGCGTGGCATCAGTTGATGAAGGTGGACAGCTGCGTGCAGCCGGAATTTCCACCCCAATCCTTATACTAAGTCCGGCCCCGGCTTGGGCGGTCACGGCAGCACTCGAGTCTGATCTGCAGCTCACAATTACAGCCATGAGTCAGGTGAATGACATTGCCGAGGCTGCCACCAAATTACAACGCATCGCCCTGGTGCATGTGAAGATAGATACCGGAATGCACCGGTTAGGGTTGCTGCCATCCAAGGTTCCGGAGCTTCTGGACGAACTGTCCAGACATCCGCAGATAAAGATCAAAGGCTTATCAAGCCATCTAGCCAAAGCCGACGATGAAGAATGCACCAACTTCCAAAACACTCAGTTCAAGCAGGTATTGAAGCTTGTCGAAGCACGGGGCATGCGCCCCGACATTGTCCATCTTGCATCCAGCGATGCCACCAGGTTATTTTCCGATACGCACCATGACATGGTCCGGCCTGGCCTTATTCTCTATGGCTTGGAATCTCGTACGGTATCAAATTTAGTGAAGCCGGCGCTGTCTGTACGCGGGAGGATCAATCACATGCAAGATTTGCAGATCGGTGATTCAGTAGGCTACAACCTGACCTGGACCGCGGAGCGCCCAACTAGAATTGCTTCCATCCCAATTGGATATGCAGACGGGATTGACCGCAGACTTTCGAACAATATGGATGGATTACTCCAAGAGCAACGAGTCAAGCAAATCGGCCTCATCAGCATGGACCAGATGTTATTTGATATAACGGATGTCCCGCAGGCACAAGAAGGCGATGTCATCACTTTGATCGGTACAGACAGCAAAAATGCTTCGGCAGGACCCGGGCTCCACCCGCATACTCTATATTTATCGACCTGGGCAAATTCAATCGACACCATCACCTATGAGCTAGCCTGCCGCTTGCGCGCACGCATGCCTCGCATCTACACTCGTCATTTCGTGGCACCGCCTAGAAACACTCGTTGATATGAAAATTGAGATCGGCGTCTTTTGTGGAACCTTCAACCCCATTCACTGGGGACACTTGTTGATGGCCGAAAGTGCTCGCGAGCAAGCAAAACTGGAAAAGGTCCTATTCATCACCAGCCCAAATCCGCCGCATCGCAAGACGGACTTGCTGGATGCGGAGTTGCGACATGAGCTGGTTGTCGCAGCCTGTCAAGACAATAATAATTTCGAGCCGTCTCGCATGGAACTCGATCGCGCCGGTCCTTCTTATACTGTAGAGACATTGGAGACATTGGCAACGCAGTATCCGGAAAACGTCCGCCTCAACTTGATCATCGGCGAGGACAACTTGCCATTTCTTGGACAGTGGAAAGGCGCTGATCACATTTTCAAGGTGTGCAGAATTCTGGTGGCACCGCGCGTGAAGCAACCCGTGCATGTAGGTGCACCCACGGAAGAAAAGCGGCCGCCGGCGGACGCCGACATACAAAGGTTGGAGATTCCACAGATGCCCGTATCCAGCTCGGAAATTCGCAAGAGATTGCGCGAGGGACGGTCAGTACTGTATATGGTGCCAATGCCGGTGGACAAAATATTGCACGAAAAAGGCCTGTATCTGTGACACACGACGGCATACCGGACCATGTAACTTTAGGATTCGCCGAAAGCTGGGTGCGACCCCGCCTTTCCGACAAGCGATTCAATCACAGCGCCGGCGTGGCCCAGGTAGCTGGTCGCATCGCGCACAAATGCGGCTGTGACGTGTTTCTGGCTGAACTGGGCGGATGGTTGCATGATTGTTGCAAGGAAGTAAAAGACAAAAATCTTGTAGCGATGGCTCAGGACTTCAATTTGCCGCTTGATCCGATTCTGAAAAAGCACGGACACCTTCTGCACGGCCCAGTCGGCGCAGAAGTCTCGAAACGCGAACTGAGTCTTGGCCACGAAGAGTTATACAACGCTATTGCAGAACATACTTTAGGCGCTGTGCCAATGACACAGTTATCAAAAGTGGTCTTCCTTGCCGATTGCCTGGAAGAGAGTCGTCCAAAGTCTTATACGCACCCCATATGGAAGGCGCTCGATATAGACGGCGCTTGCAATCTCGATGCCGCGCTTTTGGTGGCGGCAAATGAGGGCCTGAAGTATTTAATAGAGGACAACAAACCCATTCATCCCAGATCCATTGAGATGCGCAATTATTACCTCAATGCGGTATAACGGTTACATTGATGGTTTATGCTGCGGACCGCATGAACGAGTGACATGAAATTCAATGCCAAAACACTGGCGGAATTATGCATCCTTGCGGGGATGGCACTGCTTTGCCTGGCTCCGCCGAACCTTGCAAGTGAACTGCCTGATCTACCTGTCTCCGGTGCAATGCCGCCACGAGAGCTGCGGCGACTTGATACGGCGGTCCAGACACTAGTTACGCGCTGGAATGTTCCAGGTGCAGCCGTTGCTGTCATGCGCAATGGGCACCTGATTTTTTCACGCGGATATGGATACGCAGACATCAACCACCAACAAGTGATAGATCCTGCCCGCAGCTTGTTTCGTATCGCCAGTGTTTCAAAGCCAATTACCGCCGCTGCAGTCTTGCATCTGATTCAAGAAGGCAAACTAAACCTGGACGACAAAGCCTTTGATATATTGAACGATTTCCAGCCGGCTCCTGGCGCCAAGGTAGATAAGCGCCTGCACAGCATCACGGTGCGCGATTTGCTAAATATGTCGGCCGGATGGGACAAGGAGCGCAGCGGCGACCCCATCTTGCAGCCATATATTTCTCTGGCAGCCAAGCGCCTCAAGCAGTCCGGTCCAGCAGATTTTGACACCACAGTTCGCTACATGATGGGACGAAAGCTCGACTTCTCGCCGGGCACCAAATTTGCTTACTCCAACTTTACCTATGGACTGCTCGGAAAGATAATCGAAAAGTCCACTAAAAAGGATTACCAGACTTACGTTCGCGAAACACTATTCAATCCTGCCGGCGTTCAGCTCTATCAAGGACATACTCGCGAGGAAGATAGGCTTCCGGATGAGGTTGTCTATTACGCACCGCTAGAATCCAAGGCTAAAAGTTTTCTGCCAACCAGCAGCAAGCGAGTGGCGGCGCCCTATGCGCGAGCATACATCGAAACAGACTTACCGATGATTGGTTGGGTCTCCACCGCACCGCAGCTTGCTGTGCTGATGGACAAGATTCTCAGCGACGACGCACTATTGTCGCCGGCGGTGCGAGGGGAAGTACTCAACCAGCCACCTCTTTCTTGTTGGCAAGGGAAGAAAAAATACTTTTCCATGGGTTGGGAAGTTACCCGCGATGCGTCCGGTCAGTACAGCTTGTTTAAAGATGGAACGTTGCCGGGCACCCGCGCATTCGTCGAGCACACCGCCGATGGTATCACGTGGGTAGCGCTATTCAATGCTCGTCCGCCGCAAATGCAACCCGACAAGTTTTCGCTGCAAATCAAGCAACTGATGGCTGGCAGTCTGGACATTGTCACAGCGAACAAGTAAACGGGCAAAATCGACAGGCGCAATGCAAGCGATCTAAATCCGGCTCATTTATCAGCCTTCTCAGGAAGGGTTGTCCCATTCGAGGGATGTCCTTTGCAGTTTCTAGTCGTCACAGACCATAAATTTCGCCGTTCAGCCTGCAGAGGGAGTCTCCAATTGTTTCCACCGGTTCTGGACGGTCCAGAACCACCTAAAATGCCTTCTTGCCATACTCTATTTGTAAATAAAGTGGATTACACTCATACCTAAAAGTCGACGCTCGATGATAGACACCAAGTCAGTGGGCATATACTCACGGGGAACCGACCAGGTCCCAAATTTACTAAGCTAAACGGAAAAGTATGAATAAACTACTATCCCGACCGGCCCTCGAATTATTCGTCATCAGCATGTTGTCGCTTTACTTCGAGCTGGTCGTCATTCGCTGGCTATCTTCCGAGATTCGTATTTTCGCGTACTTCAAGAACATCCCGCTAATGGCTTGTTTGTTTGGTCTAGGTCTTGGGATGGCGCTTGCCGGATCTAAGAAGGATTGGTCACGTTGGTTTCCTGCGGGAATTCTGGCGCTTGTGCTCATTATCTGCCTGGCAGCGCCACTGAATTTGGTGCACGTGTCATTCCTCAACCCGCTGGAAAACTATCTGATCGGTGCTTTCATTCCGGACAAAATGAACCTGGATTCCATGCTCGGACGTTTGCAACTATTTGTTCCCGGCTTGCTGGTGCTCGTTTCAGTGTTCTACTTAATGGTGTTCACCTTTGTTGGTATTGGACAGCGCATCGGTCGACTTTTCCAACAGTTTGAGCCTTTAGTCGGGTACACCATCAACGTCTTTGCCAGCCTTGCCGGAATTGCATTGTTTACCATTGCCTCTTTCCTTTCTTTGCCACCAACAATGTGGCTGGTAATCGGTCTGGTACCATGCGTTTTTTACTATAGGCGCCTTGATCAATTGGTTGCCATGGCATGCTCGCTGATTGTGGCGTTTGCCTTCATGGACGCTGCGGTACGCTGGTCGCCTTATTACAGAATTACCGTTCACGAGATGATTTACACAGACCCGGGTTTTCCTCCATTCAAATATGGCTATAACATAGCTGTAAATTACGACTCTATCGAAGGGGCCTACAACAACAATCCGGCGGTGCTCGCTAAGCTTTCGAAGAAGCAGCTCGCACACACGGCCGACTATTACGATACACCGTACATGGCGCTGGGAGACAAACCACGCAGCGTGCTTGTTCTTGCCGCCGGAACCGGCAACGACGTAGCTGCGGCTCTGCGACACGGAGCCACAGATGTTGATGCTGTCGAGATCGACCCAACTATTGCCAAGATCGGTCGTGAGATTCATCCGGAACAACCCTATTCAGATCCGCGCGTACACCTGATCGTAGATGATGCACGTGCATACTTGCGAAGAACGAACAAGAAGTACGATTTAATTGTCTTCGCCTATTTAGACAGCCACACCGCGTTTTCTTCAATGTCCTCACTGCGTTTGGACAACTACGTTTATACCAAAGAGTGCTTTGCAGACGCATCGAAACTATTGAAGAAGGACGGCGTGATGTCGGTCACCTTCTACTTCTTGACCTGGTGGCAATTGGCCCGTGTCTACCATTCCCTTGAAGAGGGATTCGGCACAGTACCTATCGGAGTATTTTCACCGATGGGCAATGGACCGACCTTGCTTGTCGGACCAGGACTGGATCAAGAAGCGGTACGCCACAGTGGACTGAAGATGCTCTCTTTGGACGATATTGGCAAAGAGTGGAAGTTCACCCGTCAGGAATGGAACGACGTTTGCCCAACGACAGATGACTGGCCATTCCTGTTCTTACGTGAGCCTGGAGTTAGCTGGATGTACGCCATTGGGCTAATATTCACTCTCTTTCTCGGCTACGGCCTTGTAGGCAGAGCATTTGGCAAATTCACGGGCGCTGCCACAGGTCGTGCGATGTTCTTCCTCGGTGCGGCCTTCATGCTCATCGAAACAAAGAGTGTCACACAGATGGGCTTGCTCGCCGGCACCACCTGGATCGTGAATTCCTGTGTTATCGCTTGTGTTTTGATGATGATTCTCCTTGCCAACCTGGTTCAACTGCGCTATCAATTCAAAAATTTGCCAGTGCTGTACGGGCTATTGTTCGCGGCTATAGCTGGCAATATGATCGTCAAACTATCTGTGCTGAACGGCTTGCCGCCAACAGAACGGCTGGTCATCGGCAGCTTGATTCTCGGAGCACCACTTCTTTTTGCAGCGATGATTTTTGCCGCTACTTTTTCCACCGTAAAGGAGCCAAATAAAGCTCTGGGCATGAATCTGCTAGGAACGCTCATCGGCGGTGCCCTCGAGTATCTTTCGATGGTCATTGGTGTCAGCGCTTTGAATATCGTTGCAGCGCTACTTTACGGCGCAGCCTTCTACTTCTCCACTCGCCAAGAAAAACCGGAAGCCGCAAGCGACGACAGCTCGGTCGTCATCGCACCTGCCGCTACTTAGTCCGAGTGCCGGTCTGCCGATTTTGAGTCAACCCAGTTGTCGAAGGCGATCCAGAGGTGCCATCCACATAAGTGGCGAATTTGATACAGCCAAGCCTATCCAGCACCGCAAAACGCGTTCGCGTCCCAAATCTACAGCCGATAAAATTGCTGTATTGCCCATCGATGGCTGCCAATATCTGAGCGTCGACTTTTCAACTTTGAATTCTCCTTATCGGCTTAGTGAATCAGCATTGCTGTTAGCAGTTACTTGATTGTCAAAACGGCCGCAGCAGAAAACGACAGCTGGACGCTAGCAAATGTTTGTTCTTTCGACCGCGTTGCAAGTTTTCAGCGTCTCGGGTCGGCGGGTAGGAAGGGAAAATTATAGGCGGATTGCGTACCGCTCGGCTTTCAAGCTGCGATAATTTTGTCTTCAGCTTTGAGAACATAATTTATGAAAATGCAAAAGGTGTTGCTTGTCGATGATGACAAGAACATTCGAGAGGTCGCCCAGATGTGCCTTGAGGATGACTGGACGGTGTTAACTGCGTCTTCGGGCTTTGAAGCAATTACTGTGGCTTGCGCAGAGCACCCAGACCTTATTTTGCTGGACATGATGATGCCGGGAATGGATGGGCCAACCACTATGAAGCACATACGAGAGGCAGGATTATCGACTCCCGTGATTTTTCTGACGGCAAAAGTGCAAACTCACGAAGTAAGCCAATACGAGAAGCTAGGCGCGATAGGGCTTATAGCGAAACCGTTTAACCCGATGAGTCTGGCTGACGACATAAGGCGTTTTATGGATGCCTAACATGCGCTCTCCTCACGTACTTATTATGACCTCGATCATGGTCGTTATGGTCGCGTTTGCGGTTGCTGGATTTGAAAATAAGAAGCAATTCGATCGCATGATCGAATCGCGGAAATGGGTTGTGCACGCACTCGAAGTCAAGTTGATCTTAGAACGTTTGAAATCAGCAATCGACCACAACGATATATACGTAGCCAACCGGCTTACGAATGAACTGCGCACCATGGTTGTAGACCCGATGCAGGCGAAGCGTGGTGCTGAACTTGAGGCCACTCTGCCTGCTCCATCGACACGAACGGAAACTATTCTCAATGACCTGCGCAATGCGGAGGATCAACTGTTCAAAAGACGCATGGCGGATTTGCAGGCAAATGCCGCCAGATCCGCTTCATTTGTATCTGCCATAAACATTTTCGCATTGTTGTTTCAGATAATTCTTCTCGGCGTAGTCTGGTACTCATTCGGGCAGTCCAATGCCGCCAATTCACGACTAAAAGCACTGCTGTCCTCCATGGCAGAAGGCGTTTACCAGATTGACTCATACGGTATTTGCAAGTTTATCAACGCCGCTGCCGAAACAATGCTCGGTTACAGCTCAGCGGAAATTTGCGGAAACAACATGCACGATCTAGTTCATCACACGGCGCCGGATGGAAGCCATCGATCGGCTGAACATTGTCTTCTGATGAGCGTTATACAAACCAAGCAACCCTACAGAACATCCGACGATATATTCATCACAAAGCAAGGGTTACGCTTGCCGGTAGAAGTAGCAGCCGAACCGCTTGTCCAGAATGGGCATCTGACCGGAGCAGTGGTTTGTTTCAGAGACATCACCGAAAGGAAAGAAGTTGAACGCAGGTTGTCCGAATTTTATTCCACAGTGTCACACGAGCTCCGAACACCACTTACGTCGATACGTGGTGCTTTTGGACTGCTCGAAGGAGGCAAAGGCGGTGATTTGTCGCCTAAGGCAATGAAACTTGTGTCGATGGGACGTGAGGAATCCGAGCGCCTGGTCAGGCTAATCAACGATATCCTCGATATTCGAAAAATCGAGGCCGGCAAATTCGAATTGAACCTCTCATCGACCAGTGCCGATCAGCTGGTCCTGAAAACTGTTGAGTCGCTAAAAACGTTGGCCGAACAAGCTGAAATCCACTTATCTGTACAAATCGATGCGGCTCCGGCACTGACCGTGGACACTGATCGGATCACCCAAGTCCTGACTAACCTCGTCTCAAACGCGCTAAAGTTTTCTCCGCGTATGTCAGAAGTTGTTGTTGGCACAGCATGGGCTCCTGGTGGCGTGCGCTTTTTGTTACCGATCATGGCCCTGGAATAAGCGCGGAAGATCAAAAGAAACTTTTTGGGATGTTCCAGCAGATCGACTCGTCCGACACTCGCGACAAGGGAGGAAGTGGCCTCGGTCTGGCTATAAGCAAGGCAATTGTCGAGCAACACGCCGGCAAAATCGGACTTACATCAAAAACTGACGAAGGATCAACGTTTTGGTTTCAGTTACCTGCTTCTCCGCCCGTTAAAGACCATCAGAAGAATGCAACGTCGACCACGACTCATCGCATCCTCTTGGTCGAAGCTGACGACAGCATCGTTTCTTTAATCACAGCGACGTTAGGAAATGAGCGTTTTGAGGTTACGACGGCACGTACTCTCGCCGATGCTGAGGTTCTTCTCTCGAAACGATCGAAATTTTCCGCGATCATTCTAGACATCAAATTGCCTGATGGAAACGGAATCGAGCTTTTCGACAAACTGAGGCAGTTTGCTGATACAAAGTTAGTGCCCGTCATTGTTATGAGCGCAACGCAGCAGGGTTCAGAAGATTATGGCTATCCGTTGTTGATCGATTGGATCACGAAACCGCTCGAAGAAAGTCGGCTGCTCCATGCGTTGGAAGTCGCGATCGCCAGCCGTTCTCCAGGTCCTGCACGGGTCTTGATTGTAGAGGATGATGCAAACGCACGAGAATTGATCAAACAGTATCTAAGCACTGTCGATAGTGACCTGCAGTATTTCGAAGCAGCAGATGGCGACACTGCCATTCATCTGGCGCGACAAGTAGAGCCAGATTTGATCATCCTTGATCTGGGATTGCCAACTACGGACGGTTTCGACGTGGTGACTGTGCTGCGCCATGAAAACTTGAGCAGAACACGGCTATTGGTCCACACTGGCCGCGATCTTTCGCTCGACGAAAAACGGCGATTGACACTTGGACTTAGCGCGCACCTAACGAAATCGAGAACTAGCGAGACTGAGTTTTTGAGTGCGGTGATTCAGTTGCTGAACGGGCTTGTTCCACATTCTGAAGACAGCGGTTAGCGTTCTAGAAGCGACTTTATTAAGCCGACGAAACGCATATTCTTAATCGGCTTTGCTTCAAATACTGTAGCACCGCTTGCTTTCGCTTTGCTTTCTGCTGATGCATCGGCCGAGATTAGAATTATTGGTATGGTCAGATCCTTCGATCTGATTTGCACGCAGACTTCGAATCCATCGAAGTCAGGCATATTCACATCGAGCACGACGACATCCGGTTTGAAGTGCTGCATGCCTTGTACTACTTGTTTCGAATCGGAGTAACTGTTTAGCAAAATATTCTCCGCTGCCAGCAATTGCTCCAATCTTTTTAGGAGAAATATATCGTCATCCACAATCAAAACTTTTTTCGAACCGGGCACCACAAGCCGAGCTTGATAAAGCTCCTCCTCAGCAATGTCGAGAACTCTTTCGCGAGTTATTGTCGTCCAGTGCTTAATCTCTTCTGCCGCTCTTCCCAATAACAAAAGCAGCTTCGACCTTCGCGAGCTATCTAAAATATCGGTACTTAGAACTGCTTGCAGGTCTTGTTCGATCACTGCTGCGATTCGCCCGATTTCATCAAACCCGTATATGGCTGCTGTTCCATGAATTTTGTGGGCCGCATTTTGCAGTGAATCAATTTTGTAAGTAGAAACATCTTCCGGTGCATATCGGACGATGTCTTCGATTGTCTGAAACTCCGCCGTTATTTCACTGACATAATTTGCGGTCAGCCTGGACAATTTTGTCTCCGCTGGATCCAACTTGCGTGCATCAGTACGAAGCAAACGCAACACCTCGTCGACAATGACTTCAATGGATACCGGTTTATGCACTATGCAATTAACACCCAGCTCCTGAACAAGTTTTTGATGCGTCGCTGTATCTCTCCACGTTGCCGATACGAACATGACCGGCGTTTCTTCCAGTTTTGGCCTCATCAGCGCCAACCAACTCAAACCGTCGGTATCCGGTAACTGCCCGTCAAGCACCACAAGTTGAAAGGAACCCAGCTCGGCTTCAACTGAGGCATCTGCACCGGTCGGAGCGATCGTAACCGAAACATTTTCTGCAACAAGCGCATCCTTGAGAAGAGATGTAAAACGGGGATCATCATCTACGATCAAAACGGATTTGGGGGATCTTTTCAAGAGTGTCTCCTATTTAATTAGCGTCGTTTATTGTCCTATAGAACTTGGCCAATTTCCTGATGAACTGTTGCCCGCTCTTGACAGTTAGCTTTACTTGTGTGCCTGCAAACGCCATTGTGCTTTTTCTGCAGCCATTCAAAGATTAGCGCCTCAAGCTCTTGGTCATTTGCAATCCTGATAGCGGCCGAATCTCCTTCGCGGTCACCAAACCAGAGATGGTGTTCCACTCTCGGGATCGCGTCATTGCGTTGCCCGCGCTCTAATAGTCCATTTTGCCACAGGTACTTACCAAGTTGCTCCCGGCCCAAGCAATTAGTCCGTCGTGGACTCGGAGTCTTTTTCATCCGGTGACGCGTGCTTGTCTCGCCATGCCAGGGCAAGCATAAGCGCTCCGAAGGAGCCCATGACCAGACCCCAAATTACATTCAGGTTGATCTGCTGACTCCCGAATGGCACCAGATGTGGTTCCATTAATCCGTAACCGACTAAGAGCAACGCATTGATCAGAAAGAAGTAACCGATAGGATTGCGTAGATCAAGCATTGGCGATCACCAAAAGTAGAGGTTGCAGGCAACAGTCATAACGACAACCACGGCCGCTAGGACAAGTGGGTTCTTGTGCCAAACTCCCCCACCGAATGTAGATTTCAAACCAGTGCCCCAGACAAGTCCTTCCAGTTCCGCGATAGGTTTGGGCTTAGTGAAAAACGAAACTAATATCGTCACTATAAAGCAAACAATCCAGGCCACAGTCGCGCGCCAGAAATTTCCGGCCATTGCTGATGGATAGCTGAGTATATGGGCTTCGGTCAGCCCGAATTGAACGACTGCAGCAAGAGTACCGAACACCAGGCCGGTGAACGCGCCCCAGGGACTGCATCGTGTCCAAAACATACCTAACAAAAACGTGGCAAACAATGGGGCGTTGAAGAACGAAAAGATTGCTTGCATGTAATCCATGATTGACGCAAAGCCCATCACGATGTACGCAGTGCCAATGCTGATGAGGATTCCAATCCCGGTCGCTAGCCGGCCAACCAACAGGTAGTGCTGATCAGTTTTGTTCTTGGCAATGTAGCTCTTGTAAATATCGTAAGTCCATACCGTATTAAATGCGGTGATGTTTCCAGCCATGCCGGACATGAAACTTGCCAGCATTGCCGTCAGGCCGATGCCCAGCATTCCCGGCGGATAGAACTTCGCCAGCATCAACGGTAAGGCTTGATTGAATGACATGTCTGTATTATTCGTTCCCAAGCCGGGCACCAATACCAGTGCCAACATTCCGGGCAATATCGTAATTGCCGGAAACAGAACCTTTGGGAAAGCGGCGATTATCGGGGTGCGTTGCGCAGCCGGTAGGCTTTCTGCCGCTAAAGCTCTTTGGATCACGAGAAAGTCGGTGCACCAATAACCAAATGAAAGGACAAATCCCAATCCGCAAAAGATAGCTATCCAATCAACTCCCATCGGATTATGAACACCGCCGGTCTGTGCCCACAAGTGAGAGTAGCCCGGAGGCAGCTTGGCAGCTAGTCCTTCCCAGCCACCAACGTGCATCAACCCAAGAATCGTCAACGGCAAGAATCCGAGAACGACAAGAAAGAATTGTAGAACCTCGTTATAGATTGACGAAGTCAAGCCACCAAGAGCGGTATAAGCCAAGACCACGACAGCCGACACAATTATGCTCGCCGTCATATCCCAGTCCAGCAAGAGTTTGAATACGAGCGCCATCGCATACATATTGAGCCCTGACATCAGTACCGTCATGACGGCGAATGAAATGGCATTGAAAGCGCGCGTTGGTTCATTGAATCGAAGCTTCAGATACTCAGGCACGCTGTGTATTCGTGATCCGTAATAGAACGGCATCATGAAAATGGCCAGGAAAAGCATGGCTGGAATTGCACCAACCCAATAGAAGTGCGCAGTCATAATGCCATACTGCGCGCCGTTCGCAGCCATGCCCATGACTTCGATGGCTCCTAAGTTTGCGGAGATGAACGCAAGGCCGGTAATCCAACTCGGAATCGATCTTCCGGAAAGAAAAAACTCTTCCGTGTTTACCATCTGCTTCTTGAGCGCAAAGCCAATCCCAAGAACAAAGCAGAAGTAGATCAAAATGATCAGGTAGTCAACAACACCAACTTGCAATATTCGCGTCCCCCTGACGCAAGAATATAGCTATATAGGTATTGCGGAGAACGATTCAGTAGGTTTTACGTTGGCGAATCGGCAGATTTAATCAACGTCTCTGAACTTTTAAAAACTTACACTTCCATGTCACTAACAATGCATGAAGTACGAATTTCATTTTCTTGGAAGAAGAAAGGGATTGACTGCACCTAGTCCACGAACGCGCCTGGATGGCTTACCAGATGATGGTGAATTGAGTTGTTGAACTCGGCGTGCAGCACTTAGCGCCTCGGTCTCTTTCTGCGTAAGTTCTGGTCCCTTACCATCGATCGCCAGGCTTTCCTTTCGCGCAAGAGCCCGATAATGCTCATCGTCAGGGCTCGGGAATTGCCACTTACTGCGAAGGTCTGCTCTTTCCTCAAGCGTGAGTCTCGGTCCTTTGCCGTAAATCGACAAAACTTCCTTGCGCGTCAGTTCCTTATAATACGTAACGTCAGCGATTTCTCTAACCACATTACCTATCGCCTCATGGATCAACGCGAAGTCAGCCAATATCGATTTCGCAGCCGGTGAACTATCACGTGCCGCGTCCGCGGAAAGACGTAAGTAACCTATGTTATCTGCTTGGGCGACAACTGCGAGCCCTACAGGTGATGTCTCGTTGTAGTTAGAAAGTTTCGTCATGCTCAGCCCCTCGCCAGTTGGAATAAGCACACTGTAAGGCGAGCCGGTTAAGACCGCGTGGACCAAATGTGTCACGATTGGGGCATCTTAGATTGTGTGAACCTAAAAAGGCATCACAGGAACGCTGAAACGCCGCAGGCTTCAGGGTTTGGTTGCTGGTGGAAGACCGATTGCCCCCTCTTTCTTCGCTGGTTCAACAGGCGAATTCGGAGCCGGCTTGGCTGCATTGGAGTTTACCGGTTCAACCGTCGGGAAAACTTCCGTTGCCAACACGTCATACATCTTGCCAAAGCCACGCATCACATTGGCCCGAAATGGAAACCTAGGTTTCACGCAGCAATCGAGTAGCTGATCGTAAGTAAGCGGTTTCCCGCCGCTTCCTGTAATACTCTTTTGCTCCTGATACATCTTGAACATCTCAGCAATTAGCTCATTTCGCGACGCGTAATATTTCGCCCTAGTCGCTGGTTGTTGCAGTGCGTCCGCCGTTACAACGCCATTGACGCGAAAAAATTGAAAAGAACGGTTGGCGGGATCAAGCATGTATTTGTCGAATTCGGCTCGAAACGACTCATTGTAATCGACTTCGGCAGCTTTGGCTGCACTCTTCGCAGGCTTGCCGGTCTCCAAGCCAGCTTTATATGCATCAAGAACCGCGCTCTGGAGGTCTGCCGATGCAAGCTTCTGGAACCTCGTGTAATCGAACAGGTGTCCAGACTCATGGTTGTAGATAAAGCGAAGCGGTTGAGTGGTGGCAGTATTAACATTGATTTGGTAGAACTGCCCTCGCGTCCACAACGACCCGTCCCACCCCAATCCTTCTCGATGCATAATGCAAATACTCTCCGGAACAACACCTACTGATTCGACTAATTTCAGTAACTCATTTACATGTTTAATAGGCACATCAGTGTCAGAAGGGTGGCGAGGATTTCCTTTTGCTCCCGGCAGCGGTTGCATATATCCAACAGTGAGCAAAACGGTCTTCGCCTGTCCAGGAACACGCAACTGGTATTCCCCTGTCGGGAAAACTCCCTGTGCAACCGAGAGCGCAAGCACGAGGCTTTTATGACGATCTGAACCTTCAACCTGGCGTTGTGTGCGAATGAGATCCTCTTCGACTTTAGCACGATTGGTGTCATACTCGCGGCGAGCCTCGGCACGGTGAGCCGTAAGTGCACGGGCCTGCGATGCACCGGCACCGGTGGCAGGCAAATCCCTCAGTTGCGTCTCATAGGTGCTATCGCGTTTGACAAAATCGGCTTCCAGTTTGGCCACTTCAGCGCTTTTGGCTTCGATTGGCTTATACATCTCCCGCATTTGCGCTCTTATAGCGGACGGATCTCCAAGCGAAACCTCGGCGGTCGCCCGCCCATTGTGACCAATTTTCGCAATAGGTTTCTCTGTCAACTCTACAGTTGCTGTTTCACGTGCCACTGATGACCGTTTACTCCATTCAATGCGGGCACCATTGGCCGTAGTCTCGATAAACCCGTCGGGAGTCGTTTCGATCAAAGAATTTCTCTGCTTCGCGCCCTTCATATAAGCATCTACTTCAAGCGGCGTTCCCTCGTAACTGAGCCTCAAGTCGGGCTCATTGACGCCATTTCTCGATACCACACCTTCACCAGCAGCCGCCAATTTGGGCGCGCGATAAGTTGGCTTAATACCGCGGAAGACGGCACTGGTGACGACTATGGCCAGGAACGCGGTAGTCTTGTCGTCCTTGTTGATCTGTAGTGACAAATCTTTAGCGGCCTGCTTCATCACTTCCTCAGAGCCTACGGTGGCCCCGACGAACACCGGCTGGTTGAAAGAGCCCCGTCCCGTAGACTTCAAGAAGGTCATTGACCATGCATCGTTTTGTGCGGCTGCCTTTAACGCCGCCATGTTCTTGGCCAATCGCGCAATCGCCTCCTTATTCTCTCCAAAAACGGCGGTTCGCAACGACCCATTGACTCGTGAAAGATAGCCGCCAAAGAAGTGACCCACCTTGCCACCAGCAAAGGACATAGCAGTCTCAGAAACAAAGTCTCCCAACAATACCTCGGCAACATCTTGTCCCAGCTCCATCT
>Ga0163151_10004423_pt1 | contig 18886 bp, 18 predicted proteins | sample OliLakLV19MP5IB2_FD_145596 | JGI IMG/M metagenome (GOLD analysis project Ga0163151, IMG submission 145596) | Freshwater microbial mat bacterial communities from Lake Vanda, McMurdo Dry Valleys, Antarctica - Oligotrophic Lake LV.19.MP5.IB-2 | ecosystem: Environmental > Aquatic > Freshwater >... | reverse complement strand
TTTTTTATTTGGTATCATAGAATATATTTTTCTACTGCAAAGAAAAAACTTTACCTTCGTATTCTTCGGACATAGATAATGATTTTATCATAATGTTTTTAACATTGTATTTTTAGAACCGCCCTTTAGAAATTTCTTAGGTGAGTCAAAATTATCATAAACATGCAAAAAATGTTGTCATAAATAATTGTGTTTCTCTCGAATACTTTAATATCCAAAAATTAAAATACACTATTAAAATCGAAGTTTTTAGTGCAGCGGACGCTTCTTAATCATCCCGCCTTTAGTATCTTTTATTGAGTTCATCACAACAAAAGCATTTGGATCAACTTTATCAATTTCCGTTTGAATTTTAGCAATTTCTAATCGTGTTATAATAGTATAAACTATATCTATCCTTCCTAAATCTCCTTTTTTACCAAAACCTCTTTTCCCAGAATAAATAGTAACGCCTCTGCCAAGTTTTTCAGTTACCATAATTCTCATTTCCTCCGAATGGGAAGATATGATAGTTACTCCAGTGTACTCCTCTACTCCTTCAATTATAAAATCAACAGTTTTAGATGCTGCTAAATATGTTAGAATAGCATATAAAGCCGTTTCTACAGATAATAAATAAGCTGCAAAAGAAAATATTATAATATTAAATACAAGTATAACATCTCCTATTGTTAAACCCGTTCTTTTACTAAGATAAATTGCTAATACCTCTGTACCATCCAATACTGCTCCTCCCCTCATTGCGAATCCAATCCCTGCACCAAGAAAAAACCCTCCAAAAACTGATATTAATAATTTATCAGATGTAATAATTGGATAATTAATAAATGTGATTGCAAATGCTAAAAGCACAATAGCAATAACGCTCTTTAATGCAAATGCTTTTCCAATATTTTTATACCCTAAAAATATAAATGGAATATTAATAGTAATAATCAATAAAGACAGATGTATGTTGGTTAGCTCAGCAACTAACAATGAAATCCCTGTCACTCCACCATCAATAAATGAATTTGGCAACAAGAAACCCTTTAAACCGAAACCTGCAGCAAATACACCAATGATAATCATTACAAAATCTCTGATTAAATGCGAGAAAGTAATTTTAAGCTTATAAAACTCTTTGGCTATACTATAAGCTGAGCTTTCTTCAGCTCTATTCACATTTTTTTTCTTTTTTAATGTGTCAGAAATAATTTGATGCAAAAGTGGGTTCATATATAAATCAATTATTTAAAATGCAAATTAAATTTTTAGCTCATCTATTGGGTTCCAATAATATTTTTCAAAATTCTGAATTTTATCTTTGGTAATCTTTAATCCTTCTTTTTCTAAAAGCTCTTGCATTAAAAAAGGTGTGGCAAAATGATGCTTCCCCGTCAATTCTCCATTCCTATTAACAACCCGATGTGCTGGCACTTTTTTCTTTTGAGAATGAGTTGCATTCATGGCCCAACCAACCATACGAGAAGAACGAGAAGCGCCAAGATATTTTGCAATAGAACCATAACTTGTAACCCTTCCTTTGGGAATTAATCTTACCACCTGATAAACCATCTCAAAAAAATCTTTATGCTTCTCCATTTTAAAATTTAAACTTTAAATAACAAATTTTAAAACCTAAATCAGAAAACTTCTTCTCATAGTATGTTTTTATGGAGGTTAAATATTCTTCTCTTTCAACTACATCCCCATACAAATCGTTGGTAAAATCGAGCTCTTTAAACTTATTTTCTTGAACAACCTCTCTAGTATATAAGTAAAAAGGTTCATTATCAGTTTTCAAATTCACACTCCCTTCTTTTTTTAAAACCTTTTTATAACGATTTAAGAAAATCATATTTGTTAACCTTTGTCTTATAGTAGTTTTTAAAGGTTGAGGGTCTGGGAAAGTTATCCAAATTTCAGAAACTTCATTTTCTTCAAAACAAGCTTCAATAAAATCAATTCTCGTTCTTAAAAATGCAACATTGTCAAGCTCCCCTTCTAAAGCTTGTTTTGCCCCTGTCCATATACGATTCCCTTTTATATCTATTCCAATAAAATTTTTATTAGGATACCTTTTTGCTAAACCAACAGAGTATTCACCTTTTCCGCAGCCCAACTCCAAAACTATTGGATTATCATTTTTAAAATAATCTGTATTCCATTTACCTTTTAAAGCAAATGTTCCTTCAGCGAATTGATCATATAACAATGAAAAGCAATTTTTAAAATTTGCTACCTCTTTAAATTGCATCAACTTTCTTTTAGCCATTCTAAAACAAATAAATTATAGTAATTAATTCACTCACCAATCCTCAAAAAAATAAAATACCTTTGGTATGTTTTTACAAAAAAAACAATAATGAATCATCCAAAACGAATATTAATTTGTCCACTTAATTGGGGGCTGGGGCATGCTACCAGATGCATTCCTATTATTCGTTTATTGATTCAAAAAAAACAAACAGTTGTCATAGCCGCAGAAGGTGGACCATTAGAATTATTAAAAATTGAGTTTCCAGAATTGGAGTTTATAACGTTTAAAGGAGTACGAATAAAGTATCCTACATCTGGCTCTATGATTATAAAAATGCTATTCTCTATTACAAAAATTACAAAAGGAATAAAAGCCGAAAACAAACTGTTAGGTGAATTAATTAAAAAACATAAAATTGACATTGTTATTTCCGACAACAGATATGGATGCTGGAGCGAAAAGGTGAAAAGCATTTTTATCACTCATCAACTAATGATTAAATCTCCATTGGCTGAAAACTTTATACATAAACAATTATCAAAGTATATAAATAAATATGAGGAGTGTTGGATTCCTGATTTTGAAAATGAAAATAACTTATCGGGTGATTTGTCTCATAAATACACTTTATCTGAGAACACATTTTTTATTGGGCCCTTATCTCGATTCAGAGGAAACACAAATGATTTAAAAGCAGAATCGATTAATGAGCAGAATGAATTAGTTGCAATCATTTCTGGGCCAGAACCACAACGAAGCATCTTTGAAAATATTATTCGAGAACAAATAATAAAGAGCAACCAAAAAGCACTAATTGTTTTAGGCTTACCTAATAAAGAGCTAAAAATTGAACATATAAGAAATGTAAAATTTGTTTCTCATTTAGATTCAACACAAATGAAGAGTGCTGTTGAAAATGCAACAATAATTATTGCTAGAAGTGGTTATTCAACCATTATGGATATAGCCGCATTGAACAAAAAAGCTATTTTCATACCAACTCCAGGACAAACAGAACAAGAATATCTTGCAAAATTATTAATGCAGAAAAAAATTGCATTTTATCAAACTCAATCAAAATTTAAATTGACAGAGGCATTAAAAGAATCGAATAATTATTCCGGGTTTTCAGAAATGAAAATAGATAATACGTTAGAAACAAGAATTGACTCTATCCTTTCTTCAAAGTAAAAGTAAAAACAGTTCCAACACTCTCTGTGCTCATCACACTAATTGTTTGTCCATGTGCCTCAATAATGTGTTTTACAATAGCCAAGCCTAGCCCCGTACCGCCAATATCTCTGGATCTACTTTTATCCACTCTATAAAATCTTTCAAACAAACGTGGCAAATGTTTATTGCCAATTCCGATTCCATTATCAGCTATTTCAACAATTATATTGTCTCCTACACCAGACAATTTAACTTTTGTTTCTCCATACTCTTTTCCATACTTAATGGAGTTCACAATTAAATTCACCAATACTTGCCGAACTCTAAATTTATCAGCACTGACATAAATAGGATCTCCAACAGTATTCAATGTAACCATTACCCCTCTTTGTGTGGCATTTAATTCCTGTGATTCAATAACATCTTTTGTCAATGTCGACAAATCAAATTTTTCAAATTCCAATTCCAATTCGCCAGTTTCTAAGTGTGAAATAGATTCTAAATCATCAATAATTCCAATCATTCTATCAATACTTTTTTCTGCTCTTTGCAAATAATTTTTATTAATAGTTGGATCTTCTAATCCTCCATCCAAAAGAGTAAGGACATAACCTTGAATATTAAAAATGGGCGTTTTTAATTCATGAGAAACATTCCCTAAATATTCTCTTCTATATGCTTCCAATTTTTTCAACCGTTCAATTTCATTTTTTCTATCCTCCCCCCAAGCAATAATTTCTGAATCTAATCTGTATATTTCATTTTTTATTAACTCTTCGGAAATGTTACTATTTTCACTTTGATTTCTATAACTTCTTACATTCAAATACAAAGTGTTTATTTTTTTTAAAATAAATCTATTAATGAACAATACAAGCAATAAGCCAGAGCTACAAGAAACAATAAAGGATAAGGCAACAATATTCCATCTAACAAATCCGTAATGATTTTGAGAATAAAAAAGAATGCCTGCTGAAATGAATCCAGCAAGCACAACAATTGAAATAAATAAAGTTATACTATAAGAAATATTTTTCATTCATATCGGATAAAGCACTAAAGTACTAAAAATCAAATTTATAACCGATACCTTTTACTGTTTTGATTAAATCATCCCCTAATTTCTCTCTTAATTTACGAATGTGCACATCAATAGTTCTATCGCCAACAACCACATCACCTCCCCATATAGTATCTAAAATCACTTCTCTTGTAAAAACTTTTCCAGGTTTTGATGCTAATAATGCAAGTAATTCAAATTCTTTTTTGGGAAAATTTAATTCTTGTCCATCCTTTATAATTAGATACCTTTCCCTATCAATTTCCAAACCAGCAACTGCAATATTTTCATTTTTAGTGCTGGCAATATTGCCACTTCTTTTTAATAAAGCTTTTATTCTACTAATCAATACCCTAGGTTTAATCGGCTTATTGATATAATCATCCGCACCAACATCAAATCCTGCAATTTGTGAATAATCCTCATTACGCGCAGTTAAAAATGCTATCATCACATCTTTTAACTTTGGAATCTCTCTAATTTTTTGGCAAGTTTCCATCCCATCCATATCAGGCATCATCACATCAAGAATAATTAATTCTGGATTTTCTTTTTTTGCGACTTCAACAGCCTCTTTACCATTACTAGCAACACTTACATCATAACCCTCTTTTTTTAAGTTATAACTTAAAAACTCGAGAATATCCTCTTCGTCATCCACTAACAATATTTTTTGTCCTGTAATCATTTTATATAATTTTTTTTCAATGTAAAGTTGAAATTATTCTTTAAATATAGTGTTAATTAAGTATTAAAATAACATTAACAAGCTGGTGTTTTTTCTCAATTAATTAACATACTGGTAAATTTTGTTTAACATAAAATATTGTTTAATGAAGTTACTTTGCACAAAAAATAATTCCTAAAAAATGAATTTAAAACTGTTATCATTCTTAATCTTTTTGTGTTTTTCAAACACAATATTTTCTCAAAATTCAAGCATAAAAGGAAAAGTAATTGATGGAAAAACGGGTGAAACTTTACCAGGTGCTGTTGTAGTTATAAAAGGAACAACAACAGGAAGCAATACTGATTTTGATGGTTTATTTAGTATAAACAATTTAGCAATAGGTGTTTATACTTTAGAGTGTAAATTAATTTCATACAACACTAAAATCCTTACAGATGTTAACGTTAAAAACAATGAACCAACAGTAATTACTATTACTATGGAAACTGCTTCAACTAATTTAGGTATTGTTGAAGTAACAGCAACTGTTAGTAAAGAAAACAATGCCGGTTTGTTAATCATGCAAAAAAATAACGCATCTGTATCAGACGGAATTTCTTCTGAAAGTATTAAACGCACCCCTGATAAAAGCACGAGTGATGTTTTAAAACGTGTATCAGGAGCAAGTATACAAGACAATAAATTTGCAGTTATAAGAGGAATGAACGACCGATACAATGCTGCCTACATTAATGGTGCACCATTACCAAGTTCCGAAAGCGATAAAAGAGCATTTGCTTTTGACATATTCCCTTCAAATTTATTAGACAATTTAGTGATTATAAAAACTGCCACTCCAGATTTACCGGGCGATTTTGCAGGAGGCATTATTCAAATAAATACCAAAAGTATTCCAGAAAAAAATGAACAATCAATTTCAATTTCCGGATCATATAATACGATTTCAACATTTAAAGATTTTAAAACATATAATGGTGGAAAATATGATTGGATTGGAATGGATGATGGAGCAAGACAGTTAAATAAAGAGATCCCCTCCACGCTTGATTATCAAAAATCAACTGTTACCAATCTTGATAAAGTTGAATATGGTAAATTGATGAGCAATAGTTGGGGCTTAAACAACACAATTGCTGCTCCTTCAACAAGTATCCAATATTCAATAGCCAATGTTGGTAAAGTTTTAAAAAGAGATGCTGGTAGTATTTTCGCAATGACATATAATAATAACAATTCAACATCATTTTCGACAAGAAGAGAATTTGAGGAACAAACGAAGGATGTTCTAAAAACGAAAGAATACAATGACACTTCTTATGTAAATAATATTTTATCAAGTATATTATGGAACTTATCTTATAAATTAAATGACAAAAATCAGCTGTCATTTAAAAACATGTATAGCATCAACACCAACGACAATACAACTGTTAGAAAAGGCTTAGTGGATGCTTCTGGGCCTCAATGGGAAAAATCAGATGTACGTTGGTTTACACAAAATAATATTTATAGTGGTCAGTTAGATGGTAGCCATGTTTTAGTTGAGAAACATAAAATTAAATTTAAATGGCAAGGGGCTTTAAGTGATATTAAACGTGACATTCCTAACATGAGAAGAATGGTTTATACCAAAATTTCTCCCAAAGAAGATGATCTATCTTTTCCATATTTAGCGCAAATACAAGCAAACAACGTTGCTACAAATAGTGCTGGAACGATGTTCTTTTCTTCCAATAAAGAAAAAATTTATAGTATAAGATACGATTTAAGTATTCCCTTTTTCATATTGAAAACAAAACATGAAATTAAAGTTGGAGGATTTCATCAATTACGTGATCGTATATTTGATGCACGCTTCTTTGGCTACACACAATATAAAGAAGGATCTTCAGTAAAATTTGATAATACTCTTCTTTCACTCCCCGAAGAAGAATTGTTTACCATCAATCAAATGGGAGCAATGGATAAACCAGGACCAAAAAATGGTGGATTCAAATTAACAGAAGCTACTACTCCACTTGACAGCTACTTGGCATCTGCAAAATTACATGCAGGTTTTTTAATGGTTGATTCAAAAATCAAAACAACGCTAAGATTTATTTATGGTGCCAGGTTTGAATCTTACCAACAAAAGATAACCAACTTCGACCAAATAACAGGTGATGCGGTTATAAAAGATACTACTTTTAATAATATTCTCCCTTCTATTAATGCTGTGTGGTCAATGAACGAAAAAATGAATTTACGAGCAGCTTATTACAGAACAGTTTCCAGACCTGAGTTTAGGGAATTAGCCAATTTTAATTTTTATGATTTTATATTGGATTACTCTGTTGCAGGAAATCCAGCTTTAAGTCAAGCTACTATAAACAATTACGACTTACGATATGAGTGGTATCCAGGAGCTGGACAATTATTTTCTGCTTCCGTGTTTTATAAAGACATCGATAATGCTATTGAACAAATTGCGGCTGGAGCAAGTCAAATCAGAAGTATTTCTTATGCTAATGTTAAAAATGTTAAAAACATGGGTGCCGAATTAGAGTACCGATTAAAACTTAGCACCTTATTTAAAAATGATTCTTCTGTTTTTTTAAACAACCTTACATTATATACTAATCTAGCATACATCAAATCAAAAGTTGATTTATCTGATATTGTTGGAGCAACCGAGAGACCAATGCAAGGCCAATCGCCTTATATTGTTAATGCTGGTGCACAATATATGGATAGAGAAAAAGGATTTTCTGCAAGTTTATCATATAATGTTGTAGGGAAAAGAATTTTTATTGTTGGTAGTGATGATGAGCCAGATTACTGGGAAAACCCAAGAAATATAATCGATTTACAATTAACAAAAACTTTTTTAAAAGGAAAATTGGAATTAAAAATAAATGCACGTGATATTCTAGCTCAACCATTTGTATTCTATCAAGATTTAAATGGAAATCATAAATATGATAAAAGTTCTGAAAAAGAAAATAAAGATAATCTCGTTCATGACAAAACAATTGATAATGTAATGATAAACACTCGCGTTGGATCTACTTATTCTGTAGGTATTTCATACAAATTCTAACATCAACTTAACATTCATGTTTTTAATTTAACACCAAAATAACCTAATAGTAAATGCAAAAAAACATGAAGGTAATGTTACAGCACTACGTTTGTCTTGTTCAAATTATTAATTGAAAATATTAATTTCTAAATCAAAATGAAAAAACAAATGAAAAAACAAATGAAAAAACAAATGAAAAAAATTTACACGTTTATAGCAGCTAGTATATTAGCTTCTGCTATGCATGCACAAACACCATTTTTTACACCAACAACTTATATTGGTGCTTTTCCTGTAACGGATAATACTGCTGCTACTGATTGGACAAACGGATGGACAAACTTTGATCCTGAAAACACAACGTATGCTACTCCAACTGTTATTATTAGTGCAAACATTACTGCAAATACAACTTGGACATCAGCAAACGTTTACCAATTAACTGGAAATATAGCTGTAACGAATGGAGCTGTATTAACCATTCAAGCTGGTACGGTTATTAAAGGTGACTTAACGACTAAAAGTTGTTTAATTATTACTAAAGGATCAAAAATTATTGCTGAAGGAACTGCTGCTTCTCCGATTGTATTTACTTCTAACGAAGCAGTAGGAAATAAAGCTACTGGTGATTGGGGTGGTTTAATCATTTTAGGAAATGGTTTAATCAACACTCCAGGTACGAATGTTGCTTGTACTGGTTGCGGAGCAAATCCAAATATAAATCAAATTGAAGGGTATGCTTCTTATGATGCTGTTCAATTATATGGAGGAAATGATAACGCTGATAGCTCTGGTGTATTAAAATACGTTCGTATAGAATTTGCAGGTGTTGCTTTATCTTCAACACCAAATTCTGAGATTAATGGTTTAACATTAGGTGCTGTTGGAAATAAAACGTTAATTGATAATGTTCAAGTATCTTTTTCTGGTGATGATGGAATTGAGTGGTTTGGTGGAGCAGTTAATGTTAAACATTTAATTGCTTATAGAAGCTTAGATGATGATTTTGATACAGATTTTGGATATTCTGGAAATGTGCAATTTGGTTTAATCGTTCGTGACCCAGATGTGGCTGATCAAAGTAAATCAGAATGTTTTGAATCTGATAACTTTAATCCTGGTGCTGGTCGTACACCTTTAACAGCTCCAATTTTTTCTAACATAACTGTTGTAGGTCCAACTCGTGATGGAAACACAACTCCAGGTTCAAATTTGTTTTTATGTGCTGCTCAAATAAGACGAAACTCTGCTTTGTCATTATTTAATTCAATCATTACAGGATGGCCAAAAGGCTTACAAATTGCGGGATCTGATGCTCAAGATAATTTTACTGGAGATACAGCTGCATTTGGAAACAACTGGATTATTGGAGCTACAAATGCTATTGACATTAGTGCTTCAACTTCTCCATTATCTTTTTATCAAGCATTTTTTGCAACAGATAATAATGATTCAACGAAAACAAATGCGAATGTTAATTGGGTAAATGCTTTCCCTTCAACTTTAGAAATGACTCCTGATTTCCGTTTAAACCCGTCTTCTCCTGCTGCAACTGCTGCATCATTTTCTGACCCAAAATTTAACGGAGTTACTACAAGTATAAATTCTGCTGAGTTATTCAATACAGTTTCACTATATCCTAATCCTGCAAATGAATCAGTATCAATTACAGCTTCATTATCTCAATCGGGTTCAATTGCAATTAATATATATGATGTAACAGGAAAATTAATTAGCACGCCAGTTTCTGAAAATGTTAATTCAGGAAAATCAACATACAAAGTTGATATTTCTACTTTACCTGCAGGATTATATTTTGCAATAGTTAATGTTAACAACACTATTAAAACGTTAAAGTTTGTAGTAGCTAAATAGTATATACTTTAAAATGAAACACGAAAAACTCCCACTAATTGGTGGGAGTTTTTTTATTTAAAATTTCACTATTTATTAACAATGGCATTCCCTTAAGTTTTCTTTTGAATAGTACATTTGGGTTATTAAAAACACGAAATGAAAACGATTTTATTAATAGTTGATGAACCTGAAGTTTTAGATTTCATTAAAAATAACCTTCTCGAAAACGGGCATTCAGTGTATAAGTCTTCCAACCTTAATGATGCGCTAAAGTATATTTCTCCAAAACATAGTATTGACCTAATCGTTATCAACTCAAGTGAAAATATAGAAATCGTTAATCAATTTGTAAAAAAGTTGAAAATTATTGCACACAAAACTGCGTTAATAATTTCACGAATAGAAATCGACCAAAATAATATCGAGAAAAATATAAATGAAGTAAATAAAATAATAATTAAGTCAACGCGCCCTAAAACACTCCTCTCTTTGATTAAAAATGTTTTGAATAATGAAGAAGTTAATTGGTTACCTACTTATAACTAAGTTATTCTAAATTACAGATCCAATCTATAACCTATCCCTTTAATCATTTTAATATATTTTTTTCCAAGCTTTTTTCTTAAACGTCTTATATGAACATCAATAGTTCTGTTTTTTGCAAAAATTTCATATCCCCATATTACTTGTGATATTTCTTTTCGAGAGAAAACTTTCTTGGGAGAGTTCGCCATTAATGAAAGTAACTCAAATTCTTTTCTAGGAAGCTGTATTTCTTTGCCGTCTTTATATATTAAATAACGTTCGCGATCAATAGTAAGCCCTTGTAAATAATTTATTTCAGATGCTTCATTTAACCTATGGTGTCTTCTCAACAGTGCTTTCGATCGACTAATAAGAACCCTAGCTTTTTGAGGTTTAATAACATAATCATCGCCTCCAGCATTAAAAGCAGCTATTTGAGAATAATCATCATCTCTCTCGGTAAAAAATATTATCAAAGTGTTTTCTAAACTTTTTTCCCTTCTAAGTTCAATACAAATATCAATTCCATCTAATTTAGGCATCACTAATTCAACAACAATTAAATGAGGAAGCTCTTTCTTTGCAAGTTTAATAGCATCTTCAGATGATAATGACTCAATAACTTGAAAGCCCTCGTTTTCAAAAGTATTTTTTGCACTCTGTAAAGCTGTTTTATCACAGTCGACAATTAAAACTTTAAAATCTGAATTAGTCATTTAGCATTCGTATTTAATGAGTGCTAAAGTAGTTGAGTATTCAAAACTTTACATTACCTCACCTTTAAATTTATATTAGCAAATGGTTTAAAACATTACCCTAATATTAATTGAATCTAAATCACTTCAAAAATTGATGCTTGATAACTCAAAATTAACAATCCGTAACATAAAGTTAAAGCATATTTAATTTTCTCTTATTCTAAATGACTTAACAAGTCTTTATTTTTGTCTCATAAAATTATTGAAACATGAAACATTATATTTTATTCTTCTTATTAATTACTAGCTCAATAATCATTGCAGGAAATAAAGATGAAAAAGGAGAAAAAAGCACAAATTCAAAGATAATTACAGGAAAAGTAATTGACAGAGAGAGTAAAGAAGAGATTGCAGGTGCTGAAATTATAATTTCAGGCAAAAAAGTATATTCAGACTTTTCAGGAAATTTTTCAGTAATCATTCCCACTGAAACAATAGAAGCCACAGTAAAATATATTTCTTATAAAGATTCCAAAATAAAAGTAGATCCATTTTCTTATTCTACACTTATAATCGAAATTGTTTCACAATAACTAGCATCTGATTTCTTCTGCTGCTGCATTTCTGCATTAAAAACACATTTAAATACATAATTAGTTAACACTAAGTTTACGCAGGTAATAAATTATTGACTTGAGGGTAACATTATGATTACTTTTTTCGTTTATTTGTATATAGTAAATGGTAATTAATTAAATCCTACTAGTTATGAAAAACATTGGTTTAATATTTGGCTTAATATTTCTGTTTAACACAAATGTGTCTGCTCAGAAAATCAGCCTATCGGAAAGTGGTTTATATTGTTTAGAAAACGGAATATTATACTCTGGTACATACATCTCTTATTTTGAAAATCAGAATATAAAATCTAAAGCAGAAATTCAAGATGGGAAAATAAATGGAAAAACAACTTCCTATTATAATAATGGATCGGTTATGGAAACTGGCACTTTCGCTAACAACGAAAAAGATGGTGAATGGTTGAGATGGGATGAAGAGGGAAATAAAATAGCCCAAGCTCTATACTCAAATGGTAAAAAGGATGGACTATGGTTAATTTGGGACGAGAAAGGAACAAAACGATACGAAATGGTTTATAGTATGGGCGAGAAAACTGGAAAATGGACGAGATGGAATGAGGAAGGAATTGTAACTGATGAAAAAGAGTTCTCCACCCTCTAATAAATATTTTTTTATTTCAACAATCGCTATTAACCAATAGAGGCGGAAACAGCAGCGACATTTCTATAAATGCATTCTCAATTTAAAATGATTACTTCACAAACAATTCATTTTTAATTAACATAAACTTAACGCAGTTAACTAAGAGTTAAAATACATTTGCCGTCAGAAATTATTATTTAACTATTAGTTAACCAATAAAGATGCTTGCGAAAACATTGCGTTAACAACATTTATTAAAAAGGCAAATAAATCAATGAAAACACACTCTCAAATTATGAAAAGAAAAATTGATTTAAAATTCGTTTTTATTTTAACAATGGCTTTAGTCGTAAATAAGACATATTCTCAAGACAAAACATTAAACAAATTTGGAAAAGGAATACAAATTACAGCAGCTGACAGTTCATTTAGTATGAAATTCAGCGCAAGAATTCAATCTCTTTTTGTTGCCGAAGTATTAATGACTGATTCTGTAGATTGGAAAGATCTTTCAACAAGTATGATGATTAGAAGAGCTCGTTTGAAATTTGATGGTTTTGCTTATTCTCCAAAGGTGCAATATAAAATAGAATTAGGTTTATCAAATAGAGATATTGGAAGTCCAGTTCCTCAAGGAAGCAATGCGTCTAACGTTGTTTTTGATGCTTATGTTGAGTGGAATTTTTACAAAAACTTTTCAATTTTAGTAGGTCAAACAAAATTACCCGGAAACAGAGAGCGAGTGATATCTTCTCAAGCAATGCAATTAGTAGATAGAAGTTTGTTAAATGCTCGATATAATATTGATCGAGATATGGGTATGCATTTAAAACATCATTTTAAAATCGGAACCTTTGCTGTTCAAGAAGTTTTTGCTATCACTCAAGGAGAAGGCCGAAATATTACTGGAGGAAATATTGGAGGATATGATTACACTGGAAGAGTTGAACTTTATCCTTTTGGTGCATTTAAAAGTAAAGGTGATTATGTTGGTTCTGATATATCAAGAGAAGAAAAACCAAAACTAGCTTTAGGTTTTACATTTGATAACAATGATAGAGCTGCAAAACAAAATGGTCAACTAGGAGCATTTATGGCAGAGCAAAGAACACTGAAAACTATATTTGCTGATATGATGTTTAAGTATAAAGGGTTTTCGGTGATGGGAGAATATTGTAACAAACAATCAGTTAGAACACCTGTTGTAAGTTATGATGCTACGGGAAATCCTAGTAAATCTTTTTATACTGGAACTGGTATGAACTTTCAAATGGGTATGTTAATGAAAAAAAACTGGGAAATAGCAGCAAGATACACGATGGTTACTCCTGAAGAAGTTACAGGATTTGAAGCAGAAACGCAATACACTTTAGGGTTTTCTCGATATGTTGTTGGTCACAATTTAAAATTTCAAACAGATATATCATATTTAGAAGTAGAAAATGTTAATGACCCAGAATTAATGTTTAGAATGCAAGTAGAACTTGCTTTTTAATTAAAATAAAACCTTAACAATTTATTAATATAACATCAAGAATTCAATAGTAATTTTGCAAAAAAAATAAAAATGAAAAACAGAAAAATAATCGCATTAATGTTAATCCCTGCTTTAAGCTTAATGAGTTGCGGTGGTGGAGAAAAAGAAACAAGTGAAAATCATTCAGTTGAAAAAACTAATATTACGCTAAAAGGAAGCGATACCGTTTTGCCTCTTGGACAAAAAGAAGCTGAAGTATTTATGGGAAAAGATTCTACGGCTTCTATTACAGTTGTAGGTGGTGGTTCTGGAGTAGGAATTACTGCATTATTGGATGGAAATACTGATATCGCAATGGCATCTCGTGATTTAAAAACAGAAGAAAAATTGAAATTTTCTGAAAACAATAAAGATATACAACAAATAACAGTAGCATTCGATGCTTTATCTGTGATTGTAAACCCCGAAAACAAAGTAGGACAATTAACTCGTGAACAATTAGAAAAAATATATACAGGAGAAATTACAAACTGGAAAGCAGTTGGTGGTAATGATGAAAAAATTGTAGCGTATTCTCGTGAGTCAAGTTCGGGTACTTTTGAGTTTTTCAAAGAACATGTAATGAGCAAAAAAAATTATGCTACTACAATTTTAAGTATGCCTGCTACAGGTGCAATTGTTCAATCTGTTAGTCAAACAAAAGGAGCAATCGGTTATATTGGATTGGCTTATGAAACAACTGGAGTAAAAACAATTTCAGTTTCTTACGACCAAGGCAAAAGTTTTGTTGCTCCAAGTGTTGCTGCTGCAAAAGATAAATCATACCCTATTTCTCGTCCATTGTATTATATGTACGATAACGTAAATGCAGCTAAAGTAAAATCATTTGTTGATTACGCATTGTCTGATGAAGGTCAAAAAATAGTTGAAGAAATAGGATATGTGCCTATTAAATAGTTAATTAGTTAAGTATCAAAAAAATAGCCTCTTAATTCAAGAGGCTATTTTTTTGTCTAAAACAACTCCTTAACATTAAATTAACATAAGAATAACAATTGAATAAGATTGAAAAATCGAATCCAAAGCTAACTTTGGGGGAGAATATTATGCCACTTGAAAACATTTTTTAAAAAATTTTCCGAAAAGTTTATTGAAGGCTTACTAATGTTGAGTGGTACTGTTACTAGTTTAATAGTAATATTAATAGTATTCTTTCTATTTAAAGAAGGATTAGGAGTATTTGACAAAAAGCCTATTGAAGAAGGCAGTTCAGTTGTTATCAACGCTAACAATCCACTAAATAAATTATCATCTAAGGAAGTAAAAAATATTTTTGACCAAAAAATTATAAACTGGTCTGAAGTGAACGGAAGCTCTGATTCTATTGTTCTATTTCACTTGGATGATATTTCTGATTATTTTTCTGAAGAACAAATTGGCGGAAATTTTGAAAATTTACCTTCATGCATCAATCGTTTAGTAGATAGTTTGCCAGGAATAATTGCCTTTATACCTACGAAATATATTCAAAAAGATTTTAAAGGAAAACTTTTAGCATTTGATAATATTTCTTTCAAAGAATTTTTTGGAGGTAGAGAATGGTATCCAACCGCACAACCATCAGCTCAACTAGGTGTATTGCCATTGATACTTGGAACGTTATGGGTTAGTCTTGGTGCAATTTTATTAGCCCTTCCATTAGGTTTAGCTGCTGCTATCTATTTAAGTGAAATAGCAAACGACAAAATACGCAGAGTTATTAAGCCACTTATCGAGTTATTGGCAGGCATTCCTTCTGTTGTTTTCGGTTTTTTTGGATTAGTAATTATAGTTCCATTAATTCAAAAAGTATTTGATTTACCTGTTGGAGAAACTGGATTAGCAGGAAGTATTATACTTGGTATAATGGCACTACCAACTATTATTACTATTTCAGAAGATGCTATGCGAAATACTCCAAGAGCAATGAAAGAAGCAAGTTTAGCATTGGGTGCAAGCAAATGGCAAACAATTTATAAAGTAGTAATTCCTTATTCCATTTCAGGAATTTCTGCTGGTGCTATCTTAGGTATTGGTCGTGCTATTGGTGAAACAATGGCAGTATTAATGGTTACAGGAAATGCGGCAGTTATACCTCATTCTATTTTAGAGCCAATAAGAACAATACCTGCCACTATAGCCGCTGAATTGGGTGAAGCTCCAAATGGAGGGTTACACTATAAAGCACTATTTGCACTTGGTTGTATTTTATTTTTGATAACATTATTTATTAACCTTACTGTTGAGTTTATATCCAATAGAAAAAAATATAATAAACATTAATTAGAATATGGATTTGATAATTGATGAAGATAAATTAGCGAGAACTAAAAAAAGAAGGCAAGTTATTGCTTTTGGCTTATTTCGAATACTGAGCTATAGTGTTGTTGCTATTTTATTTATAATTCTTTCCTTTATTATTTACAAAGGATTTTCAGCTATCAGCTGGAGTTTTATTACTGAAATGCCTTCCGATGGAATGACAAAAGGAGGAATTTACCCAGCTATAATAGGAACATTATGTTTAGTTGCAGGTAGTATGGTATTTGCTTTTCCTGTTGGAGTTCTTGCAGCTATATACATGAATGAATATGTGAAAGATGGATTTATAAAAAAATTCATTAAACAAATGACAAATAATTTGGCAGGTGTGCCTTCCATCGTTTTTGGTTTATTTGGAATGTCGTTGTTTGTAAATAAATTAAATTTTGGCGACTCTATCATTGCTGGCTCTTTAACACTAGGCATCCTAGCATTACCTGTTGTAATAAGAACCACTGAGGAAGCTTTAAAAGCAGTTGATAATACATTTCGCCAGGCGAGTTTGGCTTTAGGAGCAAGTAAATGGGAAACAACAAGTAGAGTTGTTCTTCCTATTGCATTTCCAAATATTATTACAGGCTTAATCCTTTCTATTGGAAGAGTTTCTGGCGAAACAGCTCCAATATTATTTACTGTTGCAGCATACTTTTTACCTAAATTACCTACTAGTATTTTTGATCAAGCAATGGCACTGCCCTATCATTTATATGTTATTTCTACTAGTGGAACCAACATTGAAGCATCAAGACCTATTGCTTACGGTACAGCTTTGGTATTAATTATAATTGTATTAATTGCAAATTTATTAGCAAACGGACTAAGAAAATATTTTAGTAAAAAAGTTAAAATGAATTGATATGTATAAGATTGAATCGAAAAATGTAGACTTTTTTTATGGGCAATCACAAGCCTTAAAAAATATTAATATTGCAATCAAACCAAATTCTGTAACAGCTTTAATCGGCCCTTCAGGTTGTGGAAAATCTACTTACTTGAGATTATTTAATAGAATGAATGATTTGATTGATAATACTAAAATGTCTGGTCAAATTTTAATTGATGGAAAAGATATTTATGCAAAAGGTGTTAATATTGATAGCTTGAGAAAAAATATTGGAATGGTTTTTCAAAAACCAAACCCCTTCCCAAAAACAATTTTTGAAAATGTTGCCTATGGATTAAGAGTAAATGGCATTTCCGATAAAAAAATAATTCAAGAACGAGTTGAAACTTCTATTCAGCAAGTTGCTCTTTGGGAGGAAGTAAAAGATAAATTAAAAAAATCTGCTTTCGAACTTTCTGGTGGACAACAGCAGCGATTATGTATTGCAAGAGCATTGGCCGTTCAGCCATCCATAATTTTAATGGATGAGCCAACTTCAGCCTTAGACCCTATTTCTACAGCTAAAGTGGAAGAGTTAATTTATGAGCTAAAATCTAAATATACTATTGTGATTGTAACTCACAATATGCAACAAGCAGGTAGAGTAAGTGACAAAACCGCATTTTTTTATATGGGAGAACTCATTGAATTTGGAGAAACAAAAATTATATTTACCAATCCAAAAGAAGAACGCACTCAAAATTATATCACAGGTAGATTTGGATAAAACATTATTTAATAAATACATCTTTCATTTTATTTCATAAATATGAGTCATTTAGATATCGAATTAAAAGAATTGAAAACCGAAACAATTAAAATGTGGACGTTAGTAAATTTACAATTAAACAAAGGCAAAAATTCTTTACTTAATCTCGACAAGGATTTAGCAAGAGAAGTTATTTTAAGTGAAAAAAGAGTAAATGCCTACGAATTAAAACTTGATAGGGATTGTGAAAATATTTTCGCACTATTTAATCCAGTTGCTGTTGATTTACGTTTTGTGTTGGCCGTTTTAAAGATTAACAATAATTTAGAACGAACAGGGGATATTGTTGAAGGTATTGCGAAGTTTGTTTTAAATGTAGATAGTAATTTTGATACTAATTTACTGGAAATGACCAGAGTTGTTGAAATGTTTTCAAACGTAAATAGTATGATGGAAACTGTTTTATCTGCTTTCGACAAAGAAGATACTTCCCTTGCACGTAAAGTTTTTCAACAAGATGAAGTTGTTGATGACATAAATATAAAATCTAATACCATAATCGCAAATTATATCAAAGAAAACCCTACAGGGAATATTGAATCAGCTTTGTACTTATTATCTTCAATTAGAAAGTTAGAAAGAGTTGGAGATCAAGCAAAAAATATGGCCGAAGAAATAATATTTTATGTGGAAGCTAAAGTTTTAAAACATCGTTCTAAAACCGAGAAAAATAAACAATAGAATTTCATCTATTTTTCACAAAAAAAACGCCCAGCTAATTTAGCTGGGCGTTTTTTTTAAAATACTATTAAATTATTTTACTAATAATTTAAGGGTAGTTCTATAAATTGATTTTAGCAAATGTATTCTATTTTCATTTCAAATTAAAAATTTTTTTCAGAATTTTTTTCTATATTTCCATTTT
>Ga0163151_10004419_pt1 | contig 18896 bp, 10 predicted proteins | sample OliLakLV19MP5IB2_FD_145596 | JGI IMG/M metagenome (GOLD analysis project Ga0163151, IMG submission 145596) | Freshwater microbial mat bacterial communities from Lake Vanda, McMurdo Dry Valleys, Antarctica - Oligotrophic Lake LV.19.MP5.IB-2 | ecosystem: Environmental > Aquatic > Freshwater >... | reverse complement strand
TCTCTAGAGAAAGCGAAAAATAACAGCGGGCTCTTTAAGTCTCTGCCTGTTAGTGAAAAGCAAGACGCTGCGCTTTCAGCCGCTACCTCTCAGGCTCAAGCACAGACCGATAACGCGGCTGGCAGTCAGCCACTCGGCACCGCTGTCGATCAGGTAAATACCGTGCCTCAGTCCGATAGCTGCGCCAAAAACGAACTCAAGACGCCAGGACTAAAATGAACGATTGGCGTCAAATATCTAACGAAGCTCGGGAACGCAAGGACCAGTTAACGGTCCGCGACTCTGGTAAAGGGCTGATCCTTGCCTTTTTGGACACGTCGTCTGGCGAGACACAGACGGCGAAGATCGTGTACAGCGGCGGGGAGAAGAACATTCCACTCCCTATGCCGTTCGACTCGTCGGACTCCTGGCTTAGGTCAATCCCTGAAACCTCGACCAGTTGTATTGTAGGCTTTCGTGCCGACAACGGCGATCCCACCTTCGTCAGCTACGTCAACGAAACGCCGAAAAGTAAGCTTGACGCTTACCGGGCAGGAGACGGTCTATACCGTCCTCTTGCACCTGGCGAGCACGAGATACACAGCTCCGGTGGAGCAAACGTTTACCTTTCGCGCCGCCCGAACATGGAGCTGCGTGCAGGTCTGGTCAGGAGTTGGCTCGATCAGGATCGGTTGGAAGCTGGTGCTAAGTCACCGCTGCATGTTCGTCAGTTGTGGGAACACAAGTCCAACAGTGTCGGAGATGAAGAACGGATAGGTGTTGTCCGTCGTCCGATGAACTTTCTTCTGAAGAACCCTGCTGCTGCTATTTTAGCTCTCTCCGTTACGTCGTATAACTTTTACGACTACCCGTACCCCGACTACACGATCCCTACAGGTATCGGCGGTGTAGGTGCTCAGGCGGGAGTCGTGGCAGAGGTTGCTGCGGCAGCCAGCGCTGTTGCGCTAGGGCTCGCAGGTAAGTTCAAGCAACGGACGTTCGGTAAAGAGTACCTCCGGGTTCTAAAGAACCCGCTGTATCCGCTACCGCCGAACAAGTACTTGATCGACATTCGAGAGGGTCAGGTCTTTGACGACAACGGGATTCAACTGATCAGTCTGTCGTCGGGGGCGTACCTACGGTCCCAGCACAAGTTTTTTACTCCTCTAGGAGTGGACGCGACGACCTACAGTGTCGATGAGTTAGGGAACGTGCAATGGGACTTGGCGATTGCTGCCATGACGGGTTTCACCATTAACGTACCTACTGGTTACTTTCACTTGACTACGTCAGTGGACACAGAGATCTTGTGCCTGAACCTAAACACAGTGTCTATGCTGGCGACGAATATTTCAGCGACCACTGACCTTGCACTTCAAGCTCAGACGGCAGGCGTTTCAATCGACGCTGCCTTCAACTTCTCGAATTCGGTCGCTACGGGTGACTACACACTCGACGTAACCGCGGGAAGCATTAAACAGACAGCCAACCTAAACGTAGCTCTAGTGGCTAAGACGGGAACGTTCGATGGGTCGGCTGGTGTAAAAATGACTTTGACCGCTCCTAAGATGGACATAGGTCACACTCCGAACACTCCGATGGTTTTGGGTAATGAGCTTTTAAAATGGCTTTTAGAGCTAGTCAGTGTGATGATTAGCAATGCACCAAACTTCTGTACGGGTAACTTAGGCGCTCCTTCTTTTTTAAACCCCGCCATCGCACAAAAACTGGTGGAGTTACAAGCGAAGGTCACAGCGGCACCAACGTCCCCGTTAACCTCTAAAAGTATCCAGGTATCTATCTAATGCCGTCTTTTAAGATCGACACCGACGTATTCAAAGAAGCTCTGTCTGGCGCGATCGTTCAGGACTTAGGACTGGTCACTCTCACCCCTGGGCTTTTAGCTCTTGAAGACGTTGACCCGGATTCGCTGCCGTCGACCCCCGCAATCATGGTCAGTTCAAGTTTGGTCCCGTCAGTGCGGTATAGATTCGGTTACATCAGGCACAGGTACCTAGTCCTCGGTTACATCTTAGAGCGGGACGGTAGCTACGAGGTCGGAGAGTTCGAGATTTTGAACGATCTTCCCTCGTTTGAGCCAGAGAGTGGACAGACGTTTAGTCCGCCAGCTCTCTACACGAAAAAGCGGGCGACCATGCTGCAAGGCGATCCGATCGGGGTAGAGCTGGGGACAGAGTACGACCCGGCGATTGGTGACGCTGACGTGTACCCGGCGTTCGGAATTACCTACAAAACCATTACGGCTGCGCCCTCGGTCTTTCCGACGTTGAGGATGTTTCGTCGAACCGTCCTCGGAAAGGAGTCTGTTTAGTGCCCATCACAGGACAAGACGCTTTACTGTCGTCCCTCATCGTCAGCGAGCTTTCCGGCAAACTAGAAGAGGTAGGCTACTCAGACTTCGACAAGAAGAGTCTAAAAGCTTTGGGTGACGGGTTAGCTGCCGCCATCATCACATTCTTAACCGCTAACTTGCAGGTAAACCCTGGTCAACCAGTCGCCACTTCAGGCGGCGGCGGCGCGTCGTCAGGTCCGGGGACTGTGTCGTGACCACCTACGACTACGAAATTTTGGTCACAGATCAAAACAAAGACTTTCTGGTTACCACTAACCGTGACGGTGTAATGACGACCGCTTTGCAGGTGAACGGCGAGACGGGGGAGTTGACCGTTGGTAGCATTTCCGCTTCCAGTCTGACCCTTCCGTCTACCGTGATCCCGTCTATTTTGACTGTTTTTGTCGTTGCCGACACCTACTCACCGACAATCCTGTGTAGTCCGACCAGTTCTGCAACAGCTATTCTGTCCCCCGCGCTGTCGCAGGGGAAGGTATTCGACTTCTACAACGCCGGTCCTGGCCCAGTCTTTATCACGACAGGGTCAACAATTGCCGTTTTAACCAGCGGGGGAAGAGCCAAGATCCTTGTGAAGAACTCTTCACCCTCTACTGCGTCCGACTTCGTGGTCGTGCCCCTGAGGGGTGAGACGTTTTTGGGGTCTACCGTCAGCACGAGCGTTAGCCTCTCAAACGCAGCTTACACAGCTTTTTCCACTAACGTTCTGTTGACCTTCACAGCACCGTTCACCGGGAACTACCGTATTTTCTCGTCGGTGATGGCGACCCCTCCCCCTATTGCGTCGGCGACCTGGGGTTTACGACTGAACGCTTCCTCGGGGTCTCCGACCTCTCTGTGGCTACCGCAGGGGACGGGGTCACAGTTTGCCAACTCGTCGCTCGCGTCACAGGCTGAAGTGGGCTACCTGCGGCTTGAGAGGATCGACACGCTGGCGGCTAACACGTCGTACACGTACCACCTTCAAGGTCGGTGCTCGTCGTCGTCTTTAGTGCTAAGGGGTGATCAGATGCCACTCTCTATAGTGGCTGAACTCATTTAGATTAATTCGACATGACGACACAACCCCCACGTCCGGATGCGCTGAGGTATGTCCAGTGCGAACTTCCGGAAATAGTAGAGCAGCTCCTCATCTCCTTTGAAGACGAGATTTCCGTCGACTTCCAGGATTTTGACAATCGAATGGACGATTTCATTAAGAACGTCTTACCCGGTCTGTCAGCAGCTCTCGACGCCCAGGCGCAGGTTCGAGATCAGATCATTGCAGGATCTCCAGTCCAGGAGCTGGGGTCTATGGCAGCGATGGAGGAGAGCTTAGGGTTTGTTAGTCCGAAAAAAACTGTCTCCGATTTATTAGCTCTTCGTATTGACGAGAGAAAACTTGGTGCAGTTGGAATTGTGTGCATAAACGGACGAATCTGGAAGAAGTTGAGCGGCGTGGATGGAAACGACAACGGTCGTCTCGACACTTTCCGTTACTTGTGGAACGCCGTCAACGGCGACTACGATGCCTGGGTTGCCTTTGGTGATTCAATCGCTTTCTCCAATGACGGTGATTTTCTTTGTTTAGAAAACTACATTTTCGACACGTCGCTGCCGTACACGCAACGTCCTTTTACTCAGCTCCCTAAGCAAGCTAGCCAGTACCGCTACAACCTTTTGTGGACGACGAAGGTCAGTCCGACCACGTCCAACTCTTTAAAATTAAAGACGTTGGGGTTTAACGACACTCAAATTCTTAACATTTTTAATGGTCTAGATCCCCAGGACCCTATAAACAAAGATAAGCGTCTCGCCAATATTCAACTATCTGTACGTAAGTTGACTAAGCTCCTGCTGTCATCTTCCGGTAGTCTCGAACGTACCCCCAACTGGATGAATGAGTACAAGCTCATCACGGAAGCTATTGTTAAATACTTGACGTTTCGTTACGACAGCGCTTTCAAGTCCGTTACTTTTGATCCGTTCTATTGGCAACAGGTGAAAGCAGACTTGAGTGAAAGCGAGTTGAAGGAGTTGTTCGAGAATCGATTAGAGGTCCACGACATGTTGGTTCCCACCACCGATGTCGACTTGGAACCTCTCTTCAACGTCGCTTTTGCAATCCCGTCTGGTTCCAACGTGTTCCACACCTACCAGATGGCTCTACCAAAGAAGAACGATTATGAAGAGTTGGAGTCCACCCTCTGGAATCTGGGTCTGCTGATTTTTAAAAAACTGGCAGGTCAGACGAACACACCTACTTACGCTGCTGCTCTGTCAGATCTCCAACTGCTCTTGCAAGAGCTAGTTGGTGACGAAAAGTCGTACTCGCTTCTCACTCAAATCCTAGGGACGGTAGGACCTCCGTCCGCCAACCAAATTGCAGGCTTATTGGTCGGTGAGTTTAACGACGTTGGGTATCCTACCGGCAAACTGGTATCCGACTTTAACAAAGACGCAAACAATTCTGGTGACCCTGACCTCGTTAACACCGCTGTCAAAGCCGACTCTTTATTAGAGAATGCTAAGACTGGCAACAAACCGTCGGCAGGTCTTCCTACGCAAGACAGCGGCGGCGGTTTACTTTCCCGCACGTTAAAACCTCTAAAGCAGTTCGTTGAATGTAACGTGGTGTATCAAGATAAGAAAAGCAATCTAGAAGGGAACATTGCGGATTCCACACCCCCTCCGGTCAGTGTAAGCGAGCTGAACGACCGCACGGCGGATCCCGACCTTAATCCTGGTGAGTTGTACGCCAACAGGATCAAAGAACAGACGAGCATTCAAAACCAGCGGTACTTCGTCCGTGCGAACGTAAATCAAACGACTCACCGCCTAGAGATTCCCAACCATGGGTACGGCGGTCGTGCCGAGATCTACTTCAATTTAGACACGCCTGCCGCTGGGGACTTTCTTCCGCAACCCTTGGAAGCGGGTAAAAAGTATTATGTCGTAGCTCCCGACAAGGACAGCTTCGCCGTAGCGAAAGATCTTTTGGGTGCCCCTTTTGTGTTTCCCCGCAAAGGGACTGGTAAGTTCACCAGCTACACGATGCTCGTAGCCAACAAAGCCTCGTCACGCCGTCAAGTGACTCGTGTCGAAAGTACGCCGCGAGCACGTCGCGACTTCCGATTTGACTCGGTCTGTCGACCGAAGTTCGATAACGCTTTCACTCGGGTGCTGAACCAGATTGAAGGTCAGTTCCGAGCGTTCGTTATTAAGATGTGCAACATCCTTAAACAGGTGCTTGCGTCCCTCCAGGATAAGATCGATCTCCTAATCGCTAAACTTCAGGTGATTCTAGACGCCAGCTTGGCTCGCCTGGAACGTCTTCTAACTTTCGACCTCAACATCGGCGGTAAACTCGGTATCGAGAGTTCACTGATCCAGTGTTCTTGGGGTTTAGACTTTAACCTGAACCTCGACTTGTTCGGTCGGCTGCTGACGTTACTAAATGAATTTATTGCAGAATTCAGCAAACCTTTACGCAATGCTCTCGGATTTATGAACGAATTGGTAAGCAAGTTCATCTGTATCCCGGTACAAATGATTCAAGCTCTTTTAGGGACGGTGAATTCACTGCTCAACCAGATCGGGTGTTCTCTAAAAGACGTAAATCTTCCCGCGGAGATCTTCGATTTACTCCAGAACCTGTTGTTCACATTTGACCTACGCGGGCTGGTTGTCAGGAAAGGGTATGAAGCTTACAACGGTTTAACGGCTAAGCTGCGTACTCACCCCAACAACTTTAAAGGTTTAGCGCAGTTCGGCTCTCTGTGCCACACGCCGACGGTGTCTAAGTCCGTAAGTTCACTGCAAGAAGCTTTGAAACTCGTCCTAGGTGCGCCGACACGATCTTCTGATCGCATTCAGGGTAGTATTGACGGTCTACTTGTTGAAACCTTGGGAGGCGCTCTCTAATTCTCCAGAAGATTCAGTAGTCAAATCTTCTGGGGGTTTCGATGGCTCTTTATTTAGACGACGATCAGACGCGACAGGTCACGCTAAAGCGTAGAGACCCTAGACCTAAATACTTTTCGGCTGCCCTCGACAAACAGGTAGAGATCGGCGAGGACTTCGAAGCGTTTTTAATCCTTCAGGGTCAACGGAACCAGGCGACTTTGGCTTGGCTGGAACAGTCCAAAGAGTTCGGGATTCGGGATTCGGATCGAGACGCTCTTGCTGCTGTTGCCCTTACTGAGGATCAGAGTGACGCCCTTTTCTCCGAACTGGAGATATTGCCGTTGATCAAGCTATTCGACTCTTTCCGAACTGGGTTCAACATGACTGGGTTTGAGCAGGTTGCCGAAGCGGGTCAGCTTTTGAGCGATTTGCAGCGTCCGATGACGGAGACGTTGAACATCATGGACCGATTAAAGCACCGACAGGTCTTTGGATCGATCAGCTTAGCAGACCTGGGAGACCGAGCGCTCACGTCGGCGCGAACGGCGCAGCTAAACAGTTGGTACGGACCCTTGACTACGTACTGAGGATGGACGTGTGAGTAAAACTCTAAAAATGGCGAACGGCGATCTGTACCTAAGCGAAGCTTCAGGTGTCGCTGAACTACTTTCAGGTCCTTCGAAGGTCGACCAGGAGTTGTTCTCGCTCTACAGCACGGTCTTTGACCCCGACCGAAACTGGGGGTCGGACTTCGACATCTCCAGATTTAACTCTGTGGGATCGCCGGCTGAGTTCAAGGCTCTTCTTTATGCGCGGCTAACGGAAGCCAACTCGCGGATCATTGCCATGCAGGCTCAGGACCCTTACCTCGACGTAGCTACGGAGAAGATTCGGTCGTTTAGTAGGGTTGAGGTTTACATAGATCCACTGACCAGTGCGGGGATTTTTTTTGTAGTAGCGCGTGTGGGGGACAGCAACACAGAAGTGGGGAAGGCTCTTCCGTTCAGCTACAAGCCCACCGAAATTGGTCACGTTGTAGCTCCAGATTTTCCAATAGTTCAGCAGTACAAGGTCTAGCAGCATGGCAAGAAGCGTAACTGAGATCACTAAAAGTCTTCAAGCGACACTGGAGGCGATAGATCCTTCTATCAACCTCAAGGTGGGACCGTTTTTCAACTACCTGTTGAACCCGATCCCTCCAGAACTGGCTCGGTTGGAAGGCGAGCAGGAGCGGATCCTCCGTTTCTTCTCGTCGGACTTTCCCGTTGTAGCTACGCCGGAGGAAGCCCGGAGTTTCGCGTTAAACTTCGGTTTAGCTGCCAACCCAGGAGGTCGAGCCTTTGTCCCCCTGGTGTTTTTCCGTAACAGTCCTGTGGCTGCTGGCAAGACGGCGACTGTGGTCGTCGGTACCCTGGTGTCGACAGGAGATAGCTCGCTTCTTTACCGGACGGTGGAATCTCAGAACATGATTGGCGACTACGCCAGCACGTACTTCAACTCGTCGACCAACAAGTTTGAGATTACGGTGATGGTCGAAGCGATCAACCCTGGACTCATTTACAACGTCGCGCCGTTTCGGATTACCAAAATTGCTTCAGGACAGGTTCCTTTTGACGGGGTAATTCAGCGCAATCAGGCTAACGGCGGTACGGAACCGGAGACCAGTTTTGGCTTGGTCCGGCGCGTCGTAAACCAGTTCAAGGGTTTGAACCTGGGCTCTGAGTCCGGGATGGTAAACCTCACAAAAAACTTAAACAGTGAATCGATTCTGGACGTACACGTAATTAGACCAACCGACCGGTTGGAGTTTCGGCGTCCTGCCCCTGGACCGGCACTCGACCTGTGTGTAAGCGGGTTTGAGTACGTCGCGTTTTTAGAAGAGTACTTTGCCCTTGGTGGAGATACGCAGATCTATCTAAAAGACAACCGCACCGCCGTGTCGCTGGTGTCCGTCCTCGTGAACAGTGTCGCTTTAGATCCTACTGAATATTCGTTTCAGGAGGACGACACGCCAGAGTACCGGGGAAGCACACGGGCTCGTCCCCGTGTACAGCTCGCTACGGCGTTGACTGCGAACGACATCGTCCAGATTACTGGGATAAAAAACAATCTTTTAGATAAAGTACAAAGTTACTTCACCAACCAGTCGGACGCTCTGTTCAAGACCGACATTCTCGCTCGGTCCTTTGTCGACTTAGACATCGTCGTGGCGTTGGAGGTGAAAGTGAAAAACTCACCCACGGTGGACATCACTAAAGTACAGGAAGCTCTTGCGGCACTGGTTGCAGGGTTTATTGAAACCGACACGATACCTCCGGTTTTAGAACCTGATTTTCTAAACCTCGACATTAGATCTTCTATACCTGAAGTCGATAGTGTTAAAATGTTTCAATTCAGGCGAGAGATTAGCTCCTACGCCAATGTAGAAACTGTTTACCCCTTGAAAAACGAAATCCCAAAATTTAATGCGACGGGTTCGAGTCTGGTAGTCAAAATCTGATGGCGATAACTTTAGAACTAGCGTTGGGAAATGACAGTGTTGTGTATAACAACATGGTCGCGTCTATGCCTGAAGGTGGGGAAAATCAGACCACAGGACTGATAGTTCCAACACACACACCGAACCGTCCGCTGTCGTTTACCTTGAAAGGGGTGACGAAAGACCTTCCGTACCTGCTCACTATCACCTGTGAACACTACTCGCCGCCGCAGCCAAACGTTGCCTTTGTACCAAACGGTACAGAGTATTCACTCTCTGTTGCTTTGTCTTACGGTGTTCACACGTTCACGATCCAAGGTGGTGACGGGTCGATCAATCGTTTTTACGTAACGGCGACTCATTACGCTGCGCTGTTCCGTGCGGAAGCTAATGAGATTTCCGAGAACATTGAAGTTCCGATCAACACTACGTTGGCTCAGATCAATTCAGCCGTCGCGTTTTATCTCACACTTCCCCTTACGTCTGACTACAGCCACTACATCCCTTCAGGGTTAGAGACGCTCGGGCTTTTAGCAAACCGCTACTTGGGAAAGAACCTTACCAACCGTCCGGGGACTGAGGCGTCAACCGAGGAGTTGCTTACGGCGTTCACGGCGTCAACGCCTGTCCTTAACCCCATGTTGAACCTTGGCGCTCCGGAGTTCCCGCTGTTCAAGGGAGCTGAAGAGTTTTCGGGCTGGGAAGCGCACTGCTGGTTCCCTAACCGCGAGGTCGAGCGCTGGGCGGCGTTCTCTTTATTCATCAACAATCTTCCGCAGTTATATACGCTTTTAGACGTGAAAGAGGGGCGGGTAATTCTTCGCGACGGTGAAGACGTTAAAACGCACTACTTCGATTTCGACAGTGAGACTCCGAACACGGTCATAGAGGGGAACACAGGGGACGAGTGTTTTTTAAACCTCTTTCGTCTGGAAGTGTCGATCTCTGCCGAGATCTATATCGCTTTCTGTCAAGCTGCGTATCAGTTCGATACTCAGATCTTAGACCTAGAGACACCCGACGCTGACCCGCTTGGCGTCACCAATTGGAATACGTTTACGTTGTCAGGTCGGTTTGAGCAGCAGTACGACATTGCGTATCTGATTCACCAGTGGTTCTACGAGTCGCCGGTATCAGGTGTAGTAGACGGCTCGAACCGGTTCTACGAACTGACGGAAGCACCGAACAGTAGAAAAGCAGTAAAACTCTTTCTCGACGGACTGCTGCTACGTTTCAACGTCGACTACAGGATTTCTTCGGACGGGGACTTCCGTTCAGGGTTCTTCAGTTTGGCTGGTGCGGATCCGATTTACATCGATATCAATGTTGGTGACCCGCGTCCTTTCCTCGCTCCGGTCTTCGGTACGTTTGAAGTGTTAGGGTCGCTAGACCTTCAATACCTTATTACTGCCGCCGACCAGAATCTCACTAACCTAAAGTTCATCATTTCGAATCCTCCTGCAAGTTCCGGCGATCCTCAAGAAGCGCGCCTGCACTATATTTCACCTGCACTACCTTCAGGGTCTTACGGCGGAGCGAATCAGTACGGTACCGAGAGTTTAACGGCGGGGAGCACGTCATATTCCATCACTTTTCCGACGCCCGCTGCCAGTATTTCGTATCAACTAGTGGTTCAGCTCGGTGAGGATCCGCTCCCTGGCGGTGGTCCGTCTGCCGTGTCCCAGTTCTTCTGGCTCCCCCGCGGTCGGTCACTGTCGTCACAGCTTGTCGAATTCAGTGACGTAGTAACGTCGAACGACGCCAAGCTGCACTGGTGGCTGATCGAAGCTGACAACGTTGCTCTGGAACGCGGAACCTTACTCTTAGTAGACGGTCAGATGGACGCGACGATCCCGTTCACCGCGGGTCCTTACACTGACCCGGTCACCATTCTTCTCCAACTGTGGACGACTTCGCTAGTGGGAGACGCCGAACAAACGTTCGTGAGTTTTCACAGCCTGACCTCTTTAGACTTCGTTGCTCAGTTGTCTGCCCCTGTTGTGGGATCGACCTACCGTCTCGACTACTTAGTCTTCCCAGCACAGGCGGGGAATTTGATTGAAATTTTCACAGCACCTGCCGTAGATCAGCTCGTGGAAGCCCACTACGACACCGAGTGGACTTATTGGGAGAGCGCTGCACCGCTCGAAATTCCGGACGGTGTGCGTTCGAGTTTCACGTTACCTACGGAGTGTCCGTACCCAGAAGCTCTCTACCTCGTCCTGGACGGTCGTTTGTTGACCCAAGGGAATGAGAATCAGTACATGGTCGACAATGCGACGACCGTCCGTCTTACCTTTGTCCCTACGGTCGGACAGACGTTGTGGGCAGTTTATCCGATTGCAAATCCGTTGACTCAGGAACTGCCGGGAAGCGTTTGGAGTCAGAAGTTTCTGACCAGACTCCAGCCGACTTCCGGTGAGAGCGCGCTCGGTAAGATCTACAATCAGTCAGTCATTACAGACGGCGATTCGGTTTCATTCAAAGACGTAACTTTCACGGCAACAGCTCCGGCTCAAGGCGCTATCGCCAATCCCGTAAAGATTACACCGTCCGATTCTGTGACTTTTGTCGGACTTGGGAAGACGTTTACCGGTGTTCTCTATACGCTCTACGTGCCGCAAACGTTCAAAGGGGTGCTGCCGCCCGCGAACTTTGACGTCGGGACTGAGACGGTCACGATGGCAAGCCACGGCTTCTTGACCAACTCGGGCGTCTATTTCGAAAGCACGGGGACATTACCTGCACCCCTTACCTCGGGTGTCCGTTACTACGTCGTGTCAGTAGCTCTGAACACCTTCCAACTTGCGGCGACTCCGTCAGGTGCCGTGATTGATTTGACGACCGCTGGTTCGGGGTCCATCTCCGTCTACACAGGTGCGTTACTTACTGAGTTCAAAGCAGGTTTGAGCCGAGATTCGGACGGTGCCGCTTTGGCGGAGCGCATTAATGCCGTGCTCAGTGACTTGTACCAGGCAACCTACAGTCAAGGGGTAACAACCCTTGTTGCTCGTGCGTTGACCGGAACGTCAGCCAATCAAGTCCTCACAGTTTCTGGCTCTTCTCTTTTCGTGTCGAGCATTACTGGCGACTCCCCAACAGCTTTGGACGAAATACAAGCCCTAGCTTTCTCGACCGTTCCTGATGCAGGGAAGTTCTCGCTGTCGTTTAACGGCTTCAGTACGGCTGATCTCCCTTATAACGTTACGGCGACGGCAGTTGAAGCTGCTTTGAACAACTTGCCTACCCCTACAAACGTCACGGTAACTGGCAGTACGACGCTAGGGTTCACTGTTACGTTCGCAGTCCTCGACGGCGCTCAGGATCAACCTCTGCTCACCGTCAAAGGTCCGACTCTGACCTTTTTACCTGCCGACGTAAACACGGTGACCGATACAGTCACACTATTAGCTCACGGGCTTGTCGAACGGCAGAGTGTCGGCTTCTTTTCTACCAGCGGTCTACCTGCACCGTTAACGACGGCGACCTACTATATTCACGTCATAGACGTAAACACCGTCCAGATTTTGACGGCACCCGACTCCGGGATCGTGAATTTAACTACGGCAGGTACTGGTGTCCACACCGTAACGTCTAACTCGCTAGCTACTAGTGGTGTGGCGTCCACGGTCACGGTCACGGAGACGCAGAAGGGGTACGGAAATCATTTCCCTGGGGGCGTGTCGCAGACCGATGACTCTGCGGCGCTCGCGGCGTCGATCAGTGCTAACCCGATCATTGCTAACAATTACACTGTGTTGACGGCTGCGGGGGAGACGACGGTCATAGCCAAGACGGTCGGCGTTGAGAATAACGCAACGTTTACCTTTGTCGGCATGTCTATGTCAGCAGACAGCATTGACGGCGGACAAAATCCTTTAGTGGATCCTCCGTTCCTGGCGTATAAACCTTTTTACAACCACGAAGCTCCCGTCGTTTCTTTAGACGGGTTGAGCACAAGACTTTACGACAGCTACAGCGGCAATGCGGTGAAGTTTGACACCAAGCCGGTCGCACTCCAAGAGCCTTATGCCGTGTCGCAGGTCTTCCCGATTGATAGCCACGCGCTTGATTCGATGGTTGCTAATCAGCCGTGTAATTATCCAAAAGGATTGTTTACTCAAGGTCTTAACACTCAGCTTACAGAAGTGGACATCGACGTAGAGCAAGAAGGTCTGCTGGTCATCTCGGTCGATAACCTGCCGATTCAAGAAGAACCGATTGGGGTGGTCGATGGCGTCAACACGATCTTCGACCTTACCTACGAGAGCTGCGCGGGTCAGAACTCACTGATGCTCTGGATAAACGGTATCTTCCAACCACCCACCACTTACGTGTACTCGGTGACGATGGGTCACGGTTGTGTCACCTTCTCGACAGCTCCCGCCGTCGTACAAAAGCTATGGGCTTGGTACTTGCCGGTAGGGGACGCCTGTGCGGAAGAACACGTCGAGACGCTTGTCGGCGCGGTCGACAGCGTCAATCAAAACTACGCCATCACCAGCGGTCCAGTCGCTAATGCTCCCGCGCTTGTCCTCTTCTTAGAAGGACTCATCAATTTGCAGGGGACTGACTACACGGTCAACCCTGGAAACACGACACTGACGTTCCTTGGAGCGCTTGCGCCGGCAACGGGCGAGAGTCTTTGGGTCCACTTCAACGAAGGGAACATCGGGACGGAACAGTGGCGGCAGGTGTTCCTTGGTGTCGCAGATGGTGTGACGACGGTTTATACTATTCCCTTCGTCGTTTCGACCGAGCTGCCAACCTCACAAGATTCAGTGATCCTAGCGTTGGACGGTTTAGTGCAGCGAGAAGGTGTTGATTTCATAGTAAATACTGGCATGGATGGGTTCCCAACGGGGGTCCTTACTTTCCCTGGCGGTGCGCCGGAGTCTGGTAGACGAGTTGAAGTTTATTTCATTCGGAGATGACCCGTGGGCGATAACGCGAAACTTAGAACAGAAGATGTAATTGAGATCTTAGACACTAAGATCTTGACGGCGCGTGAGCACACGAGTCTAGGTGTTGCTGCCCGTGAACCTTACGACACAGTCCTCGGAAAGATCAACGGGCAGGTCTTGACTGTCGGTCAGAAGGCAGCTCTCGACAACACGTTGTCGCTACCCTCCGCGCTGAATCCAGTTGTTTTAAAGGACGACCTAGAGGTTTACGTCCCTGCTGCTGACCTTGGCGATATCAAAGACTCTGTCGCTACGTTTGTTCTACTGCCTGCCGTCGGTAATACGACAGGTGATTTGCGCGCGGTAATTGCCGACAACATCATCTACCGTTGGAACGGGACTGTATGGAATGCTTTCATCAGTACGGGAACGCTGGACCACACCGAGCTGACCAACTTGAACGGGGACTCGACTTACCAGCACTTGACTGCTGCCGAGTACACCTCCATCTCAACCCAGACGCACACTCACGCCAACAAAATTATTTTAGACCAGATCACGGTCGCAGGCTCAGGTCAGATCATCACAACGGCAGAACGCGCCCGGTTACCTACTACCGCCGAGAAACAGGCGTTAGCCGGAACTGCTGGTGCTCCGAGTGCGGTCAACCGGTACGTCACCAACTCAGACCCTCGCCTGAACACTGTACGTAACCCGTATGTGACGGTAGGACCTCCTGGCTCCTTAGCGACGTTTACGGGTGTCGACTTCGGACCCTTTGAGGATGCGCTCGTTGCAGTCGACTCGGGGACGGCGTCGGCGGTAAAAGCGATTGAAGTCCTGCCTGGGTTTTACCCGATCGGCGGCGTGGTCCTTGACTGGACGGTCCAGACTTCAGCTTTGCTCATTGAAGCGCTCGTACCTCACACGGCGACCCTGTCTTTTCAGACGCTGCAAGCAGGCATTCAGGCGCTGTTGCCTGGAACAGGTGCGTTGACTGTGCGCGGATTTATCTTTGAGTTGAACGATCACGACACGGTCGGCGTTCTATCGCAGCGTGCTAACACTGTCATTGAAAATTGTATCTTCCGTCCTGGTCCGACCACGAGCGTCAATCAAAAGGGTGTCGTGCTTCAGGGCGCGAACAGTGTCGTCAGGCGCTGCGTGTTTGAGAATGAGCTATCGAAAGGTGTCGAGATTCGAGCGGCTAACTGCCGGGTGGAAGAGTGTACGTTCAACTTGACCAATCCTATGGATTTGGCAGTACATGTTCTGGTTCCTGGTGTAAACGCTTCGGTAGACCACAACTCGTTTTTAAGTGGACGAGTTAAACTGGATGCTTCGACTCAGTTCAATCAGGTGCAGTCGAACTACTTTGACGAGTCACCGTTGATCTTTACGGTGACCATAGCGTCTCCGGCTGTGGTAACGGCAGTCCACAACTTTACGAACTTAGACCGGGTAAAACTGTCGACCAACGGCGCTTTACCTACTGGATTATATGTCGGGCAGTACTACTACGTAAGAAACAGAACGCCAACGACGTTTAACCTGTCGCTTCTTGCTGCCGGCCCTCTCGTAGCTACGACGGGCATTCAGTCTGGAAGTCACTCTGTAGCTGCGGTCGACTTAATCGTCGACAACGGATACAGCACTCGGGTTTTGGAAAACCTACCTGGCGCTGTAAACCAACCTTTCGTCGGACGGACACGCACGTTTGGACCTCCCGGTTCTTACGCTGACTACCAGTCGACAGACGAAGTTGGACTGATCCAAGCACTACAGGACGCTACAGTCAAAGAAGTTCAAATTTTTGAAGGTACCTACACGCTGAACCGAACAGTCGCAGTACCTGCTGGCGTGCGCGTCGTCGGTATTGACGTGGTGGTGTTGGACGCTTCGACCAATACAGCTTTCACGTTGGGCTCTGGCGCTGAACTGAAGAACCTTTCGATCACCTCGTCGGCGATTTCCACGGTGACTGCCACGTCGGCGACGACCGTCAAAGTCACGGACTGTACGTTCAACTTAACGTCTGGTGTTACCGACTGGGAGGTTGAGCTTCTAGACTGTTCCGACTTCTTTGTGTCGGGCTGTACCTTCAACGGCGTAAACGGGCTTAGTGAAACCAATTCAACTCGCGGTCGCGTGTTTAAGAACACGTTCAACAGTTCGGCTACCCCGCATAGCATTGGCGGACTGTCGGTGAATGGGCACGTTCGCGACAATTTTTACGTGTCCACCGCTGCTCCTACCTTTGCGGGAGCTACTTTTATCGTATCAGGGAACCATTTCTTAGGCGCACTACCCACAAAGGTCAACACGACTGCTTCGGTCTGGCAGGCGAACTACCCTGCCCCTGACGCGAACAATACCGAAGGTGTCGACACGGTGACCTTGGGTATCGACGGCAGTTTAGAGCCGCTGACCGCTGGGTGTCAGGTGAACTCGCTCGTCAACGTTGGGACGCTGTCTTTTGCGGATACAGGTACACCGTCAGCGATCACACTACCTGTCCCCATCCCGATGCAGGTCAACGTCGCTTTAGGCTTCACCGTAGACTTGAGTTGGTCGAGTACTGTGACGAGCGGCGATGTGATGTGGGAGGTGACGGCTGTGTTTAAGGACGAAGCTCTTCAGGTGCTGGGTCCTGCCGTTTCACTTCAACAGCTTTCCCCGCGCACGGGGTTGAGCGCCAATGAAGAGGATGCCGTCTCGTTTTCTTTCACCAACCTGGACTACGGGGTCAGCGGTTCGCCGTCACATGTGTCCGTGACTGTGGTACGTCTTAGCACGAATCCGCTGGACACCATGATTGTACCGGCACACTTAGTCGGAGCTTCCGTCACGTTGCCGAGGGATTAAATGGCAGGTAATGAAAAAATTCTAACCTCTGACGTTATAGAAATTCTAGACGTTAAGATCCACGCTGCTAGTAATCACCCAGACATCGACGTGACGGCAGGTGACGACTACGACCTGATTCTAGATCTCATCTCTTTAGTGTCTCTGACCTATGCACAACGCGCTGCGTTCGACAGCACGTTGAGCGTACCGTCCGCCAGTAATCCTGTCGTTCTGGTCACCGACATTTCAGTCTACTACCCGCCACAAGATCTAGGCGAGTTTAGAGACTCGGTTGCCACGGTTGGCGACCTGCCGTTAGCAGTAGCGCCGACCGGCGACACCACTTTAGGACTGGCTGTCGTTACCAACGTCAGCTCTATGGTGGACGTGGTCGTAGGTCAACAAGTGACAGGGGCGGGGATCCAAGCAGACTCGTACATTATTGCTACCGGTGCTTCTTCATTTACGATGAACCTGACGGCTACGGCGACAGCCGCCGCCGTAGCACTGGTGGTAGCACCGGCTTCTGGCGACATGCGACCGGTACTTTCCGACCAGACTATCTGGCGTTGGGGCGGGGTAGCTTGGACGCCGTTCATTAGCGTGGGGACGCTAGACCACACACTTCTGTTGAATCAGAACTCTTTAGCTAACGAACTGACTTATCGCCACGGCACCCTCACTGAGAAAACGACGTGGACGGCGCAGGCGCACACTCATTCGAATAAGCCTGTTTTAGACCTGATCACTGCCCCTGGGTCAGGTCAGATCATCACGACCGCTGAACGTAACCGCTTACCTACGCAAAATGAAAAAGATGCGCTGGCGGGGACAAACGGATCGCCGTCGAATTTGAACAGGTACGTAACGAACCAAGATCCCCGATTAAACACCGTAAAAAATCCGTATGTGACAGTAGGTCTCCCGCCGGGAATTCTTGAACCGCCGCCGTCTTTCTTCGGCACGGATGTCACCCCGTTCCAGGAAGCTCTGGCCTCGGTGACGAGTTTCGTGGCTACCGTAACCGTAGCATCTCCGGCGGAGGTAACAGCGACCCACAACTTCACAAATCTCGATCTCGTGCAGTTAGGGACCACGGGTGCTCTACCGACGGGTCTAGACGCAGGGTCTAGCTACTACGTAAGGAACAGTACGCCGACCACGTTCAACGTGTCACTCTTACCAGCCGGTCCACTTGTCGATACGGCAGGTGTGCAGTCGGGCGTTCACCGTGTAGGTGGATCAGCTCAAGAAGTAAAAGCGGTAGAAGTTCTACCTCAGTCTTTTGTCATGGGTCCTGGTTCAAATCCTTTAGTATGGGAACTTCAACTTGACGGACTACTCTTGGAATGTTGGACACAGGGTGGCGCGACTCTAGCGTTTGAGACCAATACGGACAGCGTCCAGGTTCTAGGAACTGGGGGTTCGGTGACCCTCCGAGGGATGAACTTCACCTTAAACGGTGCTGCGACCCGCGGCGTTGTGCTTGAGCGCGACTACTGTCTTATCGAAAACTGTACGTTTGAAGGTCTGACGTCTCTCGTGGAGAACCACGTTGGCGTCACCGTCAACGCAGACTTTGTTGTAATCCGAAAATGTAAGTTCTTTGGCTTCTTAACGACCGCTCTTCAAGTAAACGGTAGTCACGTCCGCATAGAAGACTGTGAGTTTATTGGTGCGTCTCCTACTGTGTACGCAGTTGACGTGAACGCCGTAGACACTAAAATCGATCGTTGCGACGTAGTGAACTCAACCATAGTTGTTCGAGCCACAGCCGAAGCGACTCAGATCGCGGCGTGCAGTCTCGACGGTACAAGTACAGTAACTGATCTTGGCTACGGGACGCGGATCCTGCACAGCCCGAGTACTGACGCGAAAGCTTTCGGTCAGGCGTACAGCGGTAAGACGCGGACATTGGGACCGCTCGGTTCTTACGCTGACTACCGTGGAAGTACGCAGGCTATCTTCACGACAGCTCTGACTGATCCTCTGGTTGAAGTCCTTGAGGTCTTGGCAGGCACCTACACGTTTTCTTCCGCTGTAACCGTCCCTGTCGGAAAAACGGTGGTGACGACGGGTGCGACGATTACCGGAAGTTCCGGAGCATCTCTTTTTTCTCTAAACTCTCAGTCCTCTTTAGACGGATTTACCCTGTCGTCGTCGGCAGCTCCTGCCGTCGTAGCGTCGGGCAGTACAGAGGCACGTCTTCGGGCATGTACCATTAGTACGACATTACCAGACAGTTTCGACGACTACTGCTTATACGCAGACTCGACGGTAGGTTTACAGGTAGAGGGCTGCACGTTCGTGGGGAACCGTGGCGTGTTTATCTCGAACAGCTCGGACGGTAGCATCAGTCACTGTGTCTTAAACGCATCGAGCACGGACTTTGGTAGTAGCGGCTTGTCTGATTTTAAGATTTTCGATAACT
>Ga0163151_10004418_pt1 | contig 18897 bp, 19 predicted proteins | sample OliLakLV19MP5IB2_FD_145596 | JGI IMG/M metagenome (GOLD analysis project Ga0163151, IMG submission 145596) | Freshwater microbial mat bacterial communities from Lake Vanda, McMurdo Dry Valleys, Antarctica - Oligotrophic Lake LV.19.MP5.IB-2 | ecosystem: Environmental > Aquatic > Freshwater >... | reverse complement strand
GGACTATTGAAGCGTACGCTGGTTGTGATCGCAACCGAGTTCGGACGCACCATCGCTTCAAGCCGCGCCGCCGGACGCGAAGCCGACGGTTTCGCCGAGAACCACACCGGCGAGGACCTCACCATCGACACCGAAAGCATGTATGGATTCCACGGCCACTTCAGCAGTTCTAGCGCGATGCTGTTCTTCGGCGGAGGCTTCCGGGAAGGGATGGCGTACGGGCGAACGGCCGATCATCACCCGATGACCTCCGTGGAGAACCCGGTGCAGGTGACCGATGCGCACGCAACGATCTATCGCGCTCTTGGAATACCGCCTGGCACAAACTACGTAACAGAGGGCCGCCCCTTCTATGTGACCAAGGACGGGAAAGGGGCGCCGGTCCAAGGTCTGCTGAATTGAGCCCGCATAGGATCAAATGACTGCCTGTGGTAGACTCTTTTCGAAACGAGAAGCGCCGCCGCAGATGCCGACCGAGTCTCAGACAGAACAGTACCGCAAGCAACTCTCGAAAGTTCTGGACAGCCCCGAGTTTGAGGGCTCCCGTCAGGCGCGCCAATTCCTTAGTTTCATCGCCGCCGCTGCGCTTGAAGGGCGCCTGGAGCTGGAGCAGGCCGAAATCGCGTCATCTGTTTTGCATGTTGGCACGGACTTCAATCCGGTCGATAATTCGTCCGTCCGCAAGCTCGCGACGCTGTGCCGGCAGCGGCTGGAACGGTACTATGCCGGAAGCGGAGCCCTTGACCCAGTCATCATCACGCTGCCCCTGCGGTCCTATTTGCCAAAGTTTCGCTTACCGGAAGTGGAACGAGCTTTTGAAGCCGCCAAAGCCGGCAGCGCGGAAATAGACGTCCGGCCTCCGGTGGAAAAAGCGTCTGCGAAGTGGATCTATGCCGGTATCGCGACCGTGCTCGTGTTCGTCGCGGTTTTTCTTGCATGGTCGAGGCGCACCCCTGCTGAGTCTCCCAGCCGGCTTGTGATTCAAACGAAGCCGGGCGGTTTGGCGCATGCACCCATAGACCTTTCCGGAAGTTCAGTTTGGCTGGGCGGAGCAGTCCCCGGAGTGGCCGACCTGCGCGCCCGCATGACCTTTCGCCCAGACCGCAACAGCCAAGTCGCGGGAATCGTGATCTACGATGGCCCCCGTCATTACGTAAAATTCGGACGCCGTTTCAACCTCAGGACCGAATGGGAACTCGCTTGGGGAGCGGACAAAACGATTGTAGCTCCGCCGCAGTTTTTCTACGACCAACAGGGCCAGACGGGCAATCCTACCTGGCTCATGCTCCGGCGAGAGCGGAGCGAGTTCAGCGCTTTCATAAGTCATGACCGTTGGACATGGCCGCAGATCGGGGAATCCCTTCGGATTCCCCAGGCGTTCTCGAGGGCGCGCTTCGGCGCCTATGGCCACAACGGCCGCTCAGACTCGCCATCCTCGGAAGCCGTCTTCGAGAACATTGCGCTCGGCATCTCATTTCAAGGCCGCGCGCCGGGGAGTATTGATCTGTCTTCGTTTGAAGGTTGGCGCTCGGAGACCGACTGTGGCGCGCCCGCGCCCGTCGCCATTAGCGACGGGGCGCTGCAATTCCGCTTCTCGGAGTTTCCCCGAGCGTGCAATTGGGAGTTCCTCACTCCGGTGCCAACTGGCGATTGGACGATGGTTACGCGCCTCGATTTTCTGCCTGTCACTGGCGATCTGGCCGGGCTGACCGTGAAAGGCACCTCCGGCGAATTCAAAGTCGTTCGCTGGAACGCCAACAGTGGATCCATTCTCGCCGAGCACGTAAGCCGCAAGCAGGTGAACGCGCCCGACTATCCCGGTCGACCGCCGATTACGTTGAGATTACGGGCTCGGCAGGGAGGCCTGAAGGCGAGCTTCAGCCGGGATGACAAGGTTTTTCAAGAGATCCCCGTCGAGGTGCGATTGCAGGAACTGGGGAGCAAGCTTCAAGTTGGGCTGCACTCCGGGCGGCCGAGTTGGAGCGCTAACCCCGCCTCAGAGCCGGCGCGGTTCCTCGATGTTTTCTGGGAAGTCGAAAATCTACCTGCTACTCCGTAATGTCGAAGGCTCAGAGTTTTCCAATCCCAAAATGGAAACTCTGAAAGAACGGGGGGCGGTGCAGAATTTGATGGAAAGGCGGCAGGGCCGTTGATAGTCTTGGGCCAGTATGCCGCAAGAGAATCAACCACTTACCATTTATCGTCTCCGTGTTTGTCTGCTCCGCACCAGCCCCCATGTCTGGCGCCGGATTCTCGTTCGCCCGTCGTCGACTCTGACGGAGTTTCACCAAACGATCATTTGTGCCTTCGGTTGGGCTGACATCCATCCCCACCGTTTTCTGATCCGCGGCTGCTCCTTTGCCGGCTCCAACGGCAGCGAAGCTGGTCCGCGCTTATCCGAGTTTCAGTTCCGCCTCGGCGAACGCTTCTTCTATGATCTCCGCTTCCAGGATGGGCAAACTCCGGCTTGGCGGCACCAGATCCGGCTGGAGAAGATCGTCGAAGCGGAAGGAGCCGTCTCCTTTCCGCGCTGCACTGAAGGCAGGGGCGGCCTGCCGCTGGATCAGGTTTCCAATCCCGCCGAACTGGCCGATCTTTCTGAGTTATTTACGCCCCGGTATATCGTCCATCGTTTGGCGGAGTTGGTCGGCCAGGACAGCGACGACAGGCGGATTGCCCAAGAGTTGCGCCATCTTCGCCCTTGGCTCGATCTGAAAACCTTCCGCTTGCGCGAGGCCAATCAGCGCCTTGGCGGGCAGATCGGAGCACGGCCATGAGGGTGAGGATCCAAGTCGTGATCGAAAATGACGAAGGGCAGGTGGAAGACGTCCAACAGGTGGCTTGCCTGCGGCGCGGCCCGCTGACACCGGAAGAACTTGGGCTAAATCTGGCCGAAACGAAACAAATCCTGCACGGTGTCCAGGAGTCGATGGTCGCCAGCGCCGCCACTGGCCGAGCCCCCGAAATTTCAGAGTTTCCTATAAGCGGGGCCGTCGCTGACCGGCGCAACCCCCGTCTTCACCTTGCGAGACAGTCGGCGGTGAAGGCCGGTCCCGGAAATCTGCGACGGTTCCGGCCGAAGAGGCTAAGTAACGGCGGCAAGCCCTTTCTTCTCGACGAGCGATAGCAACTTAAGCGAGGCCCCGGATGGCCGTTTTTCGCCGCACTCCCACTTGCCGATCAAACTGCTCGTCACGTTCAGGTAGTTGGCGAAAACGGTTTGGCTGACGTGTTCATTCTCCCGGATCGCTTTGATCTCCTCAGGCTTTAGCGGCCGGATCGGCGTAAGGCACGCCTCATCGAAATGCCGCATGGTTTGCTTGTCAATGGCTCCAATATCGTGCAGGGCCGCCATGGCTTCGCTTTTGTACTTTTTGCTCATACGTTACTTGCCACCACAAATAGCGGCTTCCTTGAACGGTGAGTCTTTAGGGGTACCGATGTTCGCCCGCACGCTCTTGGAGAACCCATACACAAAGAACGCCTTCGCGGCGCGCCGGCACGGAATGATGGTCCGGTAGCCCTTCGACTCTCCCTGGTCCGGTCTGGCGATCCGCTGTTTGATAACCCCGCCGCCAAGGTCCGGGTCGAACTGGCACTGCGAGCCACCTGAGTCCATTCTATAAGACCAGGCGCCATAGTTTCAAACGGCTATTGCCCGGCAGAGCCGCGCAGTGCCGCCGCGATCGCCTTCTCAATAACCGGGGCCATCAAAGCGTATCCTTCCGCATTCGGAAGCAACCCGTCCACCGTCAGCTCTTTTTTCATGTTGCGGCCCTCCGCCAGCACCGAATACACATCCGCGTAAACGGCGCCGGACTTCAAAGCATACCCCTTCAACCAGCCATTCAATCCCAGAATTCGCCCCGGCGGCCGGCGCGCGGACAGAATCTGATAACAGTCGCAAATGGGCGTCACCGACGCTAGCACAACTTTGATTCCATGCAGTTTCGCCAGTTCCGTCATCGTCATGATGTTCTCGCCGATGGTGCCCTCCGTCGCCGGGCCTGCGTACCCCGCGAAGTCATTCGCCCCGCCCAGAATCACGACCACTCTCGGCTTCAATGCGATCACGTCCTGCCGGAAACGCACCAGCATCTGCCCGGTCGCCTGATGCGTAATACCCCGGTTCAAATATGGCTTGCCCGGAAAGAAGTTTCCCCACTTCTCGAAGATCTCATCGCCGAAAAAAACCACCCGGTTCACCCCCGGCGCGGGCGGCCGTAATTCGGCATTCTCACTGCCATATTGCACCAGCTTGCCCCAATCGCTCAGCAAGCGGAGATACGCCGCATTCTCCGCTTCCAGTTCGGCGATCAGCTTGGCGGAGTCACTTTTCTGACCGGTCAAAACAGCGGCCAGTCCGAACCCTACAACCGCCAAGCGCCAGATCATTGTTGAATTCCGAAGCAGTAGACGTACCCGTCGAACGTATTGATGTAGATGCGGCCATTGGCCACCGCGATCCCGCTCCAGTGGTTGAACTTTTCAATCTGCTTGCCGCTGTTCCACAACTCTTTCCCCGTCTGTGCGTCCAGCGCGAATAGCACCGCGTGCGTCGACTTTGGGATGCGCCGTTCCGCACGGAAATCCAGACCCACATCCGGGTACGCCTGCGCCGTATTCTCGCCGCTGCCATAACCGAACACGACGCCATTGGCGATCACCGGCGGCTCCGCCTGATCCATATCGCGCGAGATCCACGCCGCGGCCAACGACGGCTTTCCGTCCTTTCCGTCGACCACTTTGAACGCCGCCACCGCGCCCTTTTTCACCACTCCATTTTCAATCGGCGCCTTGTACTTCGAATGCTTCGGTCCCCAGAAGGGCGTCAGCACCCAGCGCGTTCCCTTGCTGTCTTCCCAGGACGTCAGCGAGCCCCAAATTCCGGCTTCCGCGAAGTCCACCATCTCATTGCAAATCAGCGGTGTCCGCTGCAGCGGCGTGCGGTGATCGTCGCCGCCAATCGATTCCGTATCCATGAAATATAGGCGGCACTCCTTGCTCGCGTCAACCATATATTCCTTGCCCTTGTAGTTAAAAATTGTCGGCGTAACCTGCATGTCCAGGTCGCGCTTCACCAGCCATTCCGCGTTCGACGGCCCGTAGTAATCGACCAGGTCCAGCGCCTTCGTGTCTTTGTTCTGCCGCACGCCGATCATCCCATTGCCGTACACTCCATCTTCGGGAGCCCACCGGCCGTCGCCCGTCCCCGTGTACATCGTGTCGTGTTTGGCGCTGATCGCGGGTCCCGAGCGCCCCCACATACCGCCGCCCGCCGGCCCCCAACTGCCCACCTTGTTCGTCGCCAAATCATAGGCGTACGCCGTGTTCGGATTGCCCCCGCAGCCCTGTGCCGAGTGCGTGTACACCACGTTCTTCCACAAGTTCATCGCATACGGTTTGCCGTTGGGCGGCATGAATTTTGTAGGCGCGGTGATGTGCTTGCCGGTCGCCGCGTCCAGTTGATGCAGACGGCCGTCCCAACTGGCCGCGTAGATGGTGTATTTTCCCGGCGCGCCGCCAGGGCCAATGGTGACGTTGGCCGTCATCCCGCCAGGGCACAGCACGCTGGGCCCGCGCCCGCCGGCGGCTTCATTAAAAGTGTTCTCAAACTTCGTGTGCCAGAACTGCTTGCCGGTCGCCGCGTCAATCGCGTACAGGTTGTCGGAAACCCCCGCCTGAATCACCAGTTGCTTGGGACCCGGCGCCGTGTCGACACTGCCAATCACCAGCGGCGGCAACAGGTTGTGCATCGCCCGCGTTTCGTTGTCGAACCGGATCTTCCACAGCAGTTTAATATCCTTCGCCGTCGTGACGCTCAGCAGCTTCTCGTCCTTCTGCCAATTGTTGCGCTGCGGGTCCCCGCCATCGGTCAGCCAATCGGCGCCAACCGTCGCGAGGCCGGTGAGTAAAACTACGGAAACGTTAGTAAGGCTTTTCATGAATTCACTCTTTGAACCGTTTACTATATAACAATCCGGACAGATTCGCTTCTCCAACCGGCCTCCTTTTCGGTATATGATCTATGTTCGGTCATGAACACCTCAGGAGATCGTCGAATGCCTCGTTTCGCTCGCCCGTTCCTCTCGGCAAGCTGCGCCATATTGGCCGTCAGCGTTGTCCACGCCCAACGCGGCGGCAACGACTGGATGACAATTGGAAACGATGTCCAGCGGTCCTATTGGCTGCGCAACGACGGTAAAATCTCCGAGCAGACCATGCGCAAACCGGGCTTCGAAATGCTCTGGAAGATGAAGCTCAAGAACACCTCGCGGCAACAACAGGCGCTCACGCCGCCGGCGCTGCTCGACTTCTACATCAGCTACCGCGGCTTCCGTACCCTTGGATTTTTCGGCGGCAGCGGTGACACCACCATTGGCGTCGATACCGATCTGGCCCGCCTGGAATGGCAGAACGGCGCCGGGACTTCCATGACCAAGGGCGGCACCGCGTCCTGCCCCGGCGGCATGACATCGTCGATCACCAGGCCCGCCCAGACGCCGTACCCCTTCGCTGGTGGAGGCCGCGGCGCCGGTCGCGCCAACCCCGCCCGTTCCGGCGTGGGTGAGCCCTTTGAAGGCGCGATCACCTTGAAACAGGCCCAGGGGCCCCGTCCCGGTCCGTCTCCAGTTGCCCCGGTCAAGCCCGGCCGCCGCCAGGCCACCCCGGCCAATCCCTTCTCTCGCAGTCCGCTGTTCGTCAACGCCGTCACCGGCGATGGCCTGCTCCACCAAATGTATGTCTCCAATGGCGAGGAGCCAAAACTCCCCCTGCAGTTCCTCCCTGCCGGCGCCACCGCCTCCGGCTTGACCGTGTTTGAGGGTACGGCGTACGTCGCCACGGTCAACGGCTGCAACGGTGTCGAAAATGGGCTTTGGGCCATCAATCTGGAAACGAAAAAGGTCTCCCATTGGGTAGCGACTGGCAAGAACGTAGAAGGCTCCACCGGCTTTGCCGTGGGCCCCGAAGGCGAACTCTACGCCGCCAGCGGCAGCCGGTTGGCGGCGCTGGCCGAAGGCGCCCTTGTCCAACGCGCCGCTTACGCCGCCGGTCCATCCGACTTTGTTTCCTCCCCCCTTGTGTTCGACTTCGGCGGCAAGAATTTCATCGCCGCCTCCACCGCCGATGGGCGCGTGCATGTCGTCGATTCCAGCGGCATGACCGCCGTTGCCAAGAGCGAGGCCATTGCCAAGCCCGGCTATGCCGTCGGCGCATTGGCAAGCTGGGAGGACGAGAACAAGGTCCGCTGGATTCTTGTGCCGGCCGGCAGCGCCATTGTCGCTTTGAAGCTGGTCGAAGCCGACGGCGCGCTGACTCTGCAGAAAGGCTGGACTTCACGCGAGATGGTCTCGCCGCTCACGCCGTCCATCGTCAACGGCGTTGTTTTCGCCGCCGCCGCAGGCAATGCCCGCGGCGCGAAAGCCATGCTCTACGCTCTTGATGGCGCCACCGGCAAAGATCTTTGGAACAGCGGCGCCGCCATCGCGTCTTATATTACGACGGGCGGATTATCCGCCGGCGGCGGTCGCGTCTACCTCAGCACCGTGGACGGTAACCAGTACGCCTTCGGCTTCCCGATGGAGCACTAAGCAACATATGAGATTGCGTTTTTTCCTGCCGTTAACGGCCTGCGGCGGAGCCGTCTTCGCCCAGTTGCTCGAAGGGCCGGGTATGACGGAAGCTGCCCGCACCTGTGTAGGTTGTCATGAGGTGGAGCGCTCCATATCTCTGCGCCAGGACAAGGACGGCTGGAACACGACCATTACCAAAATGGTGGGCTTCGGCATGAAGGCGGCCGAGGCCGATCTCGCCATCATCGCCGACTATCTAGCCACGCATTATCCGGCCGACGCCATTCCGCCGATCAACGTCAACAAGGCCACCGCCATTGAACTCGAAAGCCGATTCGGCATGAAGCGTTCGCAATCGGCGGCATTTCTCGCGTACCGCGAAAAGCTCGGCAAGTTCAAAACGTTCGCCGACTTGAAGAAGGCGCCGGGCATCGATCCCGAGAAGGTCGAAGCCAAGAAGTCGCAGATCGTTTTCTAACGCGATACCCTGGTGGGTTATGGCCACCACTCGTCGAACGTTCATCTATTCCCTTAGCGCCGCCGCGCCTCTCGCCGCGCAAACGTCCAAGGACACGGTCCGCCTCGGTTTCATCGGCAGCGGCGTTCGCGGCAAACAGTTGATCGACGAATTCATGGCCGTCCCGGGAGCCGCGGGCGTTGCCGTCGCCGATCTCTATGACGGCTGCCTGCAACGCGCCAAGGAACAACTCGGAGATGGCATTCAGGCCATTCGCGACTATCGCGCCGTGCTCGACAACAAAGACGTTGACGCTGTCGTCATCGCCACGCCCGACCACTGGCACGAGAAGATCGTCCTTGACGCCCTGTCGGCCGGCAAGCATGTGTACATTGAAAAGCCCATGACATGGTCCTTGGAAGAAGGCCCGCGCATCATCGCCGCGGCCAGGAATTCCGGCAAGGTGCTGCAGGTCGGCAGCCAGGCAAAGACGTCGGCCCTCACCGCGAAGGCGAAGGAATTGATCGCCGGCGGCGCACTTGGCAAAGTCAACATGATCCGCATGGCGAACCATCGCAACTCGGCCGAAGGCGCCTGGCAGTATCCCGTCCCGCCCGACGCTTCCGAAACAACCATCGACTGGCCGAAGTGGCTGGGCAAAACCGCCAAGCGCCCCTTCGACCCGAAAATCGTTTTCCAGTGGCGCCGTTTCTGGGACTTCTCCGGCGGCGTGGCTGCCGATCTTTTCGTCCATCAGTTCACCCAGATGCACGAGTTGATGGGCGTGCAAGCCCCGGTCGCCGCCGTTTCCGCGGGCGGGATTTATAAGTGGAAAGACGGCCGCACCGTGCCCGATGTGATGAACTCGATCCTGGAATACAAGGAGGGTTTCATCGTCGATGTCTACGTCAACCAGGCCAATGGCCTCGCCCCGCGCGGCATCTTCATACATGGCGACGAAGGCACGCTGCAAATCGATTTCCGCCGCATCACACTGATGCCGGAGCCCAAAGAAAGCCAGGCCCAGGAGTACGGCAGCATCAACTTCCCCAAACAGATGCGCGACGAGTATTTGGCCAAATTCGCCAACGATTCCCGCGATCCGCGCCCCGAGCCCCAGGAGATTCCCGTCGAGCGCGGCCAGACTCATAACTGGTTCTTCATCGATTCGATTCTGAATAACAAGCCCAGCCTTGAAAACGCCGAGGAAGGGCATTACGCCGCCGCCGCCGCCCATTTGTGCAACCTCGCATTTCGCCACAAAACACGCGCCGCCTGGGATCCCGCTACCGGTAAGGTGAAGCTGTAGCGGCATGACCGGCGGCGAATGTCTATTGCGAACCCTCGTCGCCTCCGGTGTCGATGTTTGCTTCATGAATCCGGGAACATCGGAGATGCATTTCGTCGCCGCGCTCGACCGCGTGCCGGAAATGCGCGGTGTGCTTTGCCTTTTTGAGGGCGTTTGTTCCGGCGCCGCTGATGGCTATGGCCGCATGGCCCGCAAACCTGCCGCGACGCTCCTTCATCTCGGCCCGGGGCTCGCCAACGGACTGGCGAACTTTCACAATGCCCGCAAAGCGCGCACACCGATCGTCAGCCTTGTCGGCCAGCATTCGACGCGGCATCTCGCTTATGACGCCCCGCTAACCTCCGACATCGAAGCATTCGCCCGAACCGTAAGCGCCAGAACGGTGCAGTTGGAATCGGCGGAATCGATGGGCGCGACCGCCGCCGAAGTCATTTCCGAGGCTCGCCGTTATCCGGGACGAATCGTAAGTCTGATCATCCCCGCCGATTTTTCCTGGTCGGAAAGCGGTCCTATCGGTGTTGCGGCGATTCCACCAACGCGGAATTGCTTTTCCACGAAGGTGGAATTTGGTGAAGGCGCCGGTTTTATTTTGGGCGGCCAAACCCTAACGGGAAAAGGCCTGGAGTTTGCGGCCCGGCTCGCCGCCGGCGGTTACCGTGTTTTCGCCGACCGCAATGCCGCCCGCGTCGAAAGCGGCCGCGGCCGCTTCCAGCCGCAACGCATCGTGTACTTCCCCGGACCCGCCCAGGCGCAGCTTTTCGGCCTGAAGGATTTGGTGCTGGTTGAAGCCAAGGCCCCGGTCTCGTTTTTCGGTTATCCGAACGAAGCGAGCTATCTGGCTCCCGCAGACTGCCGCGTCCACACACTGGCAGGCGTAGAGGAGGACGGCATCGGCGCCCTGGCGGCTTTGATCGAAAGTCTCGGCCTCCCCGAAGCGTCGTTTCCAGACCTGGAACCGGCCGAACTGCCGTCAGCCGATGGCCCATTGACGTTAGATTCCATCGGAGCGGCGATCGCGGCGCTGCTCCCCGATGGCGCCATCATTTGCGATGAAATGGTTTCGTCCGGGCCCCCGGTTTTGGCGCAGTTGACCACGGCGAAGCAGTTCGATTATCTGCCGGTAACGGGCGGATCGATAGGGCAGGGAATGCCCGTCGGCGTGGGCGCCGCTATCGCCTGTCCGAACCGCAAGGTGGTTGTACTGGAGGGCGACGGCAGCGGTATGTATACGCCCCAATCGCTGTGGACAATGGCCCGCGAAGGGCTCGATGTTGTCACGGTCATCTTCGCCAATCGCCGCTACCTGATCCTCGACATCGAAATGCGCCGGACCGGAGCGACGGGCTTCGGCTCAAAATCCAATGCTATGGTGGACATCGCGCGCCCGAATCTCGATTTCGTGAAGCTCTCCGAAAGCATGGGTGTGCCCGCCACCCGGTCGCTGACGTTAGCCGATTTCATCGAACAATTTTCCATCGCAATGCGCGAGCCGGGCCCCCGCCTTATTGAGGTGGTCCTGCCCGATAGCTCCCGATAGCCTCCGCAGTTCGAAGGTACCGGTCATAGACGCGAAGCTGTTGTACCGCTGGCGACTTTTTGATTTCCAGCAGGCCGCTGACGCCTTTTAGATTCGGGCTGAAACGGCCCCAACCAAACTGGCGCGCCTCGCCGCCGTCGTTCAATCGCCCATTGATGACGAAGCTGATAATCTTCGGCCCGCCATCGACAATCGCCACAATGTGCTGCGGCTTTCCCGCGGCAATCGAACCGGGATCGGAGGCCCAACGGTTTTCTGTTCGCCCGTCGGTGAGCATCAGTTCCACAGCGCCGCCGGCAACCGTCCGCAGCGAAACGCCAGCACTTTCGAGGAGCATTTGACCGGGCCGCGAATCGGCCAAATTAACCCAAAGGTCAAGCGAAAATCCGGATCGCAAATCCTCCTTCCCGTGATCGGCGCGCCGCGACCGTTGGTAGAACGGTTTCGGCTCCGAAGAAATCGGCGCCGGGGGCGCCACCGGATTCCAAAGCCCTTCGATCAGATTCGTATCGATCTCATGCACACGGGCAACGTCTTTCTGCGTCTCCGTCAAATAGTATTTGCCGCCGTCCTCCACCAAGTCCGGGTAGCTCATCCGAATGATGGGATCGTCGTCGTAGAGTACAATTTCCGGCTCGGACCAGCGGATAATTTTGCCCGTTGGGCCGTCCGCCTCAACACCGCCGGAAAGCCAAACCGGATTGCGATCTTCGTATGAACGTCCGCCGTGATTGTGGAACCAGTAGAGATACTTCCCGTTGGCGGCGCGCCATGCGAAGTTGGCCGCGCGCGGGTGTTTCATTAACCGTCCGCCGGCGAACCGCATATATTGCGATGGCTCCCATGACCGGCCGCCATCGCGGCTATAGGTGTGCGCCGAATGCCCGTCAACGGTTCGGAACACGCAGAAAATCGACGCATCGCTCATCACCGAAAATGATTGCTCTTCCGCAATCTTGCCGCCACCGTTCGGCGTTCGTATCCCAATGTCCCCATCCGGCAGAGTCTCCCAGACCACCTTCGTCGGATCGGCCTCAGTCAGAATATTCGCGCTACGGAGCAGTACTCCTTCGCTCGAGGTAAAGAACCCCTCGCCAAAACCGCCCACCTTATGCAAGGGAACATATCCCGCGCCCTTGTACGCGAATGCTTTCCCAACGGTCCAGAAGAATTTGATCTTGCCGCCGTAAGGATTCTTGCGATCGATTTCGAAATCGCGCTGTGGGATCTCATACCGCTCCGGCGACCACGTCCGCCCGTGGTCATCGGAGTACTTAAACACGAAATGTCCCAAACTATCGACGCGTTTAACGAAGCCGTCTTTGTAAGCCGGCTTGTCGGCAATCACTTGCCGGATGTTATCGGTATTGTGGTTGTAGAACACATACACGCGTCCGCTATCGGTTTTCAGCATCACGGCGTATGAGGCCTCTGGGCCATCGGACGGTTCCACCGCGACAGCCTTCTCCCACGTCTTGCCGCGGTCCGTACTGCGCTGGCTCACGACATGCTGCCCGCCCGCGCCCTCGGCCCCGGCGCCGGTGGTGATGACGCAGAGCCACGCGCCATCATTGGTCTTGACGACATAAGGCTGATCGGCGTAAACCTCATCGGGGATAACGGAACCTGTTGTGATGTTCCGCGGATCGCCGGGCTGAGCGTAGGAAATGAAGGATAGCAGTAGCAGGGCGCGCATTGCGGCTTCCAGTTTAACGCACGCAGATTACGCTTGACCCCGCCATTTCATTTGTGTAAGGCTAGCCGAGGGAGGATTTTATGGGACGTCTACTTGTATTCGCCGGGATATTGACAGCCATTTCCGTTTGCGGTTTTTCGCAGGCTAAGGACAAAGCAGCGGGCGGCGCGGAAGAGGCTGTGATGCGCATTGAGCGGGAACTGCTGGCAGCGCTCCTGAAGGGCGATGCTTCAGCGAATGAACGATATCTAGCCGACACGTATGTCTATACGGGGCCGGACGGTTCCGTCGAGAATAAAGCACAGGCGATTGCGAATTTGAAATCGGGGGACCTGAAGCTTCAGTCGGCAACCCTCGACGGCGCCAAGGTCCATATCTACGGTGACACGGCGATCGTGACCTACAATAGCCTCGACAAGGGTACCTTCAAGGGAAAGGACATTAGCGGAAAGACCCGGTGGCTGGATGTGTTCGTGAAACAAAAGGGGAGTTGGCGGGTAGTGGCAACGCAGGGGACCATGCTTCCGAAGTAGCCATGGAACATATCGAACCGGTCCGCCAAGCCGACCGCATCGCTTCGGTCGACGCGCTCCGCGGCTTCTCGCTTCTCGGTATCCTGCTGCTCAACATCGCCTCCTTCGGGCTGCCCTTCGCCGCCTACATGAACCCGACCGTTCATGGCGGCGCCACGGGCGCCGACCTCAACGTCTGGCTTATCGCCACGACGTTTTTCGACGGCAAATTCCGGTGCATCTTCTCCATGCTCTTCGGCGCCGGCGCCATCATCCTGCTCGACCGCGCCGAGCGCCGCGGCGCCGGCATCGAAGCCGCCGATATCTACTATCGCCGGACGATGTGGCTCATCGTCATCGGCCTTCTCCATGCCCATCTGATCTGGTCCGGCGACATTCTTTACGGCTACGGCGTCGTCGGCCTGCTCCTCTTTCCGCTCCGCCGCCTCTCCGCCAAAGCGCTCATTATCACGGGCACGGTGCTGATCCTCGTCCACTCCCTGCAAGGTATCGGCGCGGGTATCGGCATCGGCGAAATGCGCGACAAAGCCATCGCCGCCGAAAAGACGGCCAACCCCACCGAAGAGCAGCAAAAAGCCCTGCAGGAGTGGAGACAGCTCGGCGAGATGTTTGAGCCCAAAAAGGCTGAGGTTGAAAAACAGATCCAGACGCACCGCGGCGGCTGGGTCGAAAATCTTTCCCTCCGCTCGGGGGAAGCCGCCATGTTCGAGTTCACCATGTTCTTCCAATTTCTCTTCCTGGACGTGCTGGCCATGCTGGTCATGGGCATGGGCCTGGCCAAAGCGGGAGTCTTCGACGCTTCCCGTTCGTACGGCTTTTACGCGGTGTTGGCGGCAATCGGCCTTGCCATCGGTGTCCCCCTCAACTACTGGGCCGCCCAACAGTGGATGGCCGCCAACTTCACCGCGCCTTCGTATTTCACCTATCTCGGATCCACCGCCGACATCGGCCGCTTCTCGGTCGCCATGGGCTACACCGGCTTGCTGATGATGGCCTGCAAATCCGGCCTGCAATTCCTCACCGACCCGCTCGCCGCGGCCGGCCGGATGGCCCTTTCCAACTACCTGCTCACCTCCATTCTCTGCACCCTCTTCTTCAACGGCTACGGCCTCGGGTATTTCGGCAAACTCCAGCGCCACGAACTCTACTACGTGGTCTTCGGCGTTTGGGCGATCAACCTCATCGTCAGCCCCATTTGGCTCCGCTATTTCCGCTTCGGTCCGGCCGAATGGGCCTGGCGCTCGCTCACCTATTGGAAACAACAGCCGATGCGCCGCCAGTTGGCCGTCCCCGCTGCTATCATGGAATCCTCATCATGATTCGAACCTCAGCAATTACCCTTCGCGGCAATCCTAAGAACGTCATCGGACCGGAATTGAAAGCCGGGGACACTGCCCCCGATTTCGAAGCCGTCGACACCTCGCTAAAAACCGTAACGCTCGCCGACACCGGAGATGGCGTGCGCATTTTCAGCGTCGTTCCTTCGCTTGATACTCCCGTCTGCGATATGCAGACCAAGCGCTTCAACGAAGAAGCCTGCGCGCTTCCCAACGTCAAGATCTACACGCTTTCCATGGACCTCCCCTTCGCCATGAAGCGCTGGTGCGGGGCCATGGGCGTTGACAACCTCGTCATGCTTTCCGACCATCGCTCCGGCTCCTTCGGCGCCGCGTACGGCACGCTGATTGAGGATCTCCGCATTCATTCCCGCGCCATCTTTGTGATTGACTCCGGAAACGTCATTCGCTATTGCGAATACGTCGGCGAAGTCGGCAATCACCCCGATTACGACGCGGCGCTTGCCGCCGCCCGCGCCCTCACCGTCCAGCTATGAGTACGCGCCGCGACTTACTCCAAATCGCCCTCACCGCCACCGCCACCGCCGCCGCGGCCCAGGAACACCACGCTTCGGATACGGAAAGCACGCCGGCCAAGAAGGTGGCGCGCTTCTTCAAACCCGCCGAAATGGACTTACTCGCTAAGTTAGTCGATCACATTATTCCGCGCTCCGATTCTCCGGGCGCCGCCGATGCCAATGTACACTATTACATCGATTGGCTGGCCCACACCAACGCCAGACGCGGCGACCAGCTTCGAAAGGACCTCGGCTGGATTGCCAAGCAAAAATTCAACACGGCGGATCCGGTGGGGCTGCTTACTAACTGGAGTAAGTCAACTGGCGAGCCGAAGCGGATCTTTCAGAACTTCAAGGAACTGACCGTCGACGGCTATTACGGAACGCGCGAAGGACTCCACGTCGAACTCGGCTGGAACGCCAATACTTTTGTCCGCGAATTTAAGGGCTGCACGCATGAGGAACACGCGTAATCATGTTCACGCAGTCCGCCCCCGAAGTGCATGACGTCATCGTAATCGGCAGCGGGGCCGCTGGCGGTATGTCGGCGTGGAATCTGGCCGTCAACCACGGTATCAGCGTGCTGATGCTCGACGCCGGCGCCCGCTTTAGACGCGAAGACTTCTGGACACACGTCAAGCCCTGGCAATGGCGCGAGCGCGTTGAGAAGGGGCTCGCTCCGCCTAAAATTCAACTGGACTCCCAAGAACAGCCGTACATTTCCAAAGAGCCCAACAAGTTCGATCTGATCCGCGTCTGGGGCCGCGGCGGCAAGACCAATATCTGGGGCCGCGTCGCTCTCCGTTACTCGGACCTGGATTTTGAAGGCCCCGCCAAAGACGGGTGGGAGATCCCTTGGCCGATCCGGTACAAGGACATCGCGCCCTACTACGACAAGGTAGAACAGGAGATCGGCGTCTGCGGCGGCGATGACGATACGGACTCGCTGCCCGGCTCCCGTTACCATCAGCCGCCGCCTGCGCTTCGCTGCGGCGAGCGATTCATGAAGCGGTCCGCGGAAGCCATGGGAATCAAGGTCGTCAACCAACGGAAGGCCGTCAACACTAAGCCAACTAACGGCCATAATCCGTGTCACTACTGTGGCGCGTGCGGGCGCGGCTGCGATGTCTCGGCGTTCTTTAATTCCACGGATTATTTAACGGACAAGGCCGAGAAAACCGGCAGGCTGAAGATAGTCGACAACGCCGTTGTGGCTCACATTATCCTGGGAGACAATGGCCTCGCGAAGGGAGTCAGATACTTCGATCGGTACTCCAAAGCCGAACGAATTGTCTACGGCAAACGCATTATTCTAGGCGCCAGTTGTGTCGATTCCACCCGTATTCTGCTTAACTCCAAAATCGGTAACTCCTCGGGGGTTATCGGCAATTACCTTTGCGAGCAAGTGCGGTTCCACATGATGGGCTTCGTCCCCGAACTTATGGGCACGAAAGCGCTGAATGACGATGGCCTGGGCGGCGAACATATCTATCTCCCCCGATATAACGCCCGTGACGGCCGCAAGCGCGACTATCTCCGCGGCTTCGGTTCGCAGTTCTGGAACACCGGCGCGCAAGCCGGCGTCGGCAACTGGGCCAAGCAGATCGAGGGCTTCGGGCTCGACTACAAAAAGTCGATCAAGAGGCGTTATCCCGCTCTGGTCGCCATGCATCCATATGGCGAAGTGCTGCCCTATAAGCACAATAAAGTCAGCGTTGACGGCACCCCCAAGGACCGCTACGGCATACCCATTTCCCGGATTGAATACAGCATCGCCGATAACGAAAAGAAGATGCTGGACGAGATGTACGATATGGCCGAAGGAGTCTTTCGCGGGATGAAAGCGGAGATCGTGCCATATCAACGCGGTGCAATCGACCCGTTCGGCAGCGCCATCCACGAACATGGCACGTGCCGCATGGGAGACGATCCGAAGCGGAGCGCCCTCAACGGCTTCAATCAAATGCACGACGTCAAGAATGTATTCGTCGTCGATGGCTCGTCATTCACGACGGCGTCGGAAAAGAACCCGACACTTACTATTCTCGCTCTGGCCTGGCGCGCGACGGACTATCTCGCCGATCAAATGCGTACTGGCGGCGTGTAGTTACAGTTTCTGCCACTCTTCGCGGGAGGTATCCGCCTGTCTCAAAATCCGCGGCTCAGAAACAGGGCCGCAGCGCACCAATTAGTTCCCGCCTGGAGATCGGTCCGAACGGAGGCAACGCTAGGCCGCCTCGGACGGTCGCAGGTTCAAGTCGATTGCGTGAATCGACGGAACAGGCATTTGCCGCTGCAGGCTGAACAGAACCCAGTCTTCCAACGTGGAGCGCAATTCTTTGCGGCACGCCTCTTCGTCAGGGCCGCTTGCCCACAACCCATCAAAGCCGGGAATCGTCCCGAACCAACCTTCGTTCTCTTCCATTTCTTCGTACGCCGCAAACCGCATCGCAGCGTCGAAGTATTCGCTGAATGAGCCCATGCCCAAATTGTACCGCCACAGTCTCTTCCGCGTCGCGGTGCCGATGAGCGATTACAACTTCTCCCACTCTTCACGGGAGATCTTCGCCTTGCTTCTCCCATTTGACGGCGGTGACTAACCGGCATACGAACTGCGCCAACCAGGATACGGAATGAGATTTGCCAATCGAGATAGGATCGGGTTTGATGGCGAGGAAATTGGCGCCCCCACCTTGCACGAGCGCTTTCAGGTGAAGTTCGAGGGCGTGCCTGTACATAAAAACGACTGGGCGAATGTCTAAGTTGGCGTATGTGCCGGATTCGAGGTCGAGAGTCCCGGCCAGCTTCTTCGCCGCCGCGTGGAACGATCGGGCGTAGAGATAGAGATAAAGCTCCTTCTCTGGCGTGGCGGGTTCTGTCAAAGAAGTGTTTCGGGGTCCCGGATTCGAGACAGTCAACCGGTGCAGGGGTGAGTGTAGCGACATGGCGTCTGTCCCGGTCCCATCGCGGGGGTTAGTTCGCGATTGCATTGGGCCGCGTGGGATAAGCGTCTTCCAGTTCGGCGTAGAGTTGCAAAACCGGATGGGCGGTGAGATGCAGGGCTTTCAGGATTTTAGAGAATTCGCCGCCATGGAGGGAGCGGGTCAGTTCGGACATGGATCCGGCTTGGGAGAACCAGATAAGGGGATCGACGTGAGGCGCGTTAAACAGCAAGAAAGTGACGTAATGCTCCAGAGCGCGGTCGCGGATGGGGCCCGCTGGGGCGGCCATGAGGACGCCGGCCCAAAGCTGGGACTGGCGATAGAAAAATTCGATGCCGGATTCTTCGGCGGAGCGCGTGCGGGCTTCGATGGACTGGATGTATTTCTGCATTTGTTCGCGCCATTCGGGCGTGTCTTTCTCCGATTGGGAAAGGGCGCGACTGAAGTTGCCGAAGAGGAGTTGCCGGAAAAGCCTCGATTGTTCGCGGGTGGTTTCGGTGTCGGCGAAGGGTTCGAGGTTCGTTGGATCGGGGGCGCCGGTTGGTTTGAGGAGATCGGCGGAAAGGGCGGGTTCGAGGGTTTGGTTGAAGAGGTCGAGGGCGTCCAGACGGGCTTGCCGCTGGGGGCCGGTTTGCCGGGACTCCTGGCAGGCAGGGGCTTCGAGACCGGCCTGCATCCAGGCGCGCCAACCGTCGGCGAGGGCGGCCGTTGGCCGTTGTTGGGCGGTGAGGACGGAGTGCAGATGCTTCAGTTTGCGGGGCGTTTCAAAGAGGGCGGCGTTAAAGGGGCGATCGTTGGCGGGGAGTTCGCGAAGTTTTTGTCCAATGGCTCCGGCGTAGGTGTCGAGTTCTTCCGGGGAGTTGCGGCGCTGGAAGACGAAGTCAACGGCGGGGGCGATTTCGGCGTGCGTTTGGATGGACTGGATGAGGGGGAGGGGATCGATCTGGAGGCGGGCGGCGGTATTGAACCAGGCGGAGATGTCGTCGATGAGGGG
>Ga0163151_10004416_pt1 | contig 18902 bp, 18 predicted proteins | sample OliLakLV19MP5IB2_FD_145596 | JGI IMG/M metagenome (GOLD analysis project Ga0163151, IMG submission 145596) | Freshwater microbial mat bacterial communities from Lake Vanda, McMurdo Dry Valleys, Antarctica - Oligotrophic Lake LV.19.MP5.IB-2 | ecosystem: Environmental > Aquatic > Freshwater >... | reverse complement strand
CTCTTGGTCGGCGATAGCGCGGCCATGGTGATGCATGGGCATCCCAATACTTTAAGTGCTACCCCTGAAATGATGTGTGGGCATTCGGCAGCGGTAGCCAAAGGCGCGCCAGACAAACTAATTGTGGCGGACATGCCGTTCATGTCTTTTCGTAAAGGAATTATTTTCGCACTTGATACTGTCAAAGCGTTAATGGTGGCAGGAGCTCATGCGGTAAAGCTTGAGGGAGTTTGGGGCCACGAAGATGTCGTCAAGGCAATTGTAGAGTCAGGAGTTCCAGTAATGGGCCATGTTGGTTTAACTCCCCAATCAGTTTTTCAGCTTGGGGGATATAAAGTTCAAGGCAAGACACGGACACAGGCTGAGGATTTGTTAATGCAGGCGCAAAAATTACAGGAACTAGGTTGTTTTTCTTTGGTCGCCGAATGTGTGCCTCAAGCCTTAGGGAAAGAATTGTCAGAAATGCTTGCTGTCCCCGTCATTGGCATTGGAGCGGGTCACGATGTCGATGGCCAGGTTTTGGTTCTCCATGATCTCCTAGGATTAAATCAAGAGATGCATCCAAAATTTGTCAGAAAATTTTTAGATGGCGCTGGTCTTGTTAGAGAAGCAGTAAATCATTACTGTATAAACGTTAAAGAGGACAAGTATCCAACATTGGAGGAATCCTACATATGATCAAAATTTTTCAGGATTTAACTGACTGGACAGCCTTTCGAAATAGCTCTCATTTTTTAAATAAAAGAGTTGGTTTTGTACCTACAATGGGCGCGCTTCACGAAGGTCACCTTTCGCTCTTTCGCCTAAGTCTATTGGAAAATGATATTACGGTGGGTTCAATTTTTGTGAATCCTACCCAGTTTAATAACCCCGAGGATTTGAAGAAGTATCCCCACAGTTTAGAGCGGGATATGAAAATGCTCAGCGATTTAGGGGTTGATTTTTTAATTAACCCCAGCTTTGACAGCATTTACCCTGACAATTATCGTTACAAAATAGTAGAATCTGAATTGAGCCATGATTTGTGTGGCCAGCATCGGCCAGGACATTTTGACGGCGTGTTAACTGTGGTCATGAAGCTTTTTAATCTGGTGGTTCCCGACAGGGCCTACTTTGGAGAAAAAGATTACCAGCAATATTTATTGGTGAGAGACATGGTAAAGACTTTCTTTATGTCGGTAGTGATTGTAAGTTGTCCTACAATTCGTGAGCAGACGGGATTAGCCATGAGCTCACGAAACGAGAGACTAAATGAACAACAAAAGATTTTGGCGGCCGCCTTTGCGCGAATACTAAAAGTTTCAAGCAGGTGTGAAAATATTCGAGAAGAGTTAAGCGAGGCCGGCATTAAAGTTGATTACATTCAGGAAAGGTGGGGTCGCCGGTTTGGCGCCGTTCACATTGGGAATGTAAGGTTAATAGATAATGTGAAGGTTTAACATGGGTAAAAATATATTATTTAAACTGTCTGGATCCATCGCTGCTTACAAGAGTTGTGAGCTAATTTCAAAATTGGTGCAAAAGGGTTTTGAGGTGCAAGTGGTTGCAACGCCCTCGACATTAAAATTTGTGGGGGCTGCCACACTCGAGGGACTTACACGGAGGCCGGCACTCACAGATATTTTTAAGGATGGCAACATGATGTCCCACGTTGAACTAAATCGCTGGGCGGACTTGACAGTTTTGTGTCCAGCCACAGGCAATATAGTCAATGAAATGGCGGCAGGAATTTCTAATAATCTTGTGACCACGTTATTCTTAGCCCATGATTTCAAAAAACCCTACCTTGTCGCGCCAGCAATGAACGAAAAAATGTATCAACACCCAGCCACTCAAGCGGCAATAAAAAAGCTATCTAGTTGGGGACTTAACGTATTGCCAGTTGATAATGGTTACTTGGGTTGTGGTGATGTTGGCGAAGGGAGACTCTTAAATATCGATCGTATCTATCACGAAATTTTATTGGGATTAAAAAGCAAAGGCAGTGGTCGGGGCAATGTGTTAGTTACTTCTGGTGGAACGGCCGAACCAATTGATGACGTGAGAGCCATTACAAATATTAGTTCAGGAAAGACAGCCGCGCATATTGCTGAGTCGTATTTCTTTGCTGGCTTTGATGTTACCTACGTGCATGCCACGAATGCCACATTGCCAGATGTTCCCTGTAGAAAACACTCCTTCAAAACATTTATTGATCTGCAAAACTTGTTACGCGAGGAGCTGGCTATATCGAAATTTGATGTTTTTATTCATGCGGCGGCGGTAGGAGATTTTTTTGTAAAGTCGGCGTCCGGGGGCAAGATTGATTCGAGCGAGGGGATCACATTAGCTCTTGGAAAAAACATAAAGCTATTAAACATGGTAAAAAAATGGACGGCGAACACGCGACTTAATCTTGTAGGGTTTAAGTTAACTGTAGGGGCTCCACAAGAAGAGAAAAATTTAGCTATTGATAAAATGTTTAACGAATCGCAATGTGATTATGTAGTTTCAAATGATTTGTCCGAGATCAGTGACATTAGCCATCGTGGCGAAATTTGGTCAACAAGTGGAAGTAAAGGAAAATTTGCAAGTAAACGACAGTTATCAGAAAACCTAGTACGCTTGCATTTAGAAGGGGCTGATTTATGACATTGTGTTTAGACGTCGGCAACAGCCAGATTTTTGGCGGGGTTTTTGAAAACGGAAAGTCCGTTTTTACTTTTCGAAAGAATTCTAAGGGAAATTCTTCGTCAGATGAAATCGGCCTTTTTTTAAAAGGCGTTTTGCGTGAAAATGATTTTGACCCAGATAGGATAAAACATATTGCAGTATGTTCTGTAGTTCCAGCTGTTGACCACTCCCTAAGGAATTGCTGTAAAAAATATTTTAATTTGATTCCCTTTTTCTTGCAAGCCGGAGTTAAAACGGGTTTGAAAATTAAATATCGAAATCCTTTAGAAGTTGGTGCAGACAGAATCGCTAATGCGATTGCCGCCACCCATTTATTTGTAAATCAGGACATCATAGTAATTGATTTCGGTACGGCGACTACCTTTTGTGCGGTCAATAAAAACAAAGAATACCTAGGTGGAGTTATTGTGGCGGGAATAAGAACTAGCATGGAAGCCTTGGAGGCTCAAACAGCGAAGCTTCCCGTTGTAGAGATCGTGGCGCCCAAGGAAACCTTAGGACGGTCAACTGTCGAAAGCATACAGTCAGGTCTTTACTACGGCCATGTTGGTGTCGTGAATGAAATCGTTAGTCGTTTAAGTAATGATATTTTCTTAGGTCAGAAGCCTTTGATCTTAGGCACGGGTGGTTTTTCGAGCCTCTTTGAGAAAGAAAAGCTTTTTGACAGGATAATTCCTGACTTAGTTTTGCAAGGTCTAAATACAGCTTTGAAATTAAATGTTTAGCGCGCGGCTTTGCCGTCAGTGTCGCTAGTAGAGAAAGGCAAATAGTTGGGGCCGTCATCAAGGTCTTTAAGTCCATTGCCTTCGGGGCCAGAGAATCCAGCTTCTGAGACATTAGATTCAGGGTAATATTGAGGGTCTGAAGAGTAGCCCGTTGAGCGCGGCCCCTGCTCATCAACTATTGCCTTGATGCCCCAAATGCTATTTGAAAAGGGATTGCCAAAAGCCTGTGATTGACTAAATAAGATCAAGCTCCCAAGGATAACTTTAATTAAACTTCTCATTCTAACTCCTCTTCAAAATTTATATTGGACACAGTTTTTTTTGGAGGTAAGACCGAGGCTAACTTTCGTATATTTTGGAAGCCAACTTGTTTGCCTTCATTGGCCTGATATTTTTTTATAGATTGAGCGAGTTCAACCCGAGTTACTAGGGGTAATTCCATTTTTGACTTTCTTTTATAAAGCTCGCTTATTTCAATAACCGCAACGGAAGGTTTTACTGACGAAGCTCTATGAGATTGCTGATAGTAATTTGTTATTACAATGTTAAGCACCTTTTGATTAATATGTTTTTTAGCTTTAATCGGTTTGAATTTTATCAATGGGGATTTGGATGTTTCTGTGCCTGAAAACCCGATGCTTGGGTTTAAAAAACCAATAATTATAAGTACAAGGCTCAAAAATCTCAATTATAGATCTCCGGTGTTATTACGGTTATATTTGCAATATGGGGGCCTTGCCGGCTCAAACGAGACGCCCCTAGCGCCTTGCTCCTATCCAAACTATTAACAGTTGTTAAGTGTAATGACAGAGATTTGATTCTCAGAATGAGACGTTACTAAGAAAATCTAGTACGACGGAACTCTTTAAAAATAATTCGCCCGCACAATCGCCGTCCTGGCAGACGCGTGACTTTCGACAGCCTTCTTTGGTTGTATCGAAATCTTCTTCGCCATCAATGAGAATGCCCTCGACTCTTAAGGTTGAGGCGTTAAAGATCGGAGAGCCTGAATTACCAGTGTAGGTATCTAAGTTGGTATTAACATAGTTGTTGGGGCCGACTCTTCTGACCCAAGCATTATCGGTGTACTTTAATGGTAAGCCGAGAGGGTGACCCCAGGCAAACAGCCTGTCGCCAATTACTAATTTGGAGTCAGTTTCGAGCACTAGCGGGATGTGCCCCCTTACATCACGGTCCAGTTCAATAATTGCGAAATCGTCTTCTAAAGATTGCTGCTCCTTTGGATTGTGCTCACTGTGAATAAGCTTGCCACAGGAATAAATATCACTATTCGAAATTTCGTTATAAGGACGGTTGCTGCCATCAATGGCATAGCCAAAGACAAACTTAGTATTATTACAGGCCTGTCTCGAAGCAATACAATGTCCCGCCGAAACGACCAGTCGGGGTGAAATTAGAAACCCCGTGCAATACATAGCCGTCTCTTGTTCTTTAAAGCTTTCATCAGGGCAAACGCTTTCTTGTTTTTCAAGCGAAAGAGATTTGATCTTCGAATAACCATTGCCAAGATCTTCGATTGCTTTTGGAGCTACAAGGCCAACTACGGCTGCGGCCAAGGCTTGAACCTGATGATCAGGTATTTGGCTCAGCTCCAGGCGGTCGTCGGAACCATATATTACCCCGACTGGGTTCGAGGGCTGCCATGGCTGAGCAAAGACCAGGGTCGGAAAATTCAAAGCCGAGCTAAATAAAAAAACAGCTAAGTGTTTATTCACCAAGGACGATTGTCTCTTACTTTGAGAGCTCGTGTAAAAGAAAAATTTGGCTTAAACAGGATTTCTTGAAATCACTGACGCACAGGCTTTCGTTTTCGCCGTGAGCATTTGTATAGGGATCTTCGACACCAACTAAAAGCGCAGGTGCGCCCTTAAGCAATTGTACGAATTGTTTGACAAAGGGTATGCTACCGCCGCAGCCCATTTTTACGGGTTTTTTTCCGTATCCAAGAGTTAAAGCTTTTTCGGCAGCTTTAAATGCTTTTGTTTCGTATATTTTAGGGTCAGCGGCCCAGCCTGAGTTACCTTCTTCCCAAGAAATTTTTACGTCTAGGCCCCATTGAGCATTTTTTTTAAAATGGCGTACTAAGGCTTCTCTAGATTTAGCAACTGGCATGCCAGGAGCAAGGCGCAGAGTTACGCGGGCCCACGCTGTGTCGTTGATTACATTGCCGGCTTGGCTGCGCGAAGCAACTTGCATAGCATTTATGCTGATGCTCGGTTTTCTCCATAAGGATTCCCAAATTTCATGTTTTTTAAAGAAAAGTTTAGCTTTTTTTACGATCCCCAGTTGGTGGCGAAATACTTTTTCGTGATAAGGGGTTTCTCTGAGAAATTTTTTTTCCGCTGATGTTAGTTTGGGCACAAGTTTATTGATTTCCTTAACGGCAACTCTTCCATCTTTATTTATTAGGGTTGAAAGCAGTTTTGAGAGCGCCATGGCAGGATCAGGTGTCGGGCCACCCCACATGCCTGAATGGACCGTATTTTTTAAGCTACGTACTTCAATCTCAAAACCCAAAAGGCCCCGGAGGGAAACCGTCAACGCCGGTATGCCGACATCAAAATTTGACGTGTCAGATAGCAGGATAACATCGGCAGCAAATAAATCTTTATATTGTTGTAAAAAACGATCCAGATTAGGGCTACCAATTTCTTCTTCGCCTTCGACAATGATTTTGATATTCACAGGGAGCTCACCCAGTGATTCTAGATAAGAGTGAATCGCGGCGGTTTGGGCAATTATTCCCGCTTTGTCATCGGCAGCACCCCGAGCATATAGTCTCTCGCCTCCTGGCCCTTTCAGTAAAGTGGGCTCGAAGGGTTCAGTATTCCAAAGATTTTTTTGACCAATAGGTTGCACGTCATAGTGTGCGTACATTAATACTGTCGGTTTTCCTTTGGCATGTAACCAGTCTCCATAAACAAAGGGATTGGCATTGGGGATTTCTAAAAACTTAACATTTTCAAGTCCCCGTGCCTTTAAGAGATCGGCCACTTTGTGCCCACAATCCAAAACAGATTTTTTATCAAAGCCTTCAAAGCTAATGCTCGGAATTTTAATCAATTCCTTTAAATCATTAAGATGAAGTTCCCAATCCTGTTCAAATTTTTGAATTACTTTTTGCATGCCGGGCCATCATAAATCTCGCGGGAATCTAAGGCAACCAAATTATAAGTGCGGAACTAGGTAATTGTATTGATAGTGACATTCAAAGTTTTAAATACGAACTCGTGATTAACAAAGGAGACTTCGTAGGCTTTGGTCAAAAAAATATCCGAAGAAAAGTGGCATATAGATGCGTGATGGTTGCCCAGTGTTAAATACTGAAAATAACAAGCTGGTTTATTTAATTTAAGAGAAAATTTATTGTCCTCTAGATTAAACTCAATATCCTTGAGGCCTGTGTTCAGGCCCTGACCTGTGGCTTTGCTGTATGACTCTTTTAGGCACCAATGAGCATAGAATTTTTTTGCGCGACCACTAGGCTCGGTACTTTCGATATCTAAAATCTCTTTTTCAGTGCCATAGTTTTTTACAATATTAAGAAATTTACGATCAGAGTTATCGCATTCAACATCAACACCCAACTCACCACTATCACCTAAGACGAGAGCAAGAACTCCATTAGAATGACTTAAATTGAACGGCCTGCCCTGATGAGCAGTTGGCTTTCCAGAATCAGAAACTGCTAGCTTATCGGGTAGGTCTAAATCATAAATTTTGCGGAAGACACTTCTTAGCAAAGTACGACCTCTCAAGAGTTCAGACTGTCTTTTTAAAGATTTAGCTGCTGCAATGGCCATTTGCTCAAAAGCAGGTAAGTTGTTTTTCATAAATTTAAGATCGAGTTCCGATGTATTCGATTCCGGCCAATAAAAAAAGTGGAGCTCTTTATTCATGCCAGGCTTATACGCAGTCAATTGAAGCTCAGCAATGAGTTCATCGTTAAGCCCGCCGCATCATGATTAAAGCGAAATAATTGCGTTGCTGGCGACGTTAATTAGCCAGCTCCTTTATTTTAACTAAGGCTCCGGGGTCGATCCGGTAGTCTTGTGATGCCTTTGTAACTCTGGCGATCGCAATATCTTGGCCGGCTTCAACGATAATGACTTCTGCAATAGATTCGAGTGGATGAGAAATAGAGTAATCGAGCGGAGATTCACACTCTATGCCGACCCACTTGTAGTGCATATTATAAACACTAAACTGATCACCCTTTCTAATATTAGAGCGCCAGCCACCCCGAACTGCGATGTGTGTGTCGCCATCAGCAATTACAGAATCGAAAATAACTTTTGATTGCCAAACGTCAGTCCATTTTTCCACATTCATACGAGTCATATGAGTATTGACCAGATTGTCGATGGATTCTTGAAACGCATTTGTGACCACTTTAAACAGTGGCGTTTTAAAAAAGAAATCTAAACCAATAAAACCCATGTAATCAAATGAGCCATCTAACTTTACTTCGCTCGCATGGCCTTCGTCGATAGCTATAGGCTTTTTCGTCAACGGATCTTCAGATTGAAGTGTAACACTTAGTCTTGTGTTATTAAGACTAAGGCTGCCACCTACAGGAAGTGGCGATCCGCCGCCGGGATATCCAGCATGAATTCCCCCTCCTGCAATCAACTCAAAACTAATCACGTTACCGCTCAAGCGAATTTCGGGAGATTGATCAAGACACTTTGGTACTTCTTTGGCTTTAGCAAAACTTGAGACGGAATGTTTAAAAAATCCATAACGGGCCAAAAGGCTATCATCAGACTCTACGTACAAACTTGTCTTTTGCCTTCCGGCAATAACGGGATATCCAATTTGTATTGGCCTATCGATAATAAAATGCGGATCTCGCATTAAAGCATAATAAAACAAGGCATTTGCTATATAGGGAAAATCAATTATTCTGCCATCGGGCATTTTAATAATTTGTCCTTTAACGGGGCCCACGTCGGCAGAAAGTCGCAGGTACCTTTCTTTAGGATCGTCACCTGTGCAACTATCGACACCCATCAGTGTAAAACTTAAAACTCCAATTAATAAGACTTTCATAATTTTCATAAAAACCTCGCTATTTAGGGTCTTTCGGATCAAAGTAAATTTCAATTCGCGTTTGCGATTTTGGAATAAAACTGCCATGAAAAAAAATCGAATTTTTTTGGGAATTATAAGTCCAACCATTTGTTGGATCGTTAGGTATCAAAATGCGATTAAAACTTACTCGAAGAGACTCAACAATGGGTATTCGGGATAAAGAAATTTCGGTTAAAAGTGTAAGAAGAGTTTTTTCGACGTGATTGAGTACATTCTTTAGATTCGCCGTGCAAATGGTCGAAGACACGCCCTCTGATAAGTGTACCAGCTCCATGTATCTCGCCCCAACATCTTTGTAGTCACCAAAAGTCTTACAGTTCTCGTCTGCCGCTCCTGTCACACCAATAAAATGCATCATCCAGCTCCGCTTACGAGTAGAAGTAGGGGACTTTAAGTTTTCTAAAAAATTAATATAGTCTTTTGTGGCGGCTTCGCTCTGGTCATTTTCGTTCGAAAGTATTACTACAAGTAGAAATGCATCGGAGCGCAGAAATCCTTGGTTACTATCGCTAACTAAAGGCTCAGTGAAAGCTAGTCTGAAAGCCTCAAGCCCCTTTTCGACATTAGAACCGTCAGCGCCCAGCAAAAGTTTTTCTTTGAGTCGCTCATTAATGTTTGGCGTAGAATTAATCAAATAACTAGGGCTTCCAATAAGTTTTCCCCTCTCGCCGTTACCACTGACATCTGTACTCGTGGCCCCTAAATGAAAATCAAATTGCTTTTCTTGGAGACGAGAAATTAGATCAGGAGCCGTATTAAACAAAATCTCTTGGTGTTGAAGCATAGAGCTGGAGTTATCGATGACCAATAAGATGTCAACTTTGCTATTAAACTGGGGTCTAAAATCTAAAGAGGTAGACTCTGGACTCAGAGAAAACGCATTCTTCTGTCCACAGGAAAGTAAAATTGTGGTAATTAACAAGAGTAATTTCATCGAATTAAAGCCATTGTGGAAGAGGGGATAACGGCCGACATAAAGATTCCACCAAATTCAAAGTTCGCCTTAGGAATAGTACTGACATACCCCAAAATGTTTTCGGGCTCGAGGAGAAATAGATCTCTCTTAATAGGTAAGCTTGTTTTTAGCATAGGATCGTAGGGAACATCAACGAGTAGGGCCACCACTCCCTTGCCGAAAAAAAGGTGGGCGCGAAAGTTTTTAGCCATTGGAATATCGATTCTTGCTAGCTTACCGTCTGTTATACCAGGCAGAAGTTCACCATTTGACAAACCATACTTTTCACTAAATTTATCGAACTTTTCGCTGAGGAGATAAAGAGGATATCGAACTTCGACAAAACTGTGTTGTTGGGCGTCCACGTAAGCGCGAACTTGGGTTCCGGGAAGCTCAGAAATTATAGTGGACCAGTTGTCCAAGAAAACATTAGGTGAGGGCATAGTTAGAACCAATTTTTGACTTGGAATATCCAGCCAGATAGCTTTATGGTTTCCCAAAACTGAGCTTTCAAGAAAGCCCGTTAAATTTTTACTTATTTTATCCAAAGATTCTTTATCCCATTGCCTACTTTGGGAGGAGAATAATTGCGGGGGACAGCCATCCTTGCAAGTAGAACTCGAAAAAGGCGAGTATTCGCAACCACAAACAGTTATAAAAATCCAAATTAAAAATAGCCTTACCATAGGTACTCCTAAGTTTAAATTTAGATGAGTATTCAATGGTGAGACGTTTTTCAAAAGAAGGAGTAGCTCTTGTCAGAAACTCAGTATGGACCTAGAAAAATAAATAAAGAAGAAAAAAAAATACTTTCGAATTTCTGTCCACAGTTTTTGCAAAAAAATCCCAATTCCCAACTTGAGAACTACACAAAATCTACTTTAGCCAGCTGGGAATTCCCGCTCTTGAAAGTTTAGCTGGAAGTGAGTGACCTAAAATCTTTCGAAGCCAATGATTAATGGATATTATTTTCTGCAAGTCTATGCCAGTTTTGAAACCCATGCCGTGAAGCATATATAAAATGTCTTCGGTGGCGACATTTCCTTGAGCACCTTTGGCAAAGGGGCAGCCGCCCAGGCCACCCAAGCTACTGTCGAAATTGCGAATACCATATTTAATGCCTTCCAAAATATTTGCTACAGCTGTACCCCTCGTATCATGGAAGTGCAGAGCATATTTTTTGGGTGAAGCCACCCGGAACAAGGTTAATAATAGGGATTTAACCTGCAAGGGTGTGGCTACGCCGATGGTATCGCCAATTGAAACCTCATATACGCCCAGTTCAAAAAGTTTTTCGGCGAGCTCAGCAACCTTTTTCTCACTAACCTTTCCTTCATAGGGACAGCCAAAGCAGGTACTAATATAGCCACGTACCCTAACGCCATTTTTTTTAGCCAATTTCAATACGCTCTCAAAGCGCTGGAGACTTTGCTCGGGAGTACAGTTAATATTTTTCAAAGCAAAAGTTTTACTAACCGCTGTGAATACCGCAACCTCATGAATCCCAGTTTCAATAGCATCTATAATTCCGCGGTCATTTGGGACGAGTGCTGAAAAACAAACTGAAGGCAAAATGGTTTTCTTTTTTTGAGCTTTAATTATTTTCGCGACTAGCTGGGCTGTGCCTTTCATCTGTGGGACCCATTTGGGATTCACAAAGGCCCCGAGCTCCATGTGCCTTACACCCGCTTGAACCAGTTTTTTTACCATTTTGGCGCGCGTCTCTACGCTAAGTATTTTTTTTTCGTGCTGCAGGCCATCCCTTAGACTCACTTCAACTATTCGTACTTCTCTTGACACAAATGATCCTATTCTATCTCGACGAGTTTTTGTCCTAACGCTACCTGATCTCCTAACTTGCAGCCCACAAATTTAATCTTTCCTGTTTTGTCAGCCTTAAGACTATATTCCATTTTCATAGCTTCCATCGATATCAAAACATTGCCCACTCCTACGGAGTTACCGACGTTACAGTCTACTTTAGTGATTTTTCCAGGCATAGGAGCTAAAATTATTCCGGTGATTTTGGTGCTAGGGGAGGATCTTTTCTTTTCGGCGCGCTCTGGTCCAAAGGTAAATGTTTCGCCATTGAGATGTACCCATAGCGTGTCCTTTATTTTTTGAACTTTACCTGTGGTCTTTTTTGCACCTATCTGGAAAACAACAGTTTTCATCAGACTCTCCAATCTTGTCGCCAAGGATTGGGCAGCACTATTTGATCATTGGAATGGGCAAGTGTGCAATGATCGTAGGCGAAGGCCGCAAACTTTCGTTGGTCGTTCGTCAATGATTTCTGTTCGAGTCCATTTGGAAAGTACTTACCAATAAACTGAGTGGTCATGGTGGTACTAACAAAGTCGGGATGTGCAAGAATGGCTTTCAAAAATGGTATATTTGTCTTTACACCAAATATAACCGTCTGGCTCAAAACTTCAATAGCTTTTTTTATACATTGGGGGCGATTTTCGTCCCAAACGATAATTTTTCCGATCATCGGGTCATAGTAGTGAGTTATCGTATCTCCCGTTTCGAATCCAAATTCAAACCGCCGACCTGGGCCATTTGGTAGCTCCATATCTCCCAATCGGCCCGTACTGGGCATTCCTTGTGAGTAGGAATCTTCAGCGTAAATACGGCACTCTATTGCGTGTCCACGCGCTGACAGTTCAGTTCGGCTCCAATTTAGCGGCATACCTTGGGCCGTCAAAATCTGAGCCTTCACCAAATCTAAATTCAAAATGAGTTCTGTAACAGCGTGTTCGACTTGAAGTCGAGTATTCATTTCTATAAAATAAAAGTCTCCATCTTGAAAAAGGAACTCAATGGTGCCCGCGTTTTTGTAGGCGCCCTTTTCTGCTATTTTTCGGGCCAGTTCGCACAAGATCTGTCGCTCTTTTTCAGTTAACGACGCACTGGGAGCCTCTTCGATTATTTTTTGGTGACGTCGTTGCACGGTACATTCTCGCTCACATAAAATATGAATTTTACCAAGGGCATCTCCGAAAACTTGAACTTCTATATGTTTGGCTCGGTCGAGGTATTTTTCTAAGAAAACTTTATCTGAGCCAAAAGATGAATTAGCCTCTCGTTTTGCGGACTCAATTTTCTCTCGAACATCTGCTTTAGATTGAATGACCTTTAGACCGCGCCCACCTCCGCCAGCAGTGGCCTTCACTAAAACTGGGTAACCCATTTTTTCGCACTGTTCGATAAGAAAGTTGATATCCTGATTGTCACCCTTATAACCGGGAACAGTTTTAATTTTCATTTCTTCGGCAATTTTTTTTGCTTCTATCTTATCTCCAAAGAGTTTTATAGCGCCGGCATCTGGACCAATAAATGTAAGATTGGCCTCTCTGCAAGCAAGCGCAAATTCAGCATTCTCAGATAGGAAACCAAATCCCGGGTGAACAGCTTGCGCGCCCCCAGCCTGAGCTCCTCGAATATTATTTTGAATATTCAAATAGCTTTCGTTAGGTGGTGCTGAGCCAATACAAACCTGGTGGTCAGATAAGCGGTGGGCCAGACTCTGAGAATCTGGTTCCGAATGTAATAACACCGTTTGGATTCCAAGCTCTTGACAGGCTCTAATAATTCTCACGGCGACTTCGCCTCGATTTGCTATAGCGATTCGTTGAAACTCCTTCATAGATCTGAAATTCTCCAGGTCGGTGGGCGCTTCTCTAAAAAGGCTCGCATGCCCTCTTGCCCCTCGGAGCTAACTCGTCTCTCGGCAATTATTCTGGCAGTCTTTGTTTTGGCTTTACTTAGGGGATTGGTAAAAATAAAGTCTATAAGACTTTTAGTGATTTGAATGGCTTCAGGTCCACATTTATGAATCGAACTTATGGTATCGACGATAAATTTTTCGATATTATTCTTATCTCCTACAAAATGAACTAGGCCAGAATCATAGGCGCGCTGGGCAGAAAAAATCTTACCGGTGACCATAAGTTCCCGGAGTGAGGCCTCAGACATTTTTCTGGCAACAAATGGACATATCACTGAAGGCACGAGGCCTAAGTGAGCCTCGCTAAAACCAAAAAGTGTGTTTGACTCGGCAACAACAATATCACAAACAGAGGCTAAGCCTAACCCACCACCTCGAACGTTTCCATGAACTCTGCCAATAACGGGAACAGGACACTGAAAAATAGTATCAAACATTTCGTAGAGTTGTTCGGCGTCTTTAAGGTTTTGCTTGTTAGTATACTTTACCATGGACTTCATCCACTCAAGATCGCCGCCTGCGCAAAAACTTGGGCCCTCGCCACTCAGTACAATGACACGAACATCTTTAGGTAGATTTTTTTTAGAAAAAAGAAAAATCAGTTCCTTTATAATGTCCAGGTTAAACGCGTTATGAATGGTTGGGCGATTTAATTTGACATGTAAATCATGACCTAATCTTTCAGTCAGAACAAAGGACATAAAAACTCCTCACATTCGGTAAACACCTTTTTTCTTTGGTCCCCAGCGCCTATAAAGGCTGGCATTTATTCCTAAAGCAATAACTGTACGTGTATCTTTAGGATTGATAATTCCATCATCCCAAAGTCGGGCGGTAGAGTAATAGGCAGAACTTTCAAGTGCATATTTTTCTAGAATTGGTCGTTTAAACTCATCTTGCTCAGCCTTCGTCATGGTTTGTTGTTTAACAGTTAACAGGACATTGGCAGCTTGTTCTCCACCCATTACGGCGATTTTTGCGCTAGGCCACATCCAGAGTTGACGGGGGTTGTAGCCTCGGCCACACATACCATAGTTGCCGGCTCCATAAGAGCTGCCAATTATTATTGTAAAGCGTGGGACGCGCGCCAGGCTTACGGCCATTACCATTTTAGCACCGTGCTTAGCTATTCCTTCGTTTTCGTATTTTCTTCCGACCATAAAGCCAGTAATGTTTTGTAAAAATAAAAGTGGAACCCGTCTCTGATCGCAGAGGTCAACAAAATGCGCCACCTTCATTGCACTTTCACTAAATAAAACGCCATTATTGGCGACAATCCCGACCGGGTATCCCCAAATGTGGGCGAATCCAGTCACGATTGTTTCAGCATAATCTTTTTTGAATTCGTGAAACTTGCTGCCATCTACCGTTCGCGCGATAATTTCGCGAACATCAAAAGGTTTTCGTGGGTCCTTTGGCATTATCCCAAAAATTTCTTCGGGATCATAAGCAGGATCTTCGGGTGCTTTTCGATTTATTTTTTCTTTCACACGGTAATTAATATTTTCTATAATGATTCTTGTGATTTCTAAAGCATGCTCATCACTCTCGGCATAATGATCAGTAACCCCGCTAATAGAACAGTGAACTCTTCCGCCGCCTAGGTCTTCAGCGGTGACTTCTTCTCCTGTGGCGGCCTTAACTAATGGGGGGCCACCTAAAAAGATCGTTCCCTGATTTCCGACAATGACGTTTTCATCGCTCATGGCAGGCATATAGGCGCCGCCTGCCGTACAACTACCCATCACTACAGAAATTTGTGGAATGCCAAGTGCAGACATATGCGCTTGATTATAAAACGTTTTGCCAAAATGGTCTTTGTCCGGAAACAGTTCTGATTGAAGGGGTAAAAAAGCGCCACCACTATCAACTAGATAAATCGTTGGCAGGCCATTCTCCATTGCAACCTCTTGGGCCCGAATATGTTTTTTGACTGCCATCGGAAAATACGTGCCACCCTTAACAGTGGCATCGTTAGCAATGATCACGCAGGGCTGATTATGGATTATTCCCACACCAGTGATAAGGCCTGAACTAGGAGCCACATTGTCGTACATTTCCCAGGCAGCAAGAGGAGAAAATTCCAAAAAAGCCGAGCCGTCATCAATGAGTCTATCAATTCTTTCGCGCGCCAATAACTTACCACGGGATTTGTGACGCTCCACTTGCTCTTTGCCACCACCCTTTTTTACGAGATCCACTCTTTCACGAAAGATACGAACCTGTTCACGGTAATGTTCTTGATTCTCTCGAAACTCAGGAGAGGCAATGTTAATTTGTGAGACGAGCTGTTCCATCGAGCCGACTTTCAAGAATTTCTAAACGATCCTTCAATTCATTATTTTCTTTTACAAGCTTTTCTACAGATTCCTTTATGTTTTTAACCTCATCTTTTTCTTTATCGCCTTTTCTCAAGTTTTTTACTGCCAAGTGGGCGGCAAACTTCAAATGTCCATCGACCGCTGAGTGCGCTAAGTGATCTAGGGCACCAAGGGCACTCCTCTGGCCTCGCTCCACAATAGCATCTATGGCAGCATATCGCGCCTGCGAAAAAGGATCTTTAAGCAAATCCAACAAAAGACCGTCTAAGCTGCGTTTTTCTTTTGACAGGCTTCCTAGAGCTCTAATGGCGGTGGGCCTTGCCCACTTTTGGGCGCCGTACTGACAGCCTTCAATCAAAACCGGGACGACGCTTTCATCGCCAATATGTCCCAAGCCTTTATAGGCGTGTGAGCGTACTAAGTCTCGCCAAGAATCTACGCTTAAAAGTTTAGTTAATTGATCAACAGATTTAGTGTGTCGGGTTTTGCCGATGGCTTCGGCTGCCTTGGCGCGGGTCATGGTTGATTCATTTTCTTTGGTTAAAAGAACCAGCTGACTAAATGCTTCGTTAGTTCTAAAACTTCCGAGCGCTGTTGCTATACCACCACGCACGCGACTATCTTTTTCATTCTTTAACGTTTCACAGAGGTAGCCAAAGGCGCGTTGGGAAGTAATTTTTCCGAGCATGAGTGCGGCCTCTTTGCGGACGCCCCAAAAAAAATCTGATTTCAATCGTTCTGCCAGCAATTCTTGACCTTTGACAGTGGCTTTTTTTGCAAGGGTTTTCATAGCCCAAATTTTTCCAACAACGTCACCAGAAAGTTTTAACTGTTCGCCAATCATTTTCTCCGATAATTCCCATTGGACGGTTTTCAGCAATCGATTTTCGGAATCAATTCGCATTGCTACGGGTTCCTTTTCAAAAGATACCACAAGATTTTTCACTGCGTGATCCATCGCTAAGTGTACTTTTTGGCTCCTGCCACCTTCAAAAAAGAATTCTACGAAGGTATTTATCTGGTGAATGGGAGTTAATAGATCCTTTTTCTGAGTTTGTTCCAAACGTACTTTGGCCATTTTATTTTTACTGTCCCACTCATAGCCAACTTTCAACTCTGGATGTCCCGCCTTGTAAATCCACTGATCAAAAAACCAGTCAAGAGGACGTTGTGAGACTTCTTCGAGAGCTCGCTGGAAGTCGATGGTCTCTACAGCCTGTCCCTGATGCCTTTCAAGATAAAGCTTTGTGCCTTTCCAAAAGTCATCTGGGCCTAGCTCAGCTCGTAAAAGATTTAAAATTAATCCCCCTTTTTGATACAAGTGGCGATCCCAAATTTCTGCCGGATCACTATAAATATTAGTGACAATGGGCCGGCGATAAACAGAGGAGTCTTCATTTAAATAAATTTGTAGCTCTTCGTAGCGAAAGTATTGGGTTTCGTCCTCGCCCATGTCTTTTTCTTTGAAGACGGTCTCCATAAATGTAGCCCAAGATTCATTAAGCCAGCCATGTGACCAAGATTTACAGGTGACTAGATCACCAAACCATTGGTGTGCGAGCTCGTGTGACACGAGGTCCTCGCTGGTAAAATCAGGCTCCATCTCTTGGGGATGTAAAGTCGCATCCGTTTGAGTAGTAGCAGATGTGTTCTCCATACCACCAAACGTAAATTCACTGACAGCGATCTGGTGGTATTTTTCATAAGGATAGGGTACACCCAGTTTTTCTGAAAAAAGTTCTAGCATTTGCGGGGTTTTTCCAAAAGAACGTTTGCCTTCTTCTTCACGCCCCTTTTCTACAAGGTAGTTGACGGGAATGTTTCTCCAGCTGTCCTTGATTTCGCTAAATTTTCCGGCCGTTAAAGTTACTAAGTAGGCGGGGATGGGCCACTTCATTTTCCAATGAAAAGTCCATTGGCTTCCGGTGCGGTCTTCTTTTACTAAGCCGCCATTTGAAGTGCACACAAAACCAGACGGTGCGGTGATTTTTATTTCACTGACAAATTTTACCCCTGGTTCGTCAAAACAGGGAAACCAATAGCGAGCGTCGTCATCTTGTCCCTGAGTCCAAACTTGAACCGCGCGATCTGGATATTCTTTGTCGGGTGCAATAAAATAAATTCCAGCTCGAGGTTCAGAGACCGAATACTCAATACTTACAGTTCCCTTGTCGCCTCGAGTGAGTGTTTTTGGTAAATTGACAATGATCTCATCATCTTTTTCGCTAAACGATATTTTTTGACCATTCCATGTGACGGTCTTGATTTCTAAATCTACCGCATTGAGCGAAAACTCATCGGTTTCATTTTTGAGAACCTCAATGTCAATAGAGTTTCTGCCAATCAACATTTTTTTTTCAACGAGCAACTCGATCTCTAGTAGTTGGTGGATTGGCTTTACGTTTCGATCCGCTCGATAGTTAGGTTTTGCCCAAGGCACGGAGTGGGGCTCAGTGTGAATGGCGTTGGTACTGTGTCGCGAGCAACATGAGGCAAACTCTCGTTTGAAATCAATATGATCAGTCGACATAGTTACTCTCCGCTGGAAGGTTGCAATTTAACTTAGATAAAATGGCGATTCAAAGACAATCCGGCTCTAAATAATTCAGCGCATAAATTCTGTAAAATTCATTTTGCCTGTTGCGTAAGACCTTACAATTAGTAAAATAAAGTTTGGGAGCAACTGTGAAATATTTGAGCATAATTTTTTTCTTAGTTTTGATGAAGTTCACCTGGGGAATGGCCTACAAAGCTCCAGTGGTTAGCATTGAAACCCATAAGCTGATTCAAACTGAACTTAAAGACATCATTTATCAGGTTTTGGTACAGTATCGCCCGACGGCAACAAATTTAAAATTTCAAACTATTTGGACAGAGCGGCTTTCTGATCATCAGCTTAAGGCCCATTTTACCTATTCGTTCGTCGACTCTGACGACCAAGATGGCGAGTCAGTTGAGCAAACTCAAGATGGTGAAGTCATATTAAACCAAATCCCGCCAAGCGATGGCGACCAAATGGACCAAAATGGCCAGAAGAGCCAGAAGAGCCAGAAGAGTTGGTCTCTGGATGAAGTTACAGTTTTACGCCAAGCACTTCATTTTAAGAAGGGCATTGTCATTTCTCCCGCAGAGAAGTAAACCTAGTTCTTATGAAATTTATAGAGATTGATCGAGAAGGATATTTTAAAACTGGAGAACTTCGCGTTTCAGACCAACATTACGGTCACGAGCTTATGAAGAACTTGCGTGTGACTGATAAGTTTGAGGTTTATACCGAATCCGAAGGCGAAAAAATAATTGTGCAAGCTTTTGATGAGCCCTTTTTGGTAGAACAAGTTTTTTACAAAAGTGGCGGCACATGGAAAGCGCAAATGCCCTACGAC
>Ga0163151_10004413_pt1 | contig 18906 bp, 13 predicted proteins | sample OliLakLV19MP5IB2_FD_145596 | JGI IMG/M metagenome (GOLD analysis project Ga0163151, IMG submission 145596) | Freshwater microbial mat bacterial communities from Lake Vanda, McMurdo Dry Valleys, Antarctica - Oligotrophic Lake LV.19.MP5.IB-2 | ecosystem: Environmental > Aquatic > Freshwater >... | reverse complement strand
ATTAAATTTCAATCTTTAGTTGATGCAAAAAATGAAAACACTTTTTATATTCATTCTTTTTTTTGCAAGCACTCATTCCCTCTTTTCCCAAAATGAACTAAGTGATTCGCTAAAAGTAGCCTACAAAATTGCGAAGCACGATACTATTCGTTGCAAAATTTTAAACGAACTCATTGAATCGGAATACAACGATTCGATATGGCCATTGTATAACCAGCAATTGATGGAATTGTCGCAAGCAAAAATGAAAAGCTCTAGCGGACAGCTTCAAAAAAATTATGCTGCGTATTATGCTTTAACATTAAACAATCTCGGCTTTTTATACATGTTAAAAAGCCAGTCGCCAAAAGCATACGAGTACTACAATAAAGCATTGGCTGAAGAAGAAAGAAACAATAACAAAGTAGGAATTGCTACGGTTTATAATAATTTAGGTTATTTAAGTAGGCAAGAGGGTAAAATTTCGAAAGCAATCGACTATTATCATAAAGCACTAAAAACACATCTTGAGGTGGACAACAAACTCGGCATTGCAACTGCTTATAATAATATTGCCTACATTTTTGACAGACAAAATGAATTAAAAAAAGCGCTTGAATATTTTACAAAAGCACTTGATATGCATTTGCAAGCAGGCAACAACGATGGTGCGGGAATATGTTATGGAAACATGGCCGCCATCCTATCCAACTTTGGAGATCCAAACTGTAAACAATCAACTGAAATTTGTAAAAAAGAAGGATTAAAAATTGCCGTAAATTATTTAATTAAGTCGATTGAACTACACAAAGGCGGTTTAGACAAAACAATGACAGCAGGGAGCATGAATCATTTGGCTGGACTATATGATGGGAAAGGCGACCCCTATTGTAATTTATCTCCTGAAGAATGTGAAAAAATTAGTCAGCAAAAAGCACTAGAATTGTACACCACTTCATTAAAACTTCGTCAGGAAGCAGACGACATAAATGGATTAACACAATCGTACGCAAGCATTGCATTGCACAGTTTAAAAAACAATGATCCTACCAATGCTTTGAAATATGGTTTAAAAAGTATGGAGTATGCGAAACTAAGCGGTTCACCTGATAGATTAATTGATGGAGCAAATGTTTTACATCAAATATATAAGAAGCAAAACAAATTTCGTGAAGCATTAGAAATGCATGAGTTACTCATTTTGATGCGTGATAGTATTTCCAATAATGCTACAAAGGAAATGGCTATCAAAAAAACATTTCAAATTGATTTTGAACTGCAATCTACCAAGGACAGTTTAAAAAATGAATCCAAAATAACAGAAGAACGATTGCAAAATGATTTAAAAGTAAAACAGCAGAGATATTATACTTACGGAGGTTTGGTAGGCTTTGTATTAATGCTTTTAATAGCGATTGTTTCTTTTAGAGCTTATAGAAACAAGCAAAGAGCCAACATGCAGATTAACCGTCAAAAAATAGAAGTAGAAAGAAAAAATAAAATCATTGAAGAGCAAAAAATGTTGGTAGAGGAGAAACAAAAATCCATTTTAGATTCCATCAATTATGCACAGCGTATTCAGCAAGCATTGTTGCCAACAGAAAAATATATTGAGAAAAATTTGAAACGATTAAAGAATGGGAAGCAAAAAGATGGGTGATGCAAGAAATGTTTTGCCCCGCTGCGGTAAAGTTTCAATCTTTTATTCTTTTGCTAAAAAATGCTAAGTACTTCCAGGACTATTTTTATTCGTGATTATATTATTGCAGACTATAAACATAAAAAAGCCCCGCACGATTATCGAACGGGGCTTTATATTTATTAACTGCTAATTATTTCACAATCAACATTCTTTTTGTTTCAGAATATACAATCTTGTTATTTTGCTTCACAACCATTTTATAGAAATAACTTCCGTTAGCAAAAGCATTCATTCCGCTTACTTCAGCTGTATGATTTCCTGCTTGCACATCGGTATTTAAAATCGTTTTAATTTTTCTGCCTGTAACATCAAACAATTCAATAGAAACAGAAGAGGCTTCAGAAACAGAATAATCAATTTGAGAGTTTCCTGTTGTTGGGTTTGGATAATTTTGTCCGATTGAATTTGACAACAATTCACTTGAAGCCAATCCTAAACCAGTTGGACAAATACGCATAATAAATCCTCCACCTGATGGAGTATATCCACCTCTCATAATATAAATACATCCATCAGCTCCTTGTTTCATTGCCAGCAATCCGCCTCCTGATCCAGAAGGAGGATTATCAAACCAAGTAGTACGAGAAGTAACAACATCATATGCAGGAGCATTTCCTAAAACACAATCATAAACTCGTCCTAAATCATTATCCGTAACTAACAAATGGTTATCAAATTCAGGCATCACACTTCCAGAATAATACAAACAGCCGGTAATAGCAGGCAAACTACCTGAAACCGTTCCCCAAGTTTGAATTGGAGCAACATCACCAACTAAGGAACAAAGAACTGATGTAGAACTATTAATGTGATTTCCCTCACAATTTGCCCAACCATAGTTTGCTCCTTTATGAATAACATTTACTTCGTCCCATGCATTTAATCCATTTTCAGTAGAGTACATTGTGTCCGTAACCGGACTAAAACACATCCCAAACATATTACGGTGAGCATACGACCAAATACGATCATCATTCCCAGTTGCCGGAGTTCCATCATCGTAATATGGATTATCAGTAGGAATAGTACCATCTGTATTGATTCTTAAAATTTTCCCATAAGGGTTCGTTAATTTATTTGCAAAATTTAAAGTTGGATTGGTTTGTTGATATGCCAAATCACCAGTTTGAATGTATAATTTAGTTGGTTCTGACGGTCGGAAACGGATGATTCCACCAAAGTGATTTCCACCGTATGTTCCAGCAGAAGTAGCGTATTGAATATTCAAAATAAGTGTTGGACTTGTTCCTACATTTCCTACAGTAGTAAAGCGAACCACACGCATTTGCAATTTGTTTTGTGCCGGGTTACGATAATTATAATAGGCATACACATAACCATTGGTTGCAAAATTGGGATCAACAGCAATACCTAGCAAACCACGTTCAAAGTCCGCATCCACAGAATCAGTTAAATCATAGTAAGTTCCTAAAGAAACACCAGACGCACTATAAATCCTAATTAGCGCGCTCACTGCAGGAAATGCTGTTCCTCCTTTTTGGGTTGCAATGTAACGTCCATCAGGCATCCAATCGAAATCGGTAGCATATGTAATTCCTGAAACAACATTGCTAGCTGTATATGTTCCAGGTAATGTTTGTGCATTGATTGAAACCAAAGCAACCATAAAAATGGAAAGTGTAAGTACTATTTTTTTCATGATATAATTTATTTGTTGGATAACAAATGTACTAAAATCAATCTATTCAAAAAATTAAATCTTTATCGTTAAAGGTTTTTATATATTTGACACCGATGAATACATGCTTTCTTTTATTGGGCGGAAACATAGGCGACAAGGAGGATAGCCTAAAAAAAGCAGTTGCTTTGTTGGAGCAAAAATTAGGCTCGACTCCTAAAAAATCAAGCATTTTTATCACAGCAGCATGGGGAAATGAAAACCAACCCGAGTTTTATAATCAAGCGATTGCCATTGAAACAATATTATCAGCAGTAGAATTATTAAAAATTGTTTTAGAAATTGAAGAACAATTAGGTCGAAAACGCAACAATGACAAATGGCAAGAGCGCATTATAGATATTGATATCTTATTTTACAACAATGATATAATTGATTTACCTGAATTAAAAATCCCACATCCATTTATTCAAGAAAGAAAATTTGTTTTGGCCCCGATGAATGAAATTGCAGGTAATTTTATTCATCCTATTTTGAAGAAAACAATCAAAAAGCTTTTAAATGAATGTGAAGATGTTTTAGAAGTACGACTTAAATCCTAAATTAAAAAAATCCTGAATCCGAAATCAACATATAGTTTCATAGTCATAGAAGGCAATATTGGTGCAGGCAAAACTACCCTTGCAACAAAAATGGCTGAAGAATACAATGCAAAATTAATTTTAGAACAATTTGCAGACAATCCTTTTCTGCCTAAATTTTATGAGGACCCAGAGAAACATGCTTTTCCTTTGGAATTATCTTTTTTGGCTGAACGTTATCATCAGTTGAAAAAGGAACTGACAACACATGATATTTTCAACCCGGTTGTTATTTCTGACTATTATTTTGTGAAATCCCTGATTTTTGCAAAATCGAATTTAAAAGAGGATGAATTTGCTTTGTACACCAAACTCTTTCACATTATCAACGATTCGTTGCCAAAACCCGACTTATTGGTGTATTTATACCACGATATTGAGCGTTTACAACAAAATATCCGCAAAAGAGGGCGCATTTATGAGCAGAACATTACAAACGAGTACCTAATAAAGATTCAAACAGCCTATTTCGATTTTTTAAAGCAGGTTCCGGAGCAAAGAATTGTAATAATTGATGTTAACACCATTGACTGCGCCAACAATAACAAGGACTACGAACTTATTTTAAAGCTGCTCCAAAAATCTTATCCTTTAGGGATTTCACACATTAAGGCAGAAAAAGATTAATTAATTGAGTCTTTACTCATTATTAATTGCTTAAAAACTTTCATTATTTAAAAATTTAATTATTTTTGCACCTTATAGTAAGATTACTAGAAAACCGAATCAATCTAAAACAGAACTAAAAACAATAAAATGAAAAATCAATCTTTACAAACTCTAGGTTTAGCTGTTGCTACAGCAGTTGCTTTGACGTCTTGTTCGGGATTAGGTAAATTGGTAAAAAATGCCGATAAAATTACCTACAAAGTAACCCCTGATCCAATGGAAATGCATGGCGACAGTATGACTGTTTCTATCACAGGAACATATCCTGCGAAAGTATTCCCCAAAAAGGCTACAGTAACAACAATTCCTGTTATTAAATACAATGGTGGTGAAAAAGCTCTTAAGCCGGTTGTTTTGATTGGTGAAAAAGTGGAAGGTGTTCAAGGACAAAAAATAGCAAACAAAACAGGTGGAAGCTTTTCTTACACTTCTGAAAAAGTTGCTTATATGCCGGAAATGAAAGTTGCTACATTGGAACTTAGAGCTGCTGGACAAGTAAAGAAAAAAGTGAAAAACCTTCCTGCTAAAAAAGTAGCTGATGGAACGATTATTACTCCATTGTTAGTGAAAGCTGATGATAAAGCAATAGTAGGGAAAGATAATTTCCAAAAAGTGGTTCCTCATTCAGAAACTACAAACATTTTCTTTGTGATCAACCAGTCTCAGGTTCGTGGCTCAGAAATGAGCAGTGCTGAAATGAAAACATTTAAAGAATATACAATGGGTGCTTCAAAAAACCCAAATATTGCTTTTAAAAACATGAACGTTTCTGCGTATGCTTCTCCAGACGGAGAATTAACACGTAACAGCGAATTAGCTGAAGACCGTGCTAAAGAAGCTACAAAAGCGATGATGTCGGCTTTCAAAGACAAAAAGATGAAAGTAGATACAGCTACAAAAGAAGTATTCTATACAAAAGTAACCACAGCTGAAGATTGGGATGGTTTCAAAAAAGCTATGGAGGCGTCTTCTATTGCTGATAAAGATTTAATCTTACGTGTTTTAACAATGTATCCTGATGGCGAAACACGTGAAAAAGAAATCAAGAATTTATCTAAAACATATACTGAAGTAGCTGATAAGATCTTACCAAAATTACGTAGATCTGTTATGACATTAAACGTTGATGTTAATAGCCGTACAGATGAGCAAATTTCTAAATTAGCAGCGTCTGCTCCTGATAGCTTATCAGTAGAAGAAATTCTTTATGCTGCTACACTTACAACTGATTTAAATACAAAATTAGATATCTACAAAAAAGCAGAAACAAAGTATGCTTCTGATTGGAGAACATCTAACAACGTTGGTATGATTTACCTAATGCAAAATAAATTGAATGATGCTGAAGCACAATTCAAAAAAGCAGATGGTTTATCAGCAAACAATGCTGTTGTACAAAACAACTTAGGAATTGTAGCACGTTGGAAAGGTGATCGTAAAGCGGCAATGGAACTATACAAACAAGCAGGTTCTGCTGGTCCGGAAGTTTCTTATAACATGGGGATCATCGAAATCCAAAATGGTAACTATGCTGCTGCTGTAAGTAATTTCGGTGCAGACAACTCTTTCAACTCTGCTTTAGCGAAATTATTAAACGGAAATACAGAAGGTGCAATGTCTACTATCGACAATTCAACAACTGCCGATAAAGATGCTGCATTATCATTCTATTTAAAAGCAATTGCTGGTGCTCGTCAAAGCAAAGCTGATGTTTTAGTTGCAAACTTAAAGACTGCTATCCAAAAAGATGCTTCTTTCAAGCAAATGGCTAAAGATGATGCTGAGTTTATTAAATTCAGAGAAAATGCTGAATTCAAAGCATTAGTTAACTAATCATACTTTTATTAAAAGCAAAATGCCCGTTCCGAATGCTCGGAGCGGGCATTTTGCTTTATATGGTTACTATTATGTTAAACTGAACACTTTTTGTTCTATTTTAGCTCGTCAATAAATAAAAGTATGCTTATCAAACTACTCCTTAAAAATTTCTTACTTGTTTTACTGTTCATAACAGTGAACAACGGTTTTGCGCAAACCACTAAAACGGCAACAGTAAAAAAGAAGCCTGAGCCTGTTATTGATTCTACAAAGTTAAAAGACTATTATCTCGAATTAAAAGCAACAATAAGACAGTCAAAGGGGCAGGAGAAAGAAACAGAATCCGTACCGCTGGATAGTGTGTTAATCACCATCTTCGGCAACGATGTTCCTTTGTCAAAAACTTGGACCAACAAAAAAGGAAAATGCAACTTAAAACTTCCTTTGGACAAAAGCATCCGAATACAAGTATTTAAAAAAGGGTTTGTTGCAAAATCAATTGCTGTTAATACAAAAGTACCAGCTGCTAATAAGGACATATTCAGTTTCAGCTGTGATGTTGATATTTTTGAGGAAATAGATGGATTGGACGTAACGATTCTTAATTCACCAATTGCAAAAATTACTTACAGCCCCAGTTTGGAATCATTCCAGTACGATGTGAGTTACACAAATAAAGTGAATGTGGAGTTGAAAAAAATGTATAAAAAATATTATTCATTGCAGGAAGCCAAAGATACTAGTTTGAATGCTAAAAAGGCGCCTCCGAAGAACACTCCTACAAAGAAAAAGTAATCGTTTATCTTCCTAGCTTTAAGAACAAATCCCACATCACTATACCAACACTCACAGAAATATTAAGCGAGTGTTTTGTACCTAATTGAGGAATTTCAATTACATCGGTACTTGCATCAATCACCTCCTGCTCCACACCTTTTACTTCATTACCAAAAATAATAGCTATATTTTGTTTTTTGCTTGGCATAAAATTATTAAGCATAATAGCCGACTCGGCTTGCTCAATAGCGTATACAATATAATTATTATCGTTTAAATCTTTTACTGCTTCCAAGGTGGTTTTAAAGTATTTCCAAGCTACACTTTCAGTAGCACCCAAAGCTGTTTTTTGAATTTCTTTATTCGGAGGAGTTCCTGTAATCCCACACAAATAAACGGCCTCCACTAAAAAAGCATCTGCTGTGCGAAACACAGAACCCACGTTGTTTAAACTACGCACATTATCAAGCACAATAATAACAGGCGTTTTAGAGGAGTTTTTAAACTCTTCTACAGATTTACGTTCAAGTTCTTCGTTTGCTAACTTTCTCATTCTATTTTAATTCCTTAGTGAATATACAACAAAATGTTCATCTTTGAAAATTTCTTTATGTGCGCCTTGAGGAGCAACTTTATTTGCATGCTGATTAATGATAAGAAACTTACATCCTTTTTTTATTAAGTCGTTTATATACAATGAATCAGTGATATTAGCCTCTTTGATTATCCATCCTTTACGGTGCAAAAAATAAATTTGCTGTGGACTCTCCCCACCATTAATAGCGAACAAATCATTTTTATTGGATATTTTATCCGCTATCGATTCCAAAGAAAATTTATACTTTTCACTTTGTTTAATAGTAAAATCGTGCTGCTGATTTAAAATTGCCTCTAAAACAATAAATGCTACAAGAGCAATCTTCCACTTCCTGTTTTTAATTTCAACCACCGTTAATCCAACTACAAATGCCATTACAGGGACGAAAGGGATTACGTAATAATTGTGTACAGAAAAAACAAAACCTGTTTTAATAATAAACAAAATAAAAAACAAACTTGTTATAGCAACAATTGCAATCACTAATTTTCGTTTTTGTTTGATGATGAAATATATTCCAACCAAAAACATCGCAAAACCTACAAAACTTTGCAAGGCACTAAAATAAAACTTCTCAAGTGTATCAGGCCAATAAGAAATCAATTCCGTTAATCCTTCCAAAAAATGTTTTGGAAAATAGAGCTTAAAGCCGTATGTAGCAAGTAAATATGGCACCCAATAAAAATACCAGGCATATACAATTATTAAAATAAACCCTCCGGCAATGAGAATATTTCGTTTCAAAAAAAGCGCAACCTTTTTATCTGCTAATGGAATTCCCAATACACAGAGTAAGTATAACGCAGGTATTTTCGACAATACCGCAAGCGAAGAAATCACAAAAAATAAAAACAGATAGCGTATTTTAATTTCATATAAATACATCAGTCCATAATAAATTCCAATAATTACAAGCGACATACAAAAAACATCCGGCATGGATTTGCGGGAGAATGCAAACCAAATAGAAGACAATAATATAATAGCAGAATAAAACGCCAGGTCCTCGGTAAAAAATTTTTTCAGGATTTTATAAAAATAAAAAATGCCGATAGAAGAGAAAATCAAGCTGACCAATCGGCCATACCAGTGAGCATATCCGCCCATTTTAGCACATAAATAAATTAAATAATTAAAAATTGGAAACTCTGACGCAATAATCCCTGTCTTGTTCCCATCCATATCAATACGTGGATACAGAAGGTTATTATCAATCTCTAAAAAATTACGGGCAATCATATTGGTGAGGGTTTGTCGCCAATTATGACTTATCTCTAATGGAGCATTTGTTATACCATATAAGCGGAGAACAAAAAAGAGCAAAATCCAAAAACGGATATCGCTCAGATACTTTTCTCTAAAATTTGACAATACTGAATTATCTCCTAAGGCCATATATGCAAGAGTAAAGATAAAAACAATATTTACTCTCAAACTATTAAAGATAAATTAAATGATTTCAAAACTGAATTTTATTCCCCTTTGAAAAAAGAACATTCCATAAAACTTCAGTACATTCGTATCTCATAAAATATTAAAATATGTCAAGACGGATTCTATTCTATTTTATTTCCTTTTAGTTTTAGTTTTCTCTGACCTCTCCTACTCTTTTGTCCAAAACCTGCAAATGCCTTTGGATGGTGACATGGCCGAATCCATTCTTCCAGCCAAAGGTTATGAAAAAATATTCCAGGATCCATTCGGAATAAGTGTAATTACAGAAAATGCATGCTATCCAAACCCTAACCGATTTTTTGCACAATGGGCTTATGCCAAATACTTTCAACATGCTCCATTTGTTCTGCAGCAGTTTGTCAGCCCAATAGAATCCATTTATTATTGCAGTGCAATAGTAAAAATTTTGATACAAATTCTACTACTTATAACAGCAGGATTTTACATTACAGGCAACCGGAAATTTTTATGTTTAGAATTCCTTCTAGCAATTGTATTGATCATTCCCTTTTTTCAAACCAATGGATACCGCAGTTATATGGGAATAATAGACCCTTCTATCACCTATACTTTCTCCTACGCTTTGCCTTGTGCTTTGCTTTTACTTTTTTATCTTCCATTTTTCAACAACTCCTTTTATCAGAAAAATTTTATTACAAATAAAATTTTATTGCTTTTACTGCTTCTGTTTACTGTCGTATTAACTTTTAACGGGCCATTAGTTCCGGGAGCCGTTTTAGTTATTTCTTTGCTTTATTTTGTTTATCACTTTCCGTTCAACTATCGAAAATCAATTGACTCATCCGTTGTTTCCAAATCGTTGCATGCTGCAAGGCAAATTCCTCGCATGCACTTTATCTTTTTCTGCATCATCAGCATTTTGAGTTTATACTCTTTGTATATCGGAGGCAACAACTCTCAATTTATAACCGAAAAAATATCTGTTTACCAGCGCTATCTAAGACTTCCCGAAGGACTTTTTTTACTTCTGACTCAAAAAATAGGATACCTGGTTTTGTTATTAATGATTGGCATCAATGCTTTTTTAATCAATAAAAATTATAAAACACAGAAAGGCATTAAAATTTTAAGGTTATTAAAATGGATTGGCATTTTTTCATTTTTATACATTCTATTACTTCCACTTGGCGGTTATAGAAGCTATCGTCCAAATATTATACGATACGATTCTGTAATGCCAATAACCCTTGCACTAATTCTTTTTTATGGTTTGTCGTCCTATTATTTACTAAACAGCTTTAAGAACATTCAGAAAAAAATTTATTTGTTTGCAATCATTCTAATTTCTTTCATTTTTACTTTTGCAGACAAACCGGAATGGGGAAAAAATGAATGTGAAAAAAGGGCTTTCGAGCAACTATCAAAATCCACCGAAAATATTGTTTTAGTCAAGAACGATTGTTCTGTTATGGCTTGGGAGAAAATAAAAGATAAAAATGCTTCTACTTTAAATGGCGAACTACTTCAGTACTGGGGGATTACAGAGGACAAAAAGCTGTATTATCAGGAATAAAAAGTGTTAAAAACTTTTCATAGCCAATGTTTGTAGGTTTTGTATTTTTACAGAAATGGCAAAGAAAGCAACAAGTGCAAAAGAAGGCAAAGCGGCAGAGGAAACTCCGTTGATGAAACAATACAATACGATTAAAGCAAAGTATCCCGATGCATTATTGTTATTTCGCGTGGGAGATTTTTATGAAACTTTTGGCAGCGATGCAATAAAAGCCTCAAATATATTGGGAATAGTGCTCACCAAAAGAGCAAATGGTTATGCCTCCTTTATTGAATTAGCAGGTTTTCCTCACCATTCACTAGACACTTATCTTCCTAAATTAGTACGTGCCGGGCAACGAGTTGCCATCTGCGATCAGTTGGAAGACCCAAAACTGACCAAAACGATTGTAAAACGAGGCGTTACAGAATTGGTGACTCCAGGTGTTTCTTACAACGACAAAGTACTAGATCACAAAAACAATAACTTTTTAGCAAGTGTTTACCTAACTGAAAAAATTTCTGGCGTATCTTTTTTAGATGTTTCTACAGGAGAGTTTCTGGTTGCACAAGGAAATTTTGATTACATCGATAAACTTTTACAAACATTTAAACCCACAGAAGTGCTTTTTCAAAAAAGCAAAAAGAAATTATTTCTGGAAACATTCGGAGATAAATTTTACAACTATGGATTAGATGATTGGGCTTTTACATATGAATTCGGAACAGAAGCGTTGCTAAAACACTTTAACACAAAATCATTAAAAGGATTTGGAATTGAAGAGTTGAATGAAGGAATTGCAGCTGCTGGAGCAGCCATGCATTATCTGGCAGATACTGCACACGATAAGGTAAAACACATTTCTACAATTTCCAGAATTGAAGAAGAAAAATATGTGTGGCTAGACAGATTCACTGTTCGTAATCTGGAATTATTTGGCTCACACAATTACAATGCAAAAACATTGATTGATGTGATTGATTCCACCATTTCACCAATGGGCTCACGTATGTTAAAACGTTGGTTGGCATTACCATTAAAAGACAAAGCACCTATTGAAGAACGATTGGATGTGGTTGATTATTTTTTATCTACAAGTGAAGTAAGTGAACAAATCATTGAGCAAATAGAATTGATTGGAGACATAGAACGTATCATTTCAAAAGTTGCTACAGCTCGTATTTCTCCGAAAGAAGTAGTTCAATTAAAACGTGCGCTTTCTGCAATTGAGCCTATAAAAACGATTTGCGGTAAATCTGGAAATAAATCTTTAGAAAAAATTGCGGAGCAGTTAAATCCTTGCAAGAATGTTGTGGATAGAATTGAAAAAGAAATTACCAGCGACCCGCCTTATTTAATTGCAAAAGGAAATGTAATTGCAGAAGGAGTAAATCCTGAATTGGATGAGTTACGAAACATCTCCGGTTCGGGAAAAGATTTTTTACTTCAAATACAACAACGAGAAAGCGAAAAAACAGGAATCACTTCGTTAAAAGTAGGCTTTAACAATGTCTATGGTTATTATCTGGAAGTGACCAATACGCATAAAGACAAAGTTCCTGGTGACTGGATGAGAAAGCAAACACTTACCGGAGCAGAGCGTTATATTACTCCCGAATTAAAAATTTACGAGGAAAAAATATTAGGTGCCGAAGAAAAAATACAAGCACTTGAAGTGAAATTATTTAACGAATTAGTAATTGAATTAATGGATTTCATTTCCATCATTCAATTGAATGCTTCTTTAATTGCACGTATCGATTGCCTTTTATCTTTTGCAAACATCGCACAAAAAAACAATTATGTTCGTCCGCACATTTTTGAAAACGACATCCTTGATATAAAAGACGGCAGACATCCTGTTATTGAAAAACAATTACCGGTTGGAGAAGAATACATTACTAATGATGTTTATTTAGACAATACCACACAGCAATTAATTATGATTACCGGCCCGAACATGAGTGGTAAATCAGCATTGTTGCGACAAACAGCCTTAATTGTGTTGATGGCACAAATGGGGAGTTTTGTTCCGGCTAAGCATGCCAACTTAGGTTTGGTTGATAAAATATTTACACGTGTAGGAGCATCCGATAATATTTCTTCCGGAGAATCTACTTTTATGGTAGAGATGAATGAAACGGCCAGCATTTTAAATAATTTATCTAACAGAAGCTTGATTTTACTGGATGAAATTGGAAGAGGAACCTCTACTTACGATGGCATTTCCATTGCTTGGGCTATTGCAGAATTCATTCACGAAAATCCTACTGCTAAAGCGAAAACACTATTTGCTACACACTATCACGAGTTAAATGAAATGACAAGAACTTTTCCTCGCATAAAAAATTACAATGTGTCTGTTAAAGAAATAGGAAATAAAATTTTATTTATGCGAAAATTAGTTGCAGGCGGAAGCGAGCACAGTTTTGGTATACATGTAGCAAAAATGGCTGGAATGCCTAAAAAGGTGCTCGATAGAGCTAATGAAGTGTTGGCACAATTGGAAAGCCAGAGAGAGAGCGGAAGCAAGAAACAAGAAACAAGTAGCAAGAAGCAAGAAGGTTTTCAGTCGACAATCCAAAGTCCACAACCAACGAATGAAAAAATGCAATTAAGCTTTTTCCAGTTAAATGATCCTGTTTTAGAAAACATAAAAGACGAACTTCAGAAAACAGATATCAATACTCTAACTCCCGTTGAAGCATTGATGAAGCTGAATGAGATTAAGAAGATGATTGGAGGGTAAATCCATCTCCAATTATTTTAAACGCCTTCATATTCCGATTCCCATGCGAAAAACAATTCTTTCAGGTATTTGTTTTCTTCAGGAGTAATTTTTTTATCTGCTTTAACCATTTTTACAGCAAAATTCAGAAAATCAACACGCTCTTGAGGAATAGAATCCTCATAAAAATCGTTCATACAATTATTAAAATGCATAAAATAGTCTTCAAGCGGAAGGGCACTTAAAATCGCCATTTCTCTATCCAAATCAACACGGAAAGGAAAAACATCTTTTAAATAGTTGACAACTACCTTGCCTTCAGTGGCATCAAAATCGCCATCTACCTTCGACAAGATCATTAACATATGATATCCTGCCATAACTTTGTTCATTTTTGCCATATCTTCTAATTTTACTCCATAAATATACGTTTTATGAGCATTTGGTATGTATTCCTAATAAAATTAAAATATATTGATTTTAACGGAAATGTTTTGCAGAATTAAAAAAATACTTACTTTTGCAATCCCAATGTAAAAAATAGGGGGCTTGTCTAGAAAAGCTCGTTTTTTATGGATTTTTGATTGAAATAATACGCGAAAGTAGCTCAGTTGGTAGAGCGCGACCTTGCCAAGGTCGAGGTCGCGGGTTCGAACCCCGTCTTTCGCTCCAAAGGAAACCCTCTCCTGATTTAGAGGATATTTTTTAGTGATTCGGTATACTACCATTGCCGAATTAGGAATGCCCAGGTGGTGGAATTGGTAGACACGCAGGACTTAAAATCCTGTATTCATTGCGAATGTATCGGTTCAAGTCCGATCCCGGGTACAAATGAAAAAGGCTGAAAGAATCAGAAAGCTTCTGAAAATTTCGCCAAAAATCTGAAAGAAAAGGTCACTTAAGGAAACTGAGTGACCTTTTTTATTTGGAGTGATTTTTGTTTCATAATTCCCAATGAAAAAGTTTCTCTTCATCCTTATCCTATTTACTTCCGTCCATACTATCGCTCAGCCAATTCTATCTATTGAAAATCAAGACAGAGAATTAGGCTGTATTGCTTATGACTCAAATAATGAGTTCATCTACAAGATCAAAAATATAGGAAATGAACCATTAATTATAACAAATGTGTACGGCAGTGATCCATTTTACGCAAGCGGTATTCCCAAGGAACCAATAATGCCTGGGAAAATTGGAAAAATTATAATGAGGTATGATACCAAGCGAGTTGGAAACATCTTCAAAACAGGGACTATTTATTCTAATTCAATTACTGGTACTCAAACTATAAGATTAAAAGGAGAAGTTTTGCCTTTTCCCGCAATTCAAGTCGACAATCAATATTTAATACACTATGATTACACTCAACAAAATGACACTTGTGAATGGGAAATCGAACTCAAAAATAATTTTCCAGACATTGTAACAATCACAAAAATAGAAGGACTGGATGAACATTTTAAACTGGAATTCAAGCCAATTAAATTGTACCCAAGCTGCAGCCAAAAGCTCAAAATCAAGATTAATCCACAAGGAGCAGTTGGTAAATTTGAAAAACAACTATTTATATTTAATAACCTTGATACTGTAGCCACCGAAATTTACTTTAGGACGTGGGTGAATGAATTTTCGCCTTTACAATTCATTGAAAATCCACTTAAAATAAAAAAAACAAACTATGATAAAGAAAATAAAAGTGTATTTGAGTTTCAATATACAAACACTACCTATTCGTCAGTTACCATTGAATTTATTGGCGAAATTATCTATGGAAATCAGTTAACACGAACCAATGTGGAGCGAATTTTACCTGCCGAATGTGATTTTAAGAAGGGAGATATTCTTCCCAATGAAACAGGCTCAATTAAATTAGTTATTCCATATAGTCCTGAGGAAAACTACACTTCAAGTATACACAAAACAATAGAAATTTCTATAAGAAATCAAGCTACAGGCGGCTTGACAGCTCAGTATTTAGATTGCTATATTGAGCATTAGTCTAAAACTAAGATATTTGATTCTTCGAAAGAAGATGTCCGTACAAGTCCCAAATCCGGGCAAGATCTCTTGTATCTTCAAGGATCTCGTTCATATTTGGTCTGGAAGGGGGTACTAGTACTTAAAGCCGCTGATTATCAGCGGCTTTTTGTTCGATAAAACGAACCTACATCTTCAATTATCGAACTTGCTATAAAATTCAAATTATTTTTTGTTTGAAATTTTTGCAACTGGCTTTCCTTTAATCCCCTGCTTTACAAGGTGAGCTGAAAATTTCGCAAACAGTTCGATGGCTGATAAAGGACATTGAAACACTATTCGATTTAAAGAGATGCATTTCAAATCATTAGATTGATTATCAGCTACTTTCACTCATTATACCTTCGTTAAGTACTTTTAGATGTCGACTTTTTTAATAAATCAACAATTTTGCGATATAATAATTTTTCATCAACAGGTTTAGAGATATAATCATTTATTCCTACCGCTTTGCATTTTGCAAAATCAACTGTAGTTACATCGGCTGTTAAAGCAATAATAGGAACGTCAGAATTCATTTTTTTACGAATATATTCTGTCGCTTCAAACCCATTCATTTCAGGCATTTGTAAGTCCATTAAAATAATATCATAAGAATTCTTTGCTCCTAAGTCATCTCTTTGCGATAATTTTTCAATTGCAATTTTACCATTTGACGCAATATCATATCCAAATCCGAAATCATCTAATAATGTTTTCATTAGTAGTTGATTGAGCGCCATGTCTTCTACAACTAATATTTTTATATTTTTAATTTCTGCTTCTGCGAGTCCTGTTTCTTCCCGAAAGCTCTTTTGATCGATGATCTCCGCCTTTGTTTTTAAAAAACTAAGTGTAAAGCTAAAAGTAGAACCTTCATCAATTTTACTTTTTACACTAATTTCTCCATTCTGTCCCTCAACTAATTGTTTAGCAATGGCAAGTCCTAATCCAGTACCTCCAAATAATTTTGAGGTAGAGTCTGAAGCTTGTTGAAAATTTTCAAAAATCATTTCTATTTTATTTTCCGCAATCCCAATTCCTGTATCGGTTACTGTAAATTCTATGGTTGCTTGGTCATCGTTTTCAATTACCATTTGAACTCGCACTGTAATTTTCCCTTTTGAGGTAAACTTTACTGCATTACTTACGAGGTTTAAAACAATCTGGTGTAAGCGAACATGGTCGCCAAGTAGAACTTCAGGAATTTTATTGTCATATTCTATAACCAACTCCAAATTCTTTTCCTGAATTTTAGTCTCAAATAAATGAAGCATCGTTGATAAGGATGTTGCCATTTTGAAAGGTGTTTGTTCAAAGGTCATTTTTCCTGCATCCACTTTTGCCAAATCGAGTATGTCATTAATAAGCACGATCAGGGTATCACCACTTACTTTTATAGCTTGTAAATATTCTTTTTGTTTTTCTGATAGATTTGTTTTCGACAACACTTTTGTAAATCCGATTATCGCATTCATCGGTGTGCGAATTTCATGACTCATGTTCGATAAAAATTGCTGCTTTGCTTTCACTGCATCTTCAGCAATTCGTGTTGCGGATTCAGCTTTTATTCTTGCTTCTTCAGCAATACCTGTAGCCAAATCAGCAACAACTTTCGCCTCCAACAATTCTTTTTCAATTCTTTTTTGTGCTGTAACATCGCTGTAAAGCATTTCCATTTCTTTCTTTTGAGCTAGTAGCTCATGGATTTTAGTATATAAATCAACAAAAACTGCCACCTTCGCTTTTAATAATTCCGGAATAAGTGGTTTAATCATGTAATCAACTGCGCCAGCCTGATACCCTTTAAAAATATGCATAGAATTATCCATGCTGGCAGTTAAAAAAATGACGGGAACATGTTTGAGCGTTTCAATTTCTCGAATTAATTCTACCGTTTCAAAGCCATCCATTTCCGGCATTTGCACGTCCATTAATATGATAGCGAAATCTTGTTCATGCAGCAGAATTTTTAATGCTTCATTGCCGGAATGTGCTTTCACACATTTATAATTGTCATTACAAAGAATTAATTCTAATGCGAACAGATTTTCTGGAAGATCATCAACCAATAAAATTTTAACCGGACTATTTGCTTTCATTTTTATTAAATTTATACTCATCAATTATTAATTGTAATGGTTCTGTTAATAAACACGTTTAACATCCTTATTTACTTAACCACACACGCATCAATGATAGCAAGCGTTCAACATCAATAGGTTTAGTAATATAATCATTGGCACCTGCATCAATACATTTTTGCTTATCATCTTTCATGGCTTTTGCTGTAAGTGCAATTACTGGCAACTTAGCGAATCTCATCTGAGCTCTTATTTGTTTCATTGCTTCATACCCATCCATTTCCGGCATCATAATATCCATCAATACCAAATCAATTTCGGGATGCAAGTCCAACATTTCTAAAGCGTTTTTTCCATTTTCGGCTTTTATTATTTCCATGCCACGTTCTTTTAATATTTTTGATAAAGCAAATAAATTTCGCATATCATCATCTACCAATAATATTTTTTTCGAATGAAATACAGCTTCTTTATCATACAGTCTATTTATAATTACTTGTTTTGATTTTGGTAAATTGCTTATTGTTCGGTGAAGAAAAAGAGCTGTTTCATCCAACAATCGTTCTTCCGACTTTACTCCTTTTATAATGATACTCTCAGCATATTTCTCAAGCTCATTGTTTTCTTCTTTTGTAAGTTCCTTTCCGGTGTAAACAATAATAGGAGGAATGCTGTGGCCTTTTATATTCTCCAATTTATGAATGAGGTCAAATCCGCTCATGTCTGGTAAACCGATATCCAATATAATGCAATCAAATTGATTCACCTGATATAGCGCCAATGCCTCGCTGCCTGTTGCCGCTTCAAAACATTTTACATCACCATTGCCAATAAGTATACGCATTGCCTTTCTCGCATTTTCATTATCTTCAATAATTAGTAAGTTTTTTATTTTCCTATTAACAAAATTTTCAATCCTATTAAATGCTTGTTCTAAATCTTCTTTAGCAACTGGCTTCATTAAGTACTCAATAGCTCCTTCTCTTATTGGTTCCAGCGAACTTTCTTTAGCCGAAATAATATGAACTGGTATGTGCCTTAAAGCAGGATTTGCTTTTAATTCAAGCAATACAGCGTGTCCGTTAATGCCCGGCAATAGCATATCGAGAACAATTGCTTGCGGCTTGTATTTTAAAGCAAGCAATAAACCATCTTCTCCTGTTGCTGCCGATAAACATTTAAATCCTTTTTTGTTGGCTTGTTTTAAAATTATTGTAGCAAATTTCAAATCATCTTCAATAATAAGTACTGTTTTATCATCACTGGTTATTGTTTCTCTGTCATCTT
>Ga0163151_10004411_pt1 | contig 18911 bp, 16 predicted proteins | sample OliLakLV19MP5IB2_FD_145596 | JGI IMG/M metagenome (GOLD analysis project Ga0163151, IMG submission 145596) | Freshwater microbial mat bacterial communities from Lake Vanda, McMurdo Dry Valleys, Antarctica - Oligotrophic Lake LV.19.MP5.IB-2 | ecosystem: Environmental > Aquatic > Freshwater >... | reverse complement strand
ATTTTGATGCGGCACGCGGGAGCAGCAGCCTAGCAAGCTGTGTTGAACTCGCCACACTCTCCCTGGTTCTCGACTACATGAACGGCTACGAAGCTTTGCGTGAATCCGCCGCGTGGATCCACCTTTCCGCGCGCGGCAAGATCTGCGTGAATGGGGACGTCCGGGCCCGTCTGCTGCACGCTATCACAACCAATCATATTCAGCAGCTCACGCCTGGCGCCGGCTGCTCTGTATTCTTTTTGAATGCTCAGGGCCGCGTGTTGGCCGACGAGAACATCCTGTGCCGCGAGGATCACTTGCTACTCGATACCGAGCCCGAAATACGCGAACGCATCTACACCCGCCTTGATCGCTACATCATCGCCGCCGACGTCACCCTCGACGACACGACCGCTCGGACCACGACCCTTGCGATCAAAGGCCCTCGATCCGCCGAAGTGTTCGCCCGCATCGGCGCGCCGTTTCCCGAATCGGACTACGCCTTCGTGCCATGGGGCTCGCGGCTTCTCGCTCGCCTCAGTTCCACCGGATCTCCCGGATTCTTCGTCTTCGCCCCGGTCGACGAACAGCCTGCGCTCATCGCGCAACTCGGAATCGAACAAGCGGACGCCGAAGCCGCTCGAATCGTGCGCCTCGAACACGGTAAACCTCGCTCCGGCGAAGACATCACAGACCGCTTCCTGGCGCAGGAAACCAACCAGAGCCACGCGCTGCATTTCAGCAAAGGTTGCTATTTCGGCCAGGAGATCGTCGAAGGCGTCCGCGCCCAACTCCATCGCAGGCCGATGTCCTTGGACATCGACGGCGCCACGGCCCCGGCTCCCCGAACCAGGCTCACAACCCAAGGCAACGCCACTGCCGAGATTACATCCGCTGCATTTTCGCCGGCGCTCGCAAAAGTCGTCGCTCTCGCTTACGTTCCCACGGTATGATGGCCAAAAGTCTTGCGGCTGGGCTCAAACACATGACAATCGCAAAGTCCGCAGTTCTCATGGCCGCTGCCGCGGTCCTTTCAATCAGCACTCTTGTGCAGCCACCTCCATCAAGGGTACTGACCCTTGACGCGGCTGCACGTGACGGAGAGAGCCATGGATGATAGCGTTCTCAAACGGCAGGCACTGGGGTTATGGCTGCAGGGGCAGAAGCACCACCTCCGCGGTGACCTTGAGCGCGCAATCGAGTTCTACACAAAATCGCTCGGGCTCTACCCCACCGCCGAGGCATACACGTTCCGCGGTTGGGCCTACAGCTTTCAGGGTCGCGTCGGCGAGGCAATCGAGGAGTGTAAGAAGGCCATCGCTGTCGACCCGGCTTTCGGCAACCCGTACAACGACATCGGGTCCTACCTCGTCAAAAGGGGAGAGCTCGACGAGGCGATTAAGTGGCTGGAGAAAGCCAAGACGGCTCCGCGCTATGAGCCGCGCCACTTCCCCTATATGAACCTGGGGCGCATCTACGCGCAGAAGTGGATGATACGTCGCGCGATCCAGGAGTTCGAGGCGGCCCTCAAGATCCATCCCGGCGAGCGAACCTGTCTTCGCGCGCTCGGACAACTAAAAGGATCGCTCAATTGATGTCTGGTTATCCCGCATCGGCAGACGGAACGCGCCGGTTCGCGCAGCGTGCAATCGATGAGGGGAATCCGGACAGCGCATACCGGGCGCTGGGCCGCACCGGTCTGGTCACCTCATCACTCGGCTTCGGCAGCTACCGGATCGACGCTCATACCCCCGAGCACGCCGCGGCCCTGGAAAAGGCGCTTCTTGGTGGCGTCAATCTCATCGACACGTCCACCAACTATGCTGACGGCTCGAGTGAGACCTGCATCGGAAACGTACTCGCCCACTATCGACGCGAAGAACTCATTATCGTCTCCAAAGCGGGCTACGTGCAGGGGCAGGCGCTTACGATGGCGCGTACGCGCGAGCAGGGCGGAGCCGCCTTCCCGGAGATGGTGAAGTACACCGACGGATGCTGGCACTGCATTCACCCACAGTTTCTCGCCGACCAGTTGGAGCGGTCGCTGAGGCGGCTCCAACTCGATAAATTGGATGTCTATCTCCTTCACAATCCCGAATACTTCTTCACAGAGGCGACCAAACGGCACAAGAGTGGTTCGCTCGAAGAGCTGCGCGAGGAGTTCTACGACCGGATCCGGCGCGCCTTTTCTTATCTCGAAGGTGAGGTTCGAAGGGGCCGGATCGGGTTCTACGGCGTCTCTTCGAATACTTTCGTCGTCCCGCGGAGGAACCCGGAAGCAACTTCGCTTGAGTATATGTGGATGATCGCCCGCGAGGTGGCGCCCGCGCATCACTTCGCCGTTGCGCAGTTCCCCGCGAACCTTTTCGAGAGCGGCGCGATGCTGACGCGCAACTGTGCGACGGGCGCCCAAACGGCTCTGGAGTTCGCGCAAGAACACGACCTTGCAGTTCTGGTCAACCGGCCGCTCAACGCCTTTTACAGGAACCAGCTTATCCGCCTCGCGGACACGCCGGTCCGGAGTCCCGAGGTGCATGCACGGGTCGATCCATTCCTCCCGCCTGCGTTCCGAGCCGAGTCGCTCTCGCGTAAGGCGCTCGCCATTCTAACGAACACGAAAGGCGTCACCTGCGTGCTCAGCGGCATGCGGCGACCGAACTACGTGGACGACTCGCTCGGCGCGCTGCGCAGCCCGGCGTTCGATGTCGACCTTCACCTTTACGAGGCATTTGCCCACATATAACGGGAAGGCAACGATGGACATGCAAGAAAATACTCCTCTTGATTTCAGCCTGAAGACGGACAGGGACCGCGACCTTTCCGCCAAGCAAGTTGTGGTAGCCTACCACGAGAGAACGAAGCACCACTATCACCGCTACGCCGCATCGCTTGGCTACCTGGATTGGGCTAAGCAGCCGGATCCGTTCCGCCGTTACGACGGAGCGCAGTTGGTTCGCCTTCCTTTCCCCGACGCGGGGCAAGCGCTTCCGTACTGGCAACTCTACGTCGCGGACAACATGGCGCCGGTTCCTCTTTCGGCCGACTCTATCTCGCTCTTCTTCCGCTACGCACTCTCGCTGACAGCATGGAAACGGTTGCAGGAAACCACATGGCCTTTGCGTGCCAATCCGTCCAGCGGGAACCTCCACCCAACGGAGGGATACTCGCTCTTGCCGTCGTTGGCCGCTATCCACAACCGTCCCGGCGTCTTCCACTATGCATCGAAGGCGCACGGCCTTGAGCTTCGCGCGGATCTCGATCCCTTGGACTGGGCAGCTCTGACGGCAGGGTTTCCGGAGGGCTCATTCCTCGTGGGGCTCTCCTCCATTCATTGGCGGGAGGCCTGGAAGTATGGCGAGCGTGCGTTCCGGTACTGCCAACACGATGTCGGTCACGCGCTGGGGACGATGCGGTTCGCCGCGGCTGCCCTTGGGTGGAAACTCCGGGTCCTCGATCATGTGGATGCCGTCGCCGCATCACAACTTCTCGGACTCGACCGCGAGGCCGACTACGCGGGCGCGGAGCGGGAGAATCCCGAACTCGTGGCGCTTGTCGTCCCGGAGAGCGCAAAGGCCGGTTGCGGCCCCCAACCCACCAGAAACTCCCGCACGCCCCATGCCGCAACCGAGTCCGTTTTGCGCGAGTTTCCGGAGAGATGGGCCAGCGACCGGGGTCTCTGGCTGTCCAAAGAGTTAGTATCCCAGGTGGCCGCTTCTCGATGGTACGGCACGGCTAACATGCTCAGTTCCGAGCACGGTGTCGATTGGCCACTGATCGACCAGGTGGCTGTTGCCACGACGAACCGGAGGACTGCCGCCGCCGAAGACTTCTCCAGGTTCCCTTCGGAGGAAGAGCTCTTCGGGACGCCAGTTCGGTCCGGTGCGTTCACTGCGGAAAAAGTCATCCTGGGGCGCAGAAGCGCGGTGAGCATGGACGCATCCACCGCGATTCCCGCGGCGACCTTCTTCCGGATGTTGGCTCGTCTCGTACCCACCCGAGACGGCCGATCTATTCCGTGGGACGCCCTGCCTTGGCGCCCACGCATCCACCTGGGCCTCTTCGTGCATCGCGTGAACGACCTTCCTCCTGGTCTCTACGCGCTCGCTCGCGATCCGGAGAAGGTCGAGAAACTCCGGCAAGCGATGCGGCCTGAGTTCCTGTGGCTACGCCCTCCATCGTGTCCGCATGGCCTTCCGCTGTACCTGCTCAAAGAAGGGGACTGCCGTGCTCTGGCCGCGCGCGTCTCCTGCGGTCAAGACATCGCGGGGGATGGGGCCTTCAGCCTTGGGATGATCGCCGAATACATGGACAGCCTGGTTGCCTATGGCGCCGGCTTCTACCGAAATCTCTTCTGGGAGGCCGGTCTGGTGGGCCAGGTGCTGTATCTCGAGGCGGAAGAGGCGGGCATTCGTTCGACTGGGATCGGCTGCTACTTCGATGATCCGGTTCATGAGGTCTTCGGCATCTCTTCGCGCGATTGGCAAAGCTTCTACCATTTCACGGTGGGTGGCCCAGTCGAGGACAGCCGCCTTACATAGGATTTACAACTTGCGCTCAAGCGAATGAAGGAGGTGAGCTGAGATGGCTCTCAAGAACAAAGGAAAGATCGGTTCGTCCTTCGACGACTTCCTGGCCGAGCAGGGCATTCTTCGGGAATGCGAGGAACAGGCCATCAAACAGATCCTCGCCGACCAGATCAAAGCGGCCATGGAGAAGGATTGTCTTACCAAGGCCGCTATGGCGGCCCGCATGCAGACCAGCCGCCGCGCGCTCGACCGTCTGCTCGATCCGAAAAATACCGGGGTCACCTTGCACACCCTGCAGCGCGCTGCCGTCGCCGTCGGCCGCCAGTTGCGCCTGGAGCTTACCTAATCCGCGGGAAACGAGCGCTCCTTGTACGGCGGAGGTTTTCACCCATTTCTGAGTGAAGCTTGGTAAAGCTCAAATCCCAATCTTCTCGATCTCTTCCAGCGTGAGCACATCCGAAGTCCGATCGTAGAGCTTGATAGTGCGTGGGGAGGGCGTGGGCCGCGATGGCTTGGGCTTTTTTGATCGTCCCCCAGTTTTCGAGATAAGCGGTGATTCCGGTGGCCCGAAAGGTATGGCAGCAGGTCGATGCGGGGAGTCCGATGGCTTTTCCACGGACCTTCACCATTCGCAGCACATCGGCATCATATAAAGGACGCGCCGTCACTTCGCCGTTCCGGCCGAACGTCCGAAATAGCGGCCGCTTGGTCTCCTCAGCGATGCCGGCGGCATCAATCCAGGCATCGACGTGGGCCTCCGCCTTGTGGTGCGCCGGCACTTCATGGAGTTTGCCGCCTTTCTCGTGGAAGCGAAACCACCAGCGCTTGCCCTGCTGGAAATAGTCTTCGACGGGCATCGCGATCACGGCTGTCCAGCGTCGGTTCTGACCCGCAGTCTGCCGGCATTGGCGTATGCCACGGCGCGTAGCAGCTTATGGTACGACTCGCCGCGGTTCAGCGCCCGCTGCACGTTGCGGCGGTTGCCGCGGAGGCGCAGGGAATCGACGTAGCTCAGCAGATAGCGACTGCGATGGAGGGTGTCCAATTCCCACAGCGCTTTCTTCGTCCGGTTCTTGCGTGCGTAGGAGCTGAGCTTGCCGATGATCACGCTTTGGCTCGTGACCTTCGTGGCGAGGGAGGCGAAGATCGAGTTGCAAGTCCAGATTCTGCTCGACCGTGGAGACACGCGCATAACCGATTCGCATGCAATATTCTCACACGAATATCAGTCGTTGATAAATAGACGAGTTGATAGGCATTTCCAGGCGCAAACTCAGCCTTTGGAGGTGGCTGGAAACTCGTTCTCGTAAACGATCATTTTCTGGAAGGCCCGAATCGCCAAGCGCCGCCCGCGTTTTCAATCCCAAAAGTGACCTTTCGCGGTTTTAGTCAAAAACACCCAGTATGCCAACGAGATTTAGTCCGGTTATTTCTTCAACCAGCGCAGGAACCAGTTCAAGTTACGTTCCATTACATCGCGCACGTGGGCCGGCTCCACAAACCCGTGGCCTTCGCGGGGGTACAGCGTATAAACAGCCTCGACGTGATTATCGGCCAATGCGCGATAGATCTCGGCGTTGTGGTTGATGTCGAGTGCTCCTACTTGCAACAGACAAGGTGTTCGCACGTGCTTCAACTTTGCGCGCGGCGAGTGCCGGTTGTAGCTTTGCGGTACCTCCCACGGTGTCCCGCCGAAGTAAGTCCACAGTACCTCCTTTGGTCCATGGGATTGTCCATAGTAGGTGATCCAGTCCACCGCGGGCGCTCCAATTGACGCGGCCTTGAAGCGGTTGGTTTGCGTTACAATTGATGCCGTTAGATAGCCGCCATAGCTCCAACCCATCACCCCGAGCCGATCGGCGTCGGCGATACCGCGGGCGATCAAGGCGTCAATGCCGGTCATGACGTCATCGTAGTCGCCTTCGCCCTGCGACTTCGCATTCTTCATGCGGAAGGCGGCGCCATAGTTGGTTGAACCGCGGAAATTTGGCGAGAACACCGCCATGCCATTCTCAAGAAAAGCCTGAATCGGATACACCGAAGGCTGGGGAAAGGCATCGAGCGTGGTCCCGGTGGGCCCGCCATGCAACTCGGTTAGTAGCGGGACTCTCGTGCCCGCACGATAACCCGGTGGCAGCCACAGCATCCCTTCGATCCGCAGGCCATCGCGCGATTTCCACTGCACGACTTCCGATGAGAACGCGGGAAATCGTTGCAGACTATCGTGCACATGAGTGAGCTGCCGGGTGGCGTTCCCATTCAGCAGTGTGATCTCCGGCGGATGACTACGGCTGGTTTTCAGAAACACGGCCCGCGACCGATCTGAACTAAAGCTCGCGGCGCCCGCGATTCCTTGCACAAGGGTCGTCAGCTCGCCGGAGGCGATGTCTTGCCGCACCAGGATATCGTTCACTCCAAGGCCGGCGGTATAGGTCAACGAACGCGAATCCGGTGACCACGAGAATATATTTCCATTACGAAATACGTCCACCGGCTGGCCTCGCGTCAGGTAACGAAGTACTCCACCCACTGCGGCTACCATGGCGACATCTCGCTTTTCGAAGTAGTTGAGTGTGCCGCCCTGAGAGTGGAACACCACCCACTTTCCGTCAGGCGAATAGGACGGATCTCCATCCCGGCCAAGCTGCTCGACCAACGGCTTCGTCGCCAATGTTCGCAGGTTTACGGTGTAGAGATCGCTCTGGAGGGAATCCTGGTTGTGAGGGGTTTTCTGCGCCGCATAGACGGCTTCCGTCCCGGCGGGTGAAAGTGCAAAGGAAACGACATGCGCTTTGCCGGTGGTGATCTGAAGCGCCGAATTCGAACCCAATGCCTGCAAGAACAGGCGCCCGTATCGCGGAAACTCGCCCGACACTTCGGGGTCGGCGGCGGAGCCCGCATCCATCGCCAGGAAACCGATGGACTTGCCGTCCGGCGCCCACGAAAACGAACTCACCGATGAGGGCGCATGAGTGAACTCGCGCACCGTCTCGGTCGGCCGGTCATACAGATAAACTTGCGCGAGCCCATTTCTGAAGGCGACAAAGGCCAGCGTCTTTGAATCCGGAGACCAGCGCGGGCGGCTACCTGGATGTACGGCCTTGGGAGCCACGCTGGTCTCAATCGGCGAGAGATAGACCTTACCCTGCTGTACCCAGGCAAACTCGGCTCCGTCGGGGCGCAACTGCGGATCGCCGAGGCGCGGCAAGCTCAGCAGGGCGTCCACTGTCCAGGCGGCCACCAGCAGACTAAGCAATGATTTCCCGGATCGGCTTGCCGTAATCGATTTCGATGCGTTTGCGGCCCGGCACGTCCAGGCGTTTCGGATCGATTCCCAACTGATGCAGCACGGTCGCGTGGATGTCCGTGACGTAGTGGCGATGCTCCACCGCATGGAAGCCGATCTCGTCGGTTGATCCATGCACCGTACCGGCCTTGATGCCGCCACCCGCCATCCAAATCGAGAATCCGAACGGATGATGATCGCGCCCGTTGGACTGCTCAGCGCCCGGGGAACGGCCGAACTCCGTGGCCCAGACAACCAGCGTTTCGTCCAGTAAGCCGCGCTGCTTCAAATCCTGCAGCAGGCCCGCCACTGGCTTGTCGGTTTGCGCGGCGAGCTCGCCGTGATTCTTTTTGAGATCCTTGTGCGCGTCCCATGCGTTGCCGGCCCCGCCATGATAAACCTGCACGAAGCGCACGCCGCGCTCCGATAAACGTCGAGCTGCCAAGCAAACCTCGCCGAACGGCTTCGAATGCTCCTGGTCGATTCCATACAGGCGCTTGGTCTCTTCGGTCTCGGCTTTGTACTCGATCGCCTCCGGCGCGGCCATCTGCATCCGGTAGGCCAATTCGTATGACTTGATGCGAGCCTTAAGAGCCGGGTCAGAAGGATATTCTACGGCTGACAGTCGATTCAACCGGCCGAGAAGTTCGAATTCCTTGAGCTGCTCCTCTCGATACATGCCGGGTCCGGGCGTCGAAAAGGGCAGGGGATTCTTGGGGTCAACCTCCAGCTTCACGCCGGCATGTTCCGGCCCCAGGTATCCCGAACCATGCGTACCGACACCACCGCAGCAATCCCCCGGCCCTTGGCCCAGGACAACGAAGGACGGCAAATTTTCATTCAGCGAGCCGAGCCCATAGTGCGCCCAGGAGCCCAAAGTTGGCAAGTATCCATCGAAGATGTGGCGGCCGGTGTGAAATTGCAAGATCGCCCCGTGGTCGTTGTCCGTGGTCCAGACGGAGCGGATAAGTGAGACTTCGTGCATTTGCGAGCCGATGTGCGGGAACCAATCGCTGACGGCCACTCCGTTTTTGCCGCGCTCACGAAAGCCGCTCTGCATGGGATATAGCGTCATTTTGGTTTGATGCTGCCCGGGAACGAAGGCCTTCAGGTTCTCTTTGACGAACGCATTCGTCAGAACCTCCCGCATCGGGGTTTCCGACAACTGCTTGCCGGCGAACTTGTTTAAGCCGGGCTTGGGGTCGAACGATTCGACATGGCTTACGCCGCCAAGCATGAAAAGCCAGATGACCCGTTTGGCCTTAGACGCAAAGTGGGGCTGGCCGTCGGGCGCAGTCCATTTCTCCTCATTGGCCAAGGCCCTTTGCGGCAGCATCGTTCCCAACGCCAGGCCCGTGAGACCCATCGAAGTGTCAGCCAGAAAGTGGCGGCGAGAGCGGCCATCGGAACAGAGTCGGGTTTTGGACACGGGAGATTCTCCTCTAGCGGACGGTCACAAAATCGTTGTGGTTAAAGAGTACGTGCACCAGACTCTCGCGAGCCCGCTGCGCAGGGTCGGCGGAGGGCCTTACGGTAGATTCCGGACCATTGGCAAAAGGCGTCAACTTAGCCGGCTCTCGATACATGGCGGTTTGTTCGGTCAAGTAGGTGATGGATTCGCGGGCCTCTCCGGCCGAGGGAGGCCGTCCAAGAACGCGCTGAAACGCGGCCTGCACAAACTTCCCCGCAGGGGCGAACCGGGTGGAAAGCTGCTCGGCCACCGTCCGCGAAATCGTGAAGCTCAAGGGTCCGTTCGCTAAAGCCAACGCCTGCTGCGGGACGATGCTCTCGCTGCGCGCGAAGCACTCAATGGGGCTGGCGGCGTCGAAAGCCTGCAAGACGTCCATTTGCAGATCGGGCGCGGTGCGGAAGTAGAGAGTCCGGCGAAAGATCGTATCGCCCTTTTTCTCGTCTAGCTCGGGCCCGCCCATGGCCGGGTCGAGCTTGCCGGCAATCGCCAACATGCTATCCCGCACCAACTCGCCCTCCATACGCTTTACGTTCATGCGCCACAGGTAAAGGTTGTCGGGATCGATCTTGGCTTGCGCACCGTCGGAGCTCGCAAGCTTATAAACATCCGACGTCACCATCAGGCGGTGCATGGCCTTCATGTCCCAATCGCGTTCCATGAACTCAACGGCCATCCAGTCCAGCAATTCGGGGTGGGAAGGCGCCTTCCCGCTGCGGCCAAAGTTAAACACGGTGGGGACCAGCGGCTTGCCGAAGTGCCGCATCCACATATCGTTGATCGCGACGCGAGCCGTTAAGGGATTGTCTTTCGAAGCAATCCAACGCGCCAGCGCGAGGCGGCGCCCTGTGCTCGTGGCCGGATACTTCTGTCCGATGGACGTATAGCCTTCGGCTGGTTCTTTTAGGGATTTCACGGCGTCTTCGAGTTTGGCGGTCGCCTTGCCCAAACTCTTTTCATCTTGCCCGGCTTGGTCAAACTCATACTTGGCGCCGATGATGCTGGCGTCGGCATGCAGGCGATTGGCCGCACGTTCCAACTTGCGTGCCGCCTCGGCGAGCGCTTCCGAGTCCGGCGGGGCAGGAGTCTGGATGGACGCCATGTCAGCGCGGATGCGGGCTTCGAGCGCCGGTAAGTCTGCCTTGGCGGCCTCGACGCGTTTGGCCGCGGCCTGAATCAGCGGTTCGGGTTCCGGCTTCGCTTGCGCCTTCTTCAGATCGGCTTCCGCCTTCTCAATCTTTGCTTTGGCCGCCGCCAGCAGGTCGGCCGGGATGAAGGAACGGCTGTCTGGGAAATAGGCCTCGATCGGCAAGTTGATGGGCGTAATCCGTAGGTCTGCCGGGCCGAACAAGCGAGGCACGGCGGGTTGGATTGGAAGGGATTGATCGGGTGTGCTCTCATTCCCGCGAATAAAGCGATACGTAGGCCGGGAGGCATCGGCGTCGTAAACGCGGGGCAGGCCATCCTTCAAAATGTCCGCTTCGCCAGGCGTGCGATCCGTGCGGACCTCGTGCGGCTCAAAGAAGGCTCGAAAGCGATAGTAGTCGGCCTGTGGGATGGGATCGTATTTATGGGCGTGGCAGCGGGCGCATTTCAGCGTCAAGCCGAGGAAACCCGCCGAAGTGTATTCGACAATATCGCCGAGCCAGACGTTGCGATTAAACAGGTACCAATTGCGCGCGAGGTAACCGGTGGCGCGGGCCACCGAGACATCGCCGGGCGCCAGTTCGTCGCCTGCGATCATCTCTTCAATCATCCGGCTGTAAGGTTTGTTCTGATTCAGCGCCTCCACCGTCCAGTCCCGCCAGCGCCAAATGTGCCGCTGCGAATAGCGAACCTGGCCGGTCTTCCGGTAGCCATACCAATCGGAATAGCGCCAGATGTCGAGCCAGTGCCGGCCCCACCGTTCGCCGTAGCCTGAGCTCGCCAGTAGCTGGTCGACAATTTTGTCGTAAGCGCCGGGGTGGTTACTAACGACAAATTCGTTTACCTGTTCCGGCGTAGGCGGAACTCCCACCAGATCGAGATAGACGCGGCGAATCAGCGTCGCCTTGCCGGCTTGGGCGCCCGCGGTTAGACTATGCTTGGCTCGTTCGGCTTCCACAAAAGCGTCGATGGGATTGCGCCGGTTTCCTCCGCCGGGAACAGCCGGACGGACGGGATTGCGGAACGCCCAGTGTTTCCGCACCTCGCTCAACTCGACACCCTCGGGATCCTTGGCCGAAGTACCGTACTCGGCGCCGCCACGGATCCATTCCGCGATACGGGCAATGTCCGCATCAGCCAACTTCTTTCCGTTGAGCGGCATGGCCGGTTCGGAGATCCGCGCGACTACCTTATACAGCGGCGAATCTTCCGGCTTACCAAGCAGTATCACGGGACCATGCTCACTACCCTTCAGCATCGCCTCGCGCGAGGAGAGGTCCAGACCGCCTTGCTTCGCACCAGCGTTATGGCAGCCCAGGCAGGACTTTTGGAACAGCGGCTTGATCTGCTCGGTATACAAGTCGAGTTTCTGCGCGGGGCTCATCGAAGCCGCGAAGAAAAGGGCAACGGCGAGTGTCAGACTGCGCATCATATTCACAGCGTAATCCAATCCAGCACATGCGGAAAGGCGCGTCCAGCAGGTCGGACAGCAAGTTCGTCCCTGCTTGGGAGTACACCAGCTAACTCTCGCGCTCGAGACCGGCGAAGATGCCCGATGCCGTTTGCCGAAGCCGCTGCGCCACGGAGTCGACGGCGTCCAGCGGAATTTGCGTGGTGGTTCCGACTACGGACAACCCCGCGACGAAATGGCCGCTCGGATGAAACACCGGCACAGCGATACAACGCACGGCTAGCTCTTCTTCCTCGTCATCCACCGCGTAGCCGGCATCGCGAACTCGCGCGAGTTCGCGCCGCATGGCCCGCGACGAGGTTATCGTATTGCGGGTATGCCGGATATAGGTCTGCTTGCTCAGAATATGTTCGGCCACTTCGGGCGGACCCCACGCCAGAATCACCTTTCCCACGCCGGTGCAGTGCAGGTCCATTCGGCGGCCGATGTAGGTGTCAATCTTGATCAGGCTTGGCGCGTCCACTTTCTGAATGTAGACGCCTTGATTGCCATCGGGCACGGCGAGATGCGCCGGCAAGTGAAGCTGATCCACCAGCACCCGCAAACTCGGCAAGGCAATTTCGGCGACCGAGAGGTTCTTGATCATCCCGCGCCCCAACCCATAGGCCTTTAGCCCCAGGTGATAATTCAAAGAATCCGGTTTGCGTACGACATAGCCCAGCCGCTCGAGCGTGATCACGATTACGTGCGCGGAGCTTTTGGGAATTTCCAATCGCCGGCTGAGTTCTGAAATGTTCAGCCCCCGCTTCGAATTGTCCAAGCAGGCGAGGATCGCGAGGGCGCGCTCCACGGCCGTAGCGTTCGGAATACTGGACATGCCTGATTGTAGCTTGTCTCCGTTCAGGCCGAAATTGCACATCTCGAGTCACTTCGTCCAGCTATTCGAACGAAAACGCAGGACCTGTCTTGACGGTTCCAGGCGCCTAATCTAGGCTGGGATCTGTCGGCGAGCATGGTTAAAGTTATTCACAAGTTCGAGGAGATCGACTTCGATCTCCCTGGCAAACACCACTACCAAGTGGCCTTTCACTGCGATGGTACGTGGGGATACTCTCTCGTTCCGCTGACGGTCATCAACGGTCTACGCGGGCCGAATCCTAATGGCTTCCTCTGCTTTGGCGGCACTCATGGCAACGAGTATGAAGGCCAAGTGGGCTTGAAGCGGCTTTGCGCCGACCTTGATCCCGCCCAGATGACCGGCCGCGTGGTGCTGATGCCCCAGTTGAGCGAAAGCGCATGCGTGGCCAGCACGCGCGTCTCTCCGCTCGATGGCGTCAACATGAACCGCGCCTTCCCCGGTAATCCGCGGGGAACCATCTCGTCGCGCATCGCCAGTTTTGTCAAGACCCGGGTGTTCCCCCTGGGACGTATTGTGGTCGACATTCATTCGGGAGGCATGGAAGGAGCCTTCCCCCACTGCACCTCTTTCCACCCCATTCCCGACCCCGCGCAGCGCGCTGAAACGGCGCAACTCGCGCGCCTCTTTGATACCGGATTTGCGTTGATCTATTCGAGCGCCATGGCTTCCGGATTGTTGACGGATGAAGCCGAGGCTGAGGGTAAAATTACGATCGGGAGCGAACTTGGCGCGGGTGCGTCCGTGGATCGGCTGGGCGTTGCGCACGCTTATGAAGGCATGAAAAACGCGATGCGCCATTACGGACTGCTGGAAGGCGATGTGGTGAAGATTCGCCCCGCCGGCTCGCCCGCCGCCCGCCTGATTGAAGCCGCGAATCTCGATGCCTACATTCCGGCGCCGGCGGATGGCATTTGGGAACCGGTGATTGCGCCCGGCCAATTCGTTCGCCAAGGCGAACTGCTCGGACGTCTGCACGATTTTTCGGATCACTCCTCGCCCGCGCTCGAGATCGTCTCCCCGCGCGAAGGTTGGGTGGCGATGCTGCACTTGTCCGCCCGCCCCCGCAAGGGACAAACGCTCTTCGTCATCGCCGCGGAGCTCGACTGGAGCGAGGTTTTGAATTGAAGATCACTGACGTCGAACTGATGGTGCTGAAATCCGACGGCCTTTACAACAATCCGGAGGGCGCCGAGGAGCCGCTGGGCCCTACTTACATGGGGATCGTCAAGGTGACCACCGACTCCGGCCTGGTTGGCTATTCCGACATGGAGACGGCCGCGCCGGTCGCCAAAGCTTGCGTCGATACACCCAAGTGGAGCAACGACGAAGGCATGGAGTTCATGGACGGACTGCGGTCTCTGCTCGTCGGCCAGAATCCGCTGGAAGTGGAACGCCTGTGGTATCGCATGTATCGTGGCACCATCTACTTTGGCCGCCGGGGCGCCGCTTTGCAAGCCATCTCCGCCATCGACATCGCGCTCTGGGATATTTGCGGCAAGGCCTATGGCCAGCCGATTCACGTTCTGCTCGGCGGGAAGTGGCGGGATAAAGTGCGCGCCTATGGCAGCACGTTGTTCCGTCCCACGCCGGAAGCTATGCGCGAAGCCGCGCAAGTGTACCTCGATCAAGGTTTTACCGCGGTGAAGTTCGGATGGGGCGTATTCGGCAAGGACCGTCGTCTGGACGTGAAGTTAGTCGAAGCCGCTCGGAAAGCGCTAGGGCCGGAGAACGATCTGATGGTGGACACCGGGTGGTTTGTCGAGCGCACCGCCAAAGAGGCCATTCAGGTGGTCAAATCGATTGAGCAATTTGAACCCTACTTTGTGGAAGAGTTGCTGCATCCGGAAGACTACGACGGTTATCGGCAAGTGTCCGAAGCTACCACCACGCGCATCGCGTGCGGTGAGCAGGAGGCTACCGATTGGGGCTTCCAATTGCTGATTGAGCGCGGCGGCGTGGACGTTCTGCAGCCCGATCTGTCGCGCTGCGGAGGCCTTACCGTTGGCCGCAAGATTGTCCACATGGCGGAGCGGGCCAATCGGCTGGTAATTCCGCATTCCTGGTCCAGCGATCTGCTTACGGCCGCGTCGCTGCATCTGACAGCATTCCAGCGCCGGGCCGAGTTCGTGGAGTTTAATACATCCCAGGGCCCCTTGAGCCGCCAGTTAATCAAAGATCCGCTGCGGTTGCAGGATGGATTTCTGAAAGTTCCAGAAGGCCCGGGGTTAGGGGTAGAGGTGAATGATGCAGTTATCGAGCAATACCGAGTCGCTTAATCCCGCACACGATCTGGCGATCTGTGAATTTGCGGAAAAGAACTTGTATACGGCGGTCGTGTCCGATTCGTTGGACCAACTGGGCGCCAGGAACCAGGCGATGCGGGAGTACATTCGCCCGATCTATCCCTCCTGCAAAATGGCCGGATGGGCGCGCACTATTCTCTGTTCGGACCTCTATCACATCCCCGCGGATCCTTACGGGATTGAGATAGAAGCGGTGGATAGTTTGCTGCCCGGCGAAATCGCCGTGGTCGGCACGCAGCATTCCATTCGCAATGCGCCCTGGGGTGAACTGCTCTCTACCGCCTCCCGCGCCCGCGGCGCGCGCGGAGCTGTGGTAGATGGCTTGGTTCGCGACGTCCAAAAGATTGAAGAGCTTGGTTTCCCCGTGTTTGCCACTGGCATCAAACCCGTCGATTCCATGGGCCGGGGCTGCGTTACAGCCTATAACGTCCCAGTCGAGTGCGGCGAGGTGCTGGTGTATCCGGGCGACTTCGTCTTCGCCGATTTCGACGGTACCGTGGTTGTCCCCAAAGTGATGGTCAATGAAGTGATCGCGTTGGCTACCGACAAGGTGCGCCGCGAAGATAGCTCCCGCGCGGAATTGATGAACGGAGCCTACCTGCGCGACGTGTATGAAAAATATGGGGTTCTGTAGGCTTACATGAAGATCCGGAAGATCGAAACCATCCCGGTCCTGATGCCGATCCGGCCGGAGTTCGTGATTCGCGGTAGCCTGGGCACGCACTCGGAGTCGCCCTTCGTAATCTTGCGGGTGGAAACGGATGAAGGGATCACCGGGCTGGGAGAGGTCTCCTGCACGCCAGTTTGGAGCGGCGAAGACAACGTTACCGCAGTCCACATCATCCGCAATTTTCTGGAGCCGGCTTTGGTTGGGGAAGACCCACGCGATATTGAACGCCTGACGGCGAAGATGCGGCGCGCCGTTTTCGGCCATCCGTTCACCAAGTCGGGCATTGAGATCGCGCTCTGGGACATCCTGGGAAAGTCTTGCGGTCTCCCGGTCTTTCGCCTGCTGGGGGGAGCCGTTCGCGAGACGATTCCGATTAAAATGTCCGTCTCGGGTGTAGGCCCTGCCCGTGCCGCCGAGATCGCTAGCTGGGCCATGGCGAAAGGCCTGAAGGCACTTAAGGTAAAAGTAGGGATGGAGGCCGAGTCCGACATTGAACGCGTGAAAGCCGTTCGCCGGGCCATTGGTCCCCAGATCCGTCTGGGCATCGACGCCAATGGCGGTTGGCCGGTCCGTACCGCGATCCAGGCCATTCGCCGCATGGTGGATGACTCAAATATTTATTTTGCCGAGCAGCCCGTTGCGCCGCTCGACCTGCAATGGCTCGTTGAAGTGCGGCGGCAAGTCAGCGTCCCGGTGATGGCGGACGAGAGCTGCTACACCCTGCAAGACGCCATGGCGCTGGCCCGGGCAGGAGCGGCCGACATCCTTTCGGTTTATGTCGGCAAGGGCGGGGGAATCGGCCCGGCGCGCAAGATCACCGCGCTGGCGGAAGCGGCCGGCCTCACCTGCACCGTCGGCAGCAATCTGGAACTGGGCGTGGCCAGCGCGGCGATGGCTCATCTGGCCGCTTCCAGTCCTGGGATCGGAGCCGAAGAGTTTCCCTGCGATATTCTCGGTCCGCTCGGCTATGAGCATGACCTGCTGGCCGAACCGATTGAGTTCAAAGACGGCGCGGTCCGGGTGCCCTCCGGGCCAGGTCTGGGTGTGGAACTCGACGAGAAAATGCTCGCTCGTTACCGCTGTTGAGTCTCCGTAAATAAAGGTACCAACTATGAGTCAAATGCTGCTTCGCTACTCAGCATGGGAAGCTTGCCGAGCTGACTGAAACTTTCATTCGGTCTGGCCACTTTTAGACGAGCGGACACAGCCCATCATGACGGCCAGTGGAGTGATGGTTTTTGGCTATGGGGGAGTAAGTCTGGTGCGTCGTGCCTGTGGACTTGCGCGGAAGGCGATCTCGAAGGGTGTCCGTGAGATCGAAGAAGGTTTCGCAATCAGCAAACGCGTGGCGACCCGGAATCTCCCCTGAAGTGGATTTGTAAGAGCACGCGGACGATGGCGGAAGAGGTGGGCTGGCCAAAGCAGGCGGCTCCTTCGGAGCGCGGCTTTGACTCAGGCGAGGTCAAGGAGCGGTAAACGTGTTTGATAGATCCTTTTGCACGGTATCCAGGGCGCGAAGAATAAACGCGATGCGCCGTTTCTCCGGAATTTCCTTTTCGAGCGTGGCGAAGCGCGCGCGCACCTGTCGAAGAGACGCACCGTACTCCTGTCGGTGCGCCGCGTTGAGCCGCCTGGTCAAGTAAACTGGCTCTCCCGGCTTATTCGACACGAGCGGTTCCATCGAAATAGTAGCGCAGAAGTTTGACGGCAAGTAACGCGTGTAGGCCTCTTCCGCGAAGAGAAATGCGTCGCTCAAGCCGTCGCGCACGGCGGGGTTTTTCACCCGGTAGATCTGTTCCACGCTCGCGTCAAGGTGCTTGCGCCATGGTGTGGCGGGATCAGCCAACGCGCGCCCCGCCACCCACGTGGTCAGCTCGCTGCCCGGGTTCGCGAGGATGTGATAGAACCACTCGCAAGCGCGGCCGCCATCGGCGAAAAGATCTTTCAGATGCTTGCCCGCTCCTTGCACGGTCGGCAGGAACCACCGGTCGCGCTCCCAATGCTGTGGTGGTTCCACCTGCGGCCCGCCCAGCGTTCCAAAAGCGCATTCGAGCGATGAAATGAGCTTGGCCCGTTGTGCCGGATCCTTCTGGCGGGACGAGTCGCGCACGTCGATCAGGTAGTCGATGTGCTTACTCAGTTCCACCAGCGCCGGTACATTCGAAGCATCCTCAAACTGCATGCCCCATCCGCTTACGGCCACCCGCTTGCCGGGCCACCGGGAACGAATGTGCTTGGCACACCGGATGTTCAGCATGGCGTGGTATTCCGTTGCCGTGAACCGTTTGCATTTGTCGCAGTCGCAGCGACCCTGGTCGGCGGACTGCATGCTCACGCCGTCGATCGGAAAGCGCGTGAAGACGTAGTCGACTACCTTGCGCATCCACTCCCAGGACTCTTCTTCGCTGCCGCACATCGCCCGCTTGTTGGCGGTCTTGGCCAGATGTGGGTTTGCCTTGAGAATTTCTTGAAATCCCCAGGAATAAACGCCTAAACCAGAAACGATACGAATGCCGTTCGCCCGGGCGCCGGAGATCAGCTTCTCTACCAGCATTGCCCGTTCCGGCGTCACGGCGCTCCTGATATCCACCGGCCAGGACTGGCTTACACCTAATCAATGCACAGCTTTCGCGCCGAATCGGCTGGCCGCACAGATAGCCCCTTGGGTGACCCTATAAACATGGGGTAAAACAGAGATTAGCGAAGCTCGCCGCTTCGCCAATCCAACCCCAAGGAGGTCACCCAAAAGGTGAAGAACAGAAAACAGAAGAGCGCTAAAAAGCCCGTCAAACTCTGGGGCCGGAGCGAAGCAGCCGGAGCCTAATAAAATCAGTGCTTCCACGCCGTATGATTTCAAAGGTGAGAATTTGACTGCCTACGGCGGCCTGTTACCCGTTTCCACGATGCTGGAAAAACTCGGCATGCAAGCGCTGCTGGAAGAACTGATCACGGCGAGCCGCATTCCCCGCGCCATGCCCATAGCGAAGTTTGTGATGGCGATTGTGCTGAGCATCTATCTCGGATTTTCACGCCTGAGCCATATTCGGTTCATTGCCAAGGACCCGCTGTTGACGGGAATCCTGCAGGTGGCCAAAGTGCCGCCGCAGTCGACGATGTGGCGGTTCTTGGCGTCGCTGCACATCACGGTGGGCAAGCAGTTGTTGAAACTGCAGCGCCGGTTGCGCGAGCGCGTGTGGGCGGCG
>Ga0163151_10004409_pt1 | contig 18913 bp, 31 predicted proteins | sample OliLakLV19MP5IB2_FD_145596 | JGI IMG/M metagenome (GOLD analysis project Ga0163151, IMG submission 145596) | Freshwater microbial mat bacterial communities from Lake Vanda, McMurdo Dry Valleys, Antarctica - Oligotrophic Lake LV.19.MP5.IB-2 | ecosystem: Environmental > Aquatic > Freshwater >... | reverse complement strand
TCTTGGGTTCATCAGATCCCGTGATCGTCTCGCCTCACACGATCACGACGCAGACAGAGGAGGTTGTACACTAAACTCCCAGGGCAAGTGTCTCAAAGTCGTTGACACGTTCCGGAGCGGTCTCGTACCGATGGCGTCTTCAGCCCACCCTTCTCCACTCGACCCTACGGTTAGGAACAGAACGGCGATGGCACAAAGAGCCCTCATGGGACGAGATCACTCCGTTGCGATAGTGACGGCCCGCTCAAAACTCGTGCGAAGGGCAGCGACCGCTGGCTGCTCACCCGTCAACACGCCACATTCGACCAACACAGCCAGGCGTGGATGTGGATCGAGGCGGCGCAAGGCCTGGCTGCTGAGTCCACCAGACTCAATCGTTTTTCTATACAGACCCAACCACGAATCGGTGACGGCGCGTAACCCCGCATCAGTGGGCTTCATCCGACCAAGCTTGACCTGTTCAAGTAGCTTAGTGAGGGGATCGGACTGAGAAATGGTGGCGATGGCGCGCTGCAGAGTCTGGTCGTCTGGCTCCATGTTCAATTTGTGGAGCAGGAGCCTGGGCCGCGTGGGTCACCGCAACTTCCACAAGCCCCTCCCCCACTACCTGGCAACACCCAGCCATCCGTCCCTCCAACCCCGAACGAAGAGATTTGCTTCTCCAACTTCGTCGTGTGGCACTTTGGACAGGCAACTTGCGTCGAACCATACACCAACAGCTCAAATCGATGATTGCATTCCCCGCAGACATATTCGAAGATAGGCATTGAATACACTCCTTATTCTGAGGGGTATTATACGGTCCAGCTGGCCACTTCGCAATCAGGTAGGAGGGCTATGTACCAAGAAGAAAAAACCTTTACCCTTCGGTTCAGCCTAGAAGCCTCGTTTCCCGACGGCTATGAGGGCGAGGAGGAAAACCAAGCCTGGGTGCGGGAGTGGGAAGCGCGAATCAAGCCGGATCTGCTTAAAGTGCTGTTCGAATCGTTGAGGCAGCACCGGTCCTGGCGCGCGCATGTGCGCAATCGCGGGATATCCCCTGCCGACGAAATTGAAATCGTGTTCGCGAGGGACTTCTCCAAGCCGCAAGGATTCAACCTGACGTCATGACGTCCCATCCCCTCGGTCTGTACATCCACATCCCCTTCTGTCGGCAGCGATGCGACTTCTGTTCCTTCTATCTTGAGATCCATCGTGCGAGCCGCGCTGAGGCCTTTGTTCGTTCCCTCATCCATGAGATCGGACTGTCCGCGCAGCAACATGTGGCCGCACACCGCCCCATCCAGTCCGTATATTTCGGAGGCGGCACACCAACAGTCCTTGCCACGACTCAGCTGATCGCAATTCTGTCTGAGATTCGCCTACATCTCACCCTCGCCTCCGACTGTGAAGTCACGGTTGAAGCGCACCCCTCCACAATCTCTGAGCAAGATCTCGAACGCCTCTGTCAAGCCGGCATCACCCGCATGAGTTTCGGCGCGGAATCGATGGAAGATGGCGACCTCGCCAAAATCGGACGGCCCGGCGCCGTCAGTGAAACCATCACGGCTGTGACTCAGGCAAGAACCGCCAGATTCGCCAACATCAATCTTGATGTGATGTATGGACTCCCTGGCCAATCCCTCATGAGCTGGCAACGGACCCTCACTCAATGTCTCGCACTGGAGCCCACGCACCTGTCCTGCTATGCCCTCACAGTCGAAGAGGATACGAGGCTCGCTTCCAACATCCAACGCCAACGGAGCCCAGCTCCAGATGAAGGTCTTCAGATTGAGATGGACGAGGCCGCGCAACAAATGCTCGGTGATGCCGGCTATGAGCGGTATGAAGTCTCGAACTATGCTAGACCGGAATACGCCTGCCGGCACAATCTGCTCTATTGGACCAATGGCGAATACCTTGGATTGGGCCCGAGTGCACAGTCCTATCTGGACGGGACCAGATTCGGCAACGTCGCCGATCTCGCCGCCTACAATACTGCGCTCGCGGCAGACCGCCTTCCGCTCGAGGATCGCGCCAAGCTCTCGGAAGAAGAGCAGCTCCGAGACGCCGTGATCTTTGGCTTGCGATTGATTCAAGGGATTCCCACCAGCCATCTCCATCAACATGCCGCAAACTATGGGCATGAGGCCGTCACCGCACGATTATTCGCTCAAGAGCTGATCAAAGAAGACGGTATGCACAGCAGGCTCACAGCACGGGGTCTCCTCCAGGCAGACACCATCGCCGGACAGTTGTACTAACCGACTGTTGAAAAAAATCCGCCGGCTTCACTCTCGCATTGTTCAGACCTTCAACGTACCCCTGAGGGTACGCCTCGGCACTTCACTCGCTGCGGCCTTGCTGGACAGCCTTTTTGAGCAGCCTGCGAAAAGAGACAAGCCTACTCTCGCTAGTGATCACCGCACTCCGATTGACTTTGTCATTGGGTCGGGTGGAAACTGAGATCAGCTCACAGCGGAGGTGGCATGCCCGTTAATATGGACCCGGCAAAAAAGCGGAAAAGACAGCCGCCACTAGAGACACCTTCGTCTCCGCCAGAAAAAGAAACGCCTGTGCCAAGACACGTGGCTCAGTTCGGAGAAGAGACGGAGGAAGACCGGGTGAAGGATCTGGCAGATGCGGAGCAGAAGAATCTGTGGGAGGCCACGGAAGTCATCGACATGGATAAAGTCTAGAAGCAAAGAGCATATGGCTGATAGTCGGGTAAAGAATTCGAAGAGGGCTGTCTGTATCCTGGCTATACGCCATTAGCTATCAGCTCCACTCGCCCAGTTGCTAGGCCGGCAAGAAGAAAAACGTGATCGCTGACATGAGGTACCCTCCCATCAACCTCACGCCTTCCATTCCGTTCGATTCTCCGTCCGTTGCCACGAAGCCCACAATCAGAACAGAGATGGTGACCGCTGCCACCTCAAATGGTGTGAAGAGAAGATCCAATGGCGCCCCGAAGAGATAGCTGGCAAAGACGAGCAACGAGCTCTGCGGGCTAGACCCAACGGCGATACCATAGGCGAGGCCCATTTTATTTTTTTTCAGCGACACCATCACCGCCGTGGAATGTTCGTCCGCATTCCCCACCAGGACCACCAGAATGACGTCGCCGAAGACTTGCGTAAGACCACGTTGGTGCGAAGCCGACTCCAGCGCTCCATCAACATGTTGCTCATCACGGCCACAAAACAGGTCACCACAGTGAGGACAGTCATCGGTGCGCCACGGGTCCAGGGTTGCTCTCCGAGATCAGACGCATTATGGGCTTCTCCTGCAAACAGATGACGATCGGTCTTCATGGTAAACATCATACTTATTATACAACTAGCTAATAAAGCAGCTTATATTGTGATGATTAGCTCTCGTTCAATCGCGACCACACGATCGGCGGCGGTCACATGAAAGAGAACTGAGATGATGGGCCCCACAGCAGCTAGGAGCAGGAGGCTGGCCCCCATTCCAGCGACAGTCTGGCTAAACTTCTGTCGCTCGAACTTCAACCAGCCTGCAAACATGGAGACACCGAGAACGAGTAAGATGTTGCCCAGGATCGAGCCGGCGAGAGCCACACGTGCGGTAATCAATTCTGCGGCATTGCCGATCGAAGCATTGAGCAGCGCACCGATGCCGGCGCCGACATGGGTCGTTACATGTTCGGTGGCTCGCCCCAACAGGCCCGCCAGCGGAATAATGGCCGGCCCAGCCGACGGAAATATCAGCAATAGATCAGCTCGAACAACTTCGAGCGCGACCGTCACCGGGACACAGATGAGCAGGTAATCGAGCCACGACGTGAAGAGATATCGGACGCGCAAACCCTAGCATGACCGTGAAACTTTATCGATGAATCGACCTCGAGCACCCCACGCCCTGTTCTATCCCTTTCATCTCTGCCACTCGGAAACCTTGGCACGGCTCCTGACTCGCTTTGCCACGGTCCATTTTCGCGATTTCATGGCGCTGCAATTGACCCCCATGTCCGGGGTGACGGCGTTCCAAGACCGGATGGGCATGAGCTTCCCGGACCTCATCCAGTCTAGACGCCTTGTGCAAGGGTATGACGTCAGCGGCCCGCTTCCACCTACGGTGGCAACCGCCATCGATCACGACCTGCACGATCCTCTTTGGCGCGCGTGTTTTCACACGGCGCTTCGCCGAAACCGTCGTCTCCAACGTGGCCTATTCGAGCCGTCACACAGTCTTCGTATTGGCGACAGTCTTGTCCCAGGCCCTGCCGCACTCCTGCGCCTCATGGACGACTCATTCGAACAGCATGCCTATGATCTTGGTCAGGTGAGAGCGCTCTCGAAGAGAGGGCTCACTCTTGAAGAGGGGTACCGCTATGAATATGGGCTCGCCCTCGTGAAAACATCCGCCTCACTCGTCTATACACAGACCCTCTCCCTGGCACACCAGCTCCAGCCAGTCACAGACTCCCCCGCTCATTTCTCACTCTATGCGCAATCGTGCGTGAGAGAGAACTGGCTGGCAGTCAACCACCTGCTTATCCGGACATCGTACTAACCGCATTACACATGCACCTACCTGACTTCATCACGAATTCGTGGCACTTGCAGACGACGCGTCGTTCAGAAATTGGGCCCGAAATACGCAAGACATGAACAACAGGCGCGGCTCACGAAGAAGCACTACCCACCCCAACTCGTTTCTTGTGCAGATCTCGCGCCAATAACACGATACGCGTCAGGAGGAATGCGCCCAGGTAGGTGTGGTGCGATGAACCGTCATGAAGAATGCGGGTTAAAAATTAGAAGCAAGTCTGCTAGAATTCATCCCCATGGCCGGCACGAATACCCCCTTTGCACCTCCCGTCCCAACAGAGACCACCAGTATCGACATTGATGCTGGGCTCGATGCGCGTGTCATCGTGTTCAACTGCGAGTGTCACACCTATGAGCAAGTCATTGCACTCTTTTGCCAATACATTCCGGGCATGAACTCCACGAAGGCCTTTGAGCTCGCGTGGAAGATCGACCACGATGGAGAAGCCATCGTGTTCGCAGGTACGCTAGCAGAAGCGGAAGAGATTGCCGCAAAACTGGGGGGAGGGGGGCTACGAGTGGCCGTGCAATAATCGCAGCCTGGCTATTTCTTCTGTTTCTTTGGAGCAGCGTTTACCGCCAGAGGTTTTGGCTTTGGCTTCGAAACGGCAGGATGCGTAGCGGCTTTCGCAGGCACGCGTTTCGCTGGCGCAGGCTTCTTGCTGTGATTCCCCGACCCACCTTTCACGGGTTTCCCTTCAGCCAGCTGAGCCTGAAGTTTGTGCGTCGCAGATGTTTTATTCAGCTTCGTTACCATATCACCACTGTAGATCCGTACTTGATAGAGCTCTAAGAGCTTGCCAATGGCCTTCTGATCGCCTCTCTTTGCGGCATTCAGCAACCGGCGGCGATGGTTCATCTCTTCTTCTTCTGTATGGGAAGCAGCCCGTCGTTCCATGTCTATCCTTTCATTACATAGGCATCAAGCCCCTGCGCGGGGCGAGTATACTTGAAATATTCAATGTTTTCTAGCGCCTATATTGGCTCAAATCCAGAGATAGAACTTCCGCCATGTTCATTGGGCAGATTATCTATCTGGGGTGTAACCCGTTCCCCTCATTCTTCTCGTGAGCGGAGTGCGTTCACCCTGGCAGGCTCTCTTCTGCTGTCGAATGTCCGTCACTGACGACACGTGAATACGCACCTCTCCCGGCCCACCACGCGTCCCCCGCTGTTGTCACCGTTCGCGTCAGGTCGCCACGCCCAGCGCCCAGCACCGCTGGCGGATCGTGTGCCAACAGGCGAGCGCCTCGGCATCCAGCACGAGTCGCAAGATCACGCGCCCCGCATGGCGCAGGATCCGCCCGGCCACCTGCACCAGCCGCCAGCGCACCGTCGCGATGGTCTGCGACGCCCATGCAGTGGGACAGGCGAGGCGTTTAAAGCCAATGAAGAGGTTGTACGCCAGCACCCCGATCCGGAAGAACACGGCATTGGCTCCGGCATCGCCACACGGCAGCTGTTCCATCCCGAATCCGGTTTTTAATTCCTTGTTGAAGTTCTCCGCTTGGCCTCGTTGATTGTGCAGCCCAGCACCTCATGCGCCGTCTTCTCCTCGGCCGGCCAATTGCTCGCCACGACGTGATACGCATACGGGGTGGCAGCGGCGTCAAACAGATCGGACTGGGGCCGTGCTTCGCGCTTGATGCTCAGGCGAAGCGCCGCCTTCGTCTGGTTCATGGTGTGCACCGCGTCCGCGACCTGATACCCACACCCCTGCTCCGGCTCCTGCCACGCCTCCGTGGGAACCCCGGCGATCACCGCCTTGACCGCCACATCCTGATCCGCCGTGATGGCCCACCGCACCTGATCGGTCTCCAACGTGTTGATCAGTTCGGCCTGGTACGACGCACTGTCGGCGCGATAGCGGGCCAGCCGTTTGCCCACGGGCAGCCGCGTCTTGCATGCCCGGTAGAAAGCCAGGTGCCCGGCACCGGGCGAGACATTCCCTTCCCGAAACTCATCGACCAGACAGAGGGGCGTTTCAAACAGAAACCCCAGGAGCGGCATATACCCGCGGACCCCAAGGTAGCTCCAGCGGGCGTCGCGCTTTTCCCCCTCGATCAGCGTCGCATCCACATCCACCGTAGAGGTCTCGTGCCCATCACGGCGCAGGAGCCGGGCATTCACGGTGTCGCGCACCTGCCCTAAGCCCACGAGCCCGGCTTGCCCCGTCTGCGGATCGCCCATCCGCCGCAGCCCATCGCCCAGCGTATCGGGATCGGGAAGCACGGCTCGGTTCAACAGCCGCAGCAGCCCCGCTTCACGTCGTAACTCCCGCAGATCTTCCAGGCTCCGTCCTCCGGCCTGGAGCATCAGGATCAGCCGATCTACAAACACCGACGGGGCATAGCCCCGATTGCTCCCCGGACCTGGCACGTACCGATCGACGAGGGCGCACAGCCCCAGTCCATGATTGAACTCGGCCAGCAGGGCCAGGCCCCCATGAGCCGTCAGGGTCTCGTCCGTCCGTTCCAGCTTGAAGGGCAACACCGTTTGTCGTACCATCATCTCACCTTGTCGGTTAAAGGGTGTGTTTGGCGATACACCGTTTATATCCGCGCCCAGCGCGGACGACAAGGTCTTTTTCTGCCTACTACCCAATTTCTATCTCTGTTTTAGGGATTGGCTCAAGGGGTAGCTGCGGGAGACCGGTGGAATGAGCGAAGAAGAGTTCGAAGTTCGAGGTTGTTTGAACTTCGAATTTTGGAATGCGCCTGTCGCGCTAGGCCTGCCCGTCATACGATTGATCGCGCGCTTGTGGCAGGTTTCGCTCAAAGCGTATACTACACTGGCCATTTGACAACCAGACCGAGGAGGAGATTACCCCATGGAGCAGCATCAACGAAAACAGGAAGAACCGACCGTCGACGACGATCCGAAGGCCCGCGAATTACTTCGCCGCGCCTTCGACAACACCGCGCGCTGGCAGAAAGACTTTACAGGGTTTACGGCCGATTTAACCGTGAATGTGAACGGGAAGGAAACCAGTGGATCCGTCACGGTCAAGGGCCCTCGTGAAGTATCGGTTCAACTGGGAGAGGCCGACGTGCAGAAATGGGCGCAGGAACAGCTCGGCATGATCGCGGTGCACCGTGGCCCAAGAACCTTCGAGGAATCGGACGGTAAATATTCATTGACCATGGAAGAAGACAGGCACCCGTTCGGCACGAAACTGATCATTCACGGGTCGAACTCGTTTTATCGCGTCAAAGACCATCGCATCACCCAGATCAATCGCACCATGGCGCACCCTGGTATGACCCCCTTTGCCTTTACGATTAACGTGGAGGAAAGCGCTGTCACCCAAGACCAGAAAAATCTGACGACGAAGTACTGCGTGTACTACTATTCACCCACCGACGGGAAGCTGAACAACGTGGAGAGCTTCACCGACACCCATGTGCGCATCGGGTCATCGGATTTGCCGGCCACCCGCCGCATCATTACCTACGAAAACGGCGGAGTGATCGTGAAAAGCTTGACGTTCACGAATCATAAGTTGATGTAACGATGGACTTGCGAACCGGCTTTCCTCGCAGCATGCGCGTGAAGATAGAAGGGTATGTCCACCTCGCGCGGATGATCGATAAATGCCGCGCCGTGCTAGCCGGCACCGAAGGGGAATACATCTACCCCTGCCCCCTGGATGACCGGCTCATGGAATTCACAGAGATCAGAGTCGATCAGTTCACCGCAGCCGTCAAAGCCAATCCATCAGATGAAGCTGTGGCGCAATGGTTTACGCAGAAGACGAAAGCACTTCCTCCAGCCGAGCTGGACACATGGAACCGAATGATGCTGAGTCGCGGACCGAGTACTCCCAAGAAGCAGAAGTACTTTAACAAGCTCAGAGACGCCGTCGATCCCTCCAGAACCGATCTGACCAGCTGGGCGGATCTGCAAGACTTGGAAGAAGGACGCCACGTTCCACGGCAGGAGACCGTCTCCTAATAGAACCAGCCCTACAGACGGGGAATCAATCGATATGAACCCATATTCCACGACGGGTCTACTGTTTGTGCTTGCGGCCACAATGGCTCTCACCGCCTGCGAAACAGGGCAGATGCATCTTGAGAAAAACGCCCTGAGTGACGAATTACGAAAAGAGACAACCGTTGGTGTGCCCCTTCCCCCCGGCTGCCCGACTCACACCAGGTCACTCCCAGCAGGACAAACCCACTTCACCGTTTCCTATCAGGAACCGACAGCTAATGAGAACAATACTCCACTCATAGATCTTGCCTACACCACCATTTACGTAGGTGCGCCTCACAGCACGGCCCAAGCCATTCGCGTTTGGACAAACAACCCGCACGGAGGAGCGCTTGTCACGATTCACAACGTTCCAGCCCCAGCTCAGGAACTTGGGCTCTGCGTCACGGCAACGAATTGGGCGAGGAAGGAATCGGTACCCGCACCGCCGAACCAGGCAACACCGTAGGCGGCTTGCTTATGAAGTTCGAAGGGATCAGGGTCGATCAGTTGACCGCAGCCATCAAAGCCAATCCATCCCATCAGACGAAGCCGTGGCAAAAGTTTCGCACAGAAAGCATCGGCACACTCCAGCCGAGTTGGAAGCATGCAACCGAATGATGCTGAATCAGGGCTATCTCGAAGGTTGTACTGCTCCCGCTCTCTTACAACTGCTCCGCCTCACGATTAACCATGCCCTTCCCTCTGTTTTATGTCTTCCACCGGGTGGGGGTTCCTGCTACCAGGTGTTCCTCGTATTGCGCCAGGCGCCACTCCTCCAGGACCTGCCTCGGTGACGTGTCTCCCCGCGTCGAGGGCCGTCGCATCCGGTTGTCGAACACCTCCATGTATTCGACGCTCGCCGCCGTTATTGCGGCGCGTGTGGCATCGCGCCGCCCATGGACCCGCGCGTGTTTGAAGCTGTTGCACCCACTCTCGGTGGGTGCGTGATCCCAGCAATTCCCGTTGCGGCTCATCGAGCAGACCATGCCGTAGGCCGTCAGTTCGTTCTGAACGGCGTGTCTGGCATACGGGCGACCCCGACCCGAATGATGCCTCAGTCCCCCTGCGGGTTTCCGGCGGAACCACGCCCTCGTCAACGCATCGGTCACAATGTCCGCCGTCATGCGGGGTTGCCGCGACCAGCGCATCACTTCACGGTTGAACCGGTCGAGTCCGATCGCCAGAGAGAGCCCGCCTGCATTCGTACAGAGGAGGTGATGCCTGATGCTGTCTGGCGTCAATTAGAACTGCGGGGTCCGTCCTCCGGGTTAGGGAGCCCTCCGGGCTCCGTCGGTGCTGTCTTGGTTCACGTTCATTCCCAGGATCCTCTTCAGGTCAGGCCCCCTCAAATCTAATTGACGCCAGACACGCTTGAGCACCCGCTCGATGAACGGATACCGTTCCGCCTTAGGTACCCGGAAGGCGACCTCCGTGGCCCCCTCCAGAAAGGCCCTGACGTGCGCGATCGTCTGCAGCCGTGCTTCTTCCATGTCGATCACCATGCCTTGCATCATGACCGATTCAGCACAGCCGCCGCTCAGACTCATGGCTCGTTGGAAATACGACCCGGCTTCAGACTCATTTCATATTGGAAGAGGCTACTATTTGACTCCCGCCATGACCCATGGTATTCTCTGCGGTCATCTGAGCTAGCATGAGCCATTGCGCGTTTTGAATCTCATCTGATTATTCCAGCGCGTCTAATCTCAGTAGATGCGGCTCATACATTCATTTTCTGCGCGTAGACGCCCGTCAGGAAAATGGACGGAATGGTTTTACTAGTTCCATCCGACCCCCTCATCTCCATCGAGTGTTTTCCCACGTTGGAGATGCTAGGTTCCATAAAGGAGCACGTATGAAGCTATCCACTGGGTGGCGAGCCGACAAGACGAGAAAGAACCGAGCACGGGCGACACGGAAACCAAAAATCCGATGGGAGGTGCTCGGCCTTCCAAATCCTCTTGATACCAGTCTGACGACCACAATGGAAGACATCCGTCGGCAAGTGTCGAACATGGCAAGCCGTGGGTTCGGCCAAGGCACTCGCTCACGCACGGCTGAACGAGAAGCCAAGACCACCGACCATGCTCCTGACTCAAACAGCAAGAGACGTCGTGGGGCGACAAAGCCGTCGTAACCTCCTCCCAGAGGAGATGAGATTTATGGAAACAGTGGGCGATTAGCGGCTCAATAGGAGCAAAGGAGGGCGCCATCGGACGAGCAGGAAAAACAACCATCGCAAAACGAGATCGCGAGAAAGCGAAACAAGTTCAGCGACGTGAAAAAGACGCCCGCCGTGAACAGCGCAAGACCGAGAAGCCCGATCGCCCTCTAAACACAGAGGGCGAGGATCCAGATTTGGCCGGACTTCAGTGGGGCCCACAAGAGCCTCTGTATTAGGAATACCGAGAGTCCCTGCTATCACTCCTGTCATGCTGTCTGCGCAAAATGGTGATGCTCACCATTTTGTTTCATTTTCAACCCGCATCATCCGCATCGGTCAGGATCAGCAAATCGTTTTCAATCGCCAGTGTTCGGTCGGGATCTCAGGCATTAACCCGTTACTGCGTCCGACTATCGATTTCGGCCAGGACTAACGACCAATTCCGTCAGCCCAGCGGCGATACCTTCACGTCCGTCCCCACCAAACCAGACCTTTATACCGTCAGAAGTTCTTGGACATTTCTTCCCCATCTGCAGCCCGTCAACCTTTGGGTGTTTCGCGTTCAGACTCTCCGAGCACCGACACCTCGTCGCCGGTCAATCAATAAACGTCGGTTCCCTCCGCTCTCACCCTACGACTCCATCCTCAGAAACCTCGCTCTCTACAGGACGATGGGAACCTCGGCTGATGCTGATGCCGGTCTCGGTCCTCGACCAGACGCCCCCCATCGCTGACGGTCGCCTCTGGAACGTTCAGGCATCCTTGAGTGCGCGCGATCATGGGGCCGAAGGCTGCCTTCTGCCAACGGCACAGGATGCCCCAACAATGCTTCAATCGCGTGCAGTTGATCACGTTCCTCGAAGGTCACAAAGCTGGTGGCTCGCCCGGTCATCTTCATCCGAGCTGTCCGTCCAATACGATGAATATAGTCCTCCGGGCAATTCGGCAAATCGTAATTCACCACGTGGCCGATATTGGCCACATCAATCCCGCGGGCTGCAATATCTGTCGCGACGAGAATCCTAACTTGTCCCCGTTTAAATCCGTCGAGAGCACGGAGGCGCTGTGGCAGGCTTCGGTCTCCGTGAATGACGGCGACGCGGTGACCAGCTTGTTCAAGCATCTGACCAAGTCGATCAACCCGACTCTTTGTCCGAGCGAATACGAGGACGGTCCCTCGTTCCGTTCCCAATAACGACACCAATAGATTCGTCTTCTCATGGGAGGTCGTATGATGCAGTGTCTGGGTCACACCTTCGGCCGTCGTCGAGGCAGGGGTTACCATAACATGAACAGCGCCGTGTAGGCTCGCTTGAACAAGGCGAGTGATATCCGCCTGAATCGTTGCGGAAAAGAGCAACGTCTGCCGCTCCAGCGGCAATGCATCGAGAATCTGATTGATCTGTGGAGCGAAACCCATATCGAGCATCCGGTCGGCTTCGTCGAGCACCAGAATTTTAATCGGGGCTAAATTGATCGTCCCGTTCCACATGTGATCCAGCAAACGCCCTGGTGTGGCAACTAGAATATCAGGCCGTTGGCGTAACCCTCTGATCTGCGCCTGCATATCGCTCCCCCCAACAATTACCGTGGCAGAGATCCGGTGGCTTCGACCGAGTTTTTCGATTGAACCAAAAATCTGTAACGCCAATTCCCTCGTTGGTGCGAGAATCAAAGCTTGCGGCTGACCTTTCGGCAAGACCGCGAGCCGTTCGATCATGGGGACAAGAAACGCGGCTGTCTTTCCGGTACCGGTTTGTGCACAACCGATGACGTCCCGGCCCTCAAGGGCTGGCGGAATGGCCTGAGCTTGTATGGGAGTCGGAACCAGAAAGCCCGCTGCTGTCAAATCCAGTAAGAGCGGTTCAGAGAGACCAAGGGTATGAAAACTCGTGTGAACAGAGGTATGCAATGCACTTTCCTTTCAGTATGATCGCATTATGACGGGATCAGAGAACCGAGGGGAGAGAAACCAGGAAGGCGTCAACTCCGACAGGACCTGGTCGCGATGCGATCGCGAAGTCCGTTATGGTGTATGCAGCCGTGCCGCCGGACTACTGCAGCAACGATATGGAAGGCATCGTACAGCAAGCCCCTGTCCGCGTCAACTCTCTCGATAGAAACTGTAGAGAGCACATCATCTGTCCGGTTTAGGGTGGTCTCGCTAGGAGGGCCACGATGACACGCGCGAGAATCCTATAGGAGATGAGACCGATGTGGTGTGAGGCGCGGTACGCGCGCCAACAACGGCCGGACGTGACGATGGCGGAGGCGGCCGAGATGCTCGGGGTAATGGAGCAGACATTCCACCGCTGGAGCGGCTGGTATGACGGGCGGGCACCGAGGGGGTACGGAATCGGCGCTTGGCCGGCTTTCTGCCCGCGCAGTACCGGTCGAGGAGGCGATGCGCATGATGACATTGTATGAGACCCGGTACACGGGCTGGAACGCCATACCTGTCCGCGAGCGCTGGTAGACCGAGCAGTGAGCTGCTGCCGGTTTAGTTGACTGCAACCTATGCTAATTCTGCCTAACTTTCGAACTTCATCGAACTGAAATAGCTACTCAGCGGTCAGTAATATAGACAACACAAATTGATTGTGTCATCCTCCGTTCCGTCATGACGCGAGACGGACGGACACTGGATCACAGCACCCTGGAGACCATCCGCACGATGGCCGTTGAGCGCGTGCGCGAGGGCGAGCGCCCGAGCGACGTGATCACCAGCTACGGCTTTCACCGCTGCACGATCTATCGCTGGCTCAAGACAGTCCGTGGGCGTGGCCACGGACTCCAGGCGCTCGCAGCACGCCCCGCGACCGGTCGCCCACGGACCCTGACGGCGAGACAGGAACGACAGGTGTTTCGATGGATCAATGGAAAGAATCCACGACAATACGGATTCGAGTTAGGTTTGTGGACGCGCCAGATTGTGCGCGAACTGATCGCGCAGCGATTCGGCGTGCGGTTGAGCCTGGCCTCGATGGGTGCGGTGCTGGCGCGACAAGGCCTGACGCCGCAGAAGCCCTTACAGCGGGCGTATCAGCGAGATCCCGACGCGATTGCCCGCTGGCAGCGTGAGACGTATCCCGCGATGGCGCGCCACGCCAAGCGAACCCAGACCGAGATCTCGTTCTGGGTTGAGTCGGGCTTTCGCGCCGATGCGGTGCATGGCAAGACATGGGGCGCACGCGCCCATACCCCGGTGGTCCAGGTTCCCGGCCAACGTCAAGGCATCAGCGCCGCCTCGGCCATCAGTTCCAAAGGTGCCTTCTGGTTCGCCACCTATGCGGGTGCCTTGACCGGCACGCTGTTTGTGGACTTGCTGCGCCTGATGATGCGCGGGCGTCGCAAGTCCCTGCATCTGATCCTTGATGGACTGCCGGCCCACAAGGCGCCCGCGGTCAAGGAATACGTCGCTGGACTCGACGGCAAACTGATCCTCCATTACCTGCCCGGCTACGCCCCGGACCTCGATCCCGATGAGATGAGTTGGTCTGGAGCCATGCGAAGCTTACCGGTCATGCCAGCCCGCCCTTGTAGAAGGGTGAGCGACTGGCCGATCGCATCACCGCGCAACTCGCCGAGATGGCGCGCCGCCCGCACTCGTCCGTTCGTTCTTCAGACATCCCAGTGTTGCCCATATTGCTGCCTGCTGAGTAATTGCTGAGTACTGCCCTACATCGCACCGATCTGCTTCTTGCGCCTCACCCATCACGCCGGTCTATTTCGCAGCATATCGGGGAAAGCTGGCCCAGCTGGGCTCTTCTATTTATTGCGTTTTGTGGTTCGCAGAACAAGCATGACAAGACAGACCCGCGTACCAGATAGACGGCCCCAGGGGAAGCACTGGATCATTGATTGCCCCTTGATTGCCCCTTCACTTCCCTCTCATCCAAAAACGGCCGGAGAGCATGATGCGAAACGCGCGAGACAGACGAGAGGGCATACGAGGATCGAGCTGAGCTCTTCACCTACATTCAGCAAGACGGCTGGTGTCACCTCCACTATGGGTGGCCAGCGAGGACTGAACTCATCACGACCGCATATTCATCAGAAATCGACATCGCACGTTTCATGGCTAAGCTCTCACACCGGATTCGGCGCCACGAACACGAGGACTTTGAGTTGCTGGCCTGTGTGATTCTTCACACCGTGCTCTTCCCCAGCTGGTGCTAGGGTCCCCTGCCCTGGACCCATCACCTGTTTCTCAGTTCCAACGTGGAACGTGCCCTGTCCCTCAAGCACAAGATAGACCTTGTCCTGCTCGCCATGGATATGACCCTTCTGTTCCTGCCCTGGCTCGAAACAGTAGATATCGCAAAAGAATCGTGGCGTCTGGAACAGACTATTCTTCTTCATCTTCTCGCTGCTGAACTGCTGAAAATCCGACAGAGTGATCACCTTCATTCGCCGACTCCTTCAGGACGGTTGCGGATGCGTGCGGCGACGTTCAAACTTCGCCAGAATGGACTCGACCGAGATCACATGATGCGAGAGCCCCAAGTCCTTAGCCGGAATCCCGATCGCCAGGCCCAGTAACTGGGGGACATGCAAGATCGGCAAGTTGAGCGTGGTGTTCATCGCAAGGCCAGCCCGTTCTTGATAAATATCCAGACTCATGTGGCACAAAGGACAGGGCGTCACCATAAAGTCGGCTCCCTGCTCCTTCGCCTCTTTCATATGCGTCCCTGCCATGGCCACGGCAATGGCTTCCTTTTCGAGGATGATAGGGAACCCGCAACATTTGGTTCTTCCTGCATAGGCGACCGGTTCGCCACCGACGGCCTTGATGACGCGCTCAAGGGATTGAGGATTCTCAGGATCGTCAAACCCGAGGTCCCACGACGGACGCAGGATATAGCACCCGTAAAACGGAGCGATGTGGAAGCCTTGCAACGGTGCGGAGACCAGGGCACCAAGACGAGCCAGTCCGATGTCTCGCACCACGATCCACAACAGATGTTTGACTTGTACATGACCGTGATACACCAGACCTTCTGGCTCAAGGAAGGCATTCATGCGGTCCAGGGTCCCCGCCTCGGTCTTCAATCGTCGATTGGCTGCACTCATCACCCCTTGGCAGGTGCCGCAAATCGTCATCACATCCAGGCCAAGCGCCTCCGCTTGCGCAAAGGTCCTGGCATTGAGCGCCAGTGCCATGTCGGGGTTGGCTTCCGTCACAACCCCAGCGCCACAACAGGCTGCAGCAGTGAGTTCAACGACCTCGATTCCCAATCGGCCGATGATCGCTCTAGTCGATTGATAGAGTTCCGGAGTCGCCCCTTGAGCGGCACACCCTGGGTAGAGGGCATATTTCATGGGTCTACCATCATGGGAGATGAGACTTGGCTCGCGTGAACGCCTCTCGGAGATCGTCCATCGCCGCTGCCGTTTTCGACTTCACCTGCTCCCAGGAAGAGGCCGTGGCGGAATGAATGTCCTGCGCTTTTTTCTGGGCCAACTCTTTTTTCTTTTCTAATTCCACTAACGCCTTCTGGATATCCCTTTGTGCTTCTGCCGACGCATGCGAGACTTGACCACGAAGCTGCGTCATGCGCACGTGCATCTCATCCAGTTCTGTCTGAATCTTTCGCTGAAACGCATCTTTCTGCTGAATCGTATAGTCCTTGCTGGCTGTCACCGCCTCCTGGGTTTCCCGAATCACCGTATCACCTGTCACCGGTTTATCCGGCGCTCCAGCCGCTACGACAACGGGTATGGCGAGTAAGGCAATTCCCACGATCCCCCACAACCCTGCAACATCATTCCTCATAACAACCCTTTCCATCTCTTCGATGCACGCGTATCCTCTAGAGTATAACTTCCGTCCTTCGGAAAGTCACCGTACATGGACCGTGACGCGTGAGAACTATCTGGTCGGTCTAGCTCATCTGGCTTCTCTCGTCTACCCTGTTAATGCGATATTGCATTCCGATCTTTTCTGCAAAACCGATGCGGCGACATCCTTCACACATGACTCTCTCCATCGACGGAGCACCATCACGCTCATATATGGATATCACCTACAGAGATACTGCACTGAGTCGACGGCGGCATGACCGTGCTAACAGGCTTCGCGGAGAGGAACTGGCTGGAGCATCTGAGTAAACGCGTCCGCCGGCATCGGCCGCCCAAAGAGATACCCCTGAACAGAGTCGCACCCCTCATCCAGTAGGACCGTTCGTTGAGCTTCCTGCTCGACCCCTTGGCGAGAAGGAAGAGGTCGAGGCTGTGGGCCAGGCAATGATCGACTGCACAATCGCAGGTGGGCGAGTCTGCGTCAGGATTTCCTGGATGCACGATTGATTGATCTTCACCCTGCTGATCGGCAAACGATGCACGTAGCTGAGCGACGAGCAGCCAGTCCCAAAATCGTCGATGGAGATCTGTCCCCCCATAACCTGTACGGTAGTCAGCAGAACGATCGACGCATCCACCTTGCGCATCGCGACCGACTCCGCCAGTTCCAACTCCAGGCACGCCGGCGCCAACCCCGTTTGACGGAGCGTCTCTCCCACGACAGACAGTACTGTACTGCCGTGGAACAATGAGTGGGAGACATTGATGGAAGTGCGCACCGGCCTCTTGCCGCACTGCTGCCACGCTTGATTGTGCCCACAGGCTGTTCGCAGCAACCCACTCATCAATCGCTCTCACCAGACCCGTATCCATGGCAATCGGCAGAAATTTCTCGGGGAGCAAGAGCCCTCGCAGGGGATGCTGCCACCGCACCAACGCCTCCGCACCAATCATCTCGTCCGTCCGCAGATCGATCTGCGGCTGGTCATACCCCACAAACTCTTCCCTGTCCACGGCGTGGCTGAGCTCTCCTTCCAGGATTACACGTTCATTGGGGCCGGCGGTCAGGTTGCTGGAATAGGACTAAACGTTATTCCGGCCTTGTTCCTTGGCGTGATACATCGCTCTGTCCGCATTCTTCATCAAGGCATCGGCCGACTCTCCATCTATATTGGACCCCAATTTCAGGATAGTCGTTTACGCTGGCAGCCTGCTGTCACAAAGGAGCCGGCAGGAGTGTTCGTACGCGCCAGCTTTTTAGTGGGCCGTTCAAGGCCAAGGTGGCCTTGGAGGCGATCCGAGCGGTCACGACGGTGCATGAGATGGCCCAGAAGTAGTGGGGGCATCCGACCCAAGTGGGGCAGTGGAAGAAGGAACTGTACGAACAGGCAGCAAACATCTTCGACGCCAAGCGTGGTCCGAAACCAGTTGACCCGTCGGCGAGTCCGGAGCGGCTGTATGCCGAGATCGGGCGGTTGACGATGGAGCGGGACTGGCGTAAAAAACGTCCGGGATAGGCCTGTAGCCGCGCGTCAACAGTGGGTCAGCGCCCGTGATCCCGTGGCGCTGACCTGGCAATGCGAACTGGCTGGTGTGGCCTGCTCCACCGTGTCTGCGCCGCACGCGGCCCCTAAACCGGACAAACAGGCCTTGGCGCGGCTGGCGGTGATCGACGCCGAATAGATCAGGCATCCGTTTTACGGTACCCGCAAGCTGCGGCAGTCCCTGCGTGGGTTCTGGCACCAGATCAGCCGCACGCGCGTGCAGAGACTGCTGGGTATAGTGGGACTGGCCGGCCTGGCACCCGGACCGAATACCAGCCGTCCGCACCCGCAGCACAGAGTAGATCCGTACGTGCTCAGGGGCCTGGTGATGCAGGGCCCCCAACCACGTGCGGAGTACGGACCGTACAGACCTCCGTTTGGCGCGTGGGTTTGTGTCCCTGATGGCCGTGATCGACTGGTACTCGCGCACAGTGCTGGCATGGCATGTCTCGAATACACTGGAGCAGGGGTTCTGCGTGAAGAGTCTAGCGCACGCCTTCCAGATCTACGGCATCCGCGCGATCTTCAACACCGATCAGGGCTGCCCATGCACCTCACAGGCGTTCACCGGTGTGCGCAAGGCGCACGGCATCGCCATCAGCATGGACGGGCGCGGGCGGGCCTTGGACAACATCTTCGTGGAGCGCGGCACTGACGGAGCATCACGTACGACGACGTCTCTCTGAGAGGGTATGCCATGGTGCTGGACTTGCGGGTGGGACTGACGGACTATGTCGATCACTAGGCACTGTTATCAAAGGTACGCCTTGATAATGGCGAGCGCGATAAACGCGAGGAACGCCGCGTCTGTTTTCTCGTAACGGACGGTGACGCGCCTGTTTTCCTTGATCTTGCCGAAGAACATCTCG